>Ga0172370_10009156_pt1 | contig 11660 bp, 13 predicted proteins | sample LakKiv5m_FD_114538 | JGI IMG/M metagenome (GOLD analysis project Ga0172370, IMG submission 114538) | Freshwater microbial communities from Kabuno Bay, South-Kivu, Congo - kab_022012_11.5m | ecosystem: Environmental > Aquatic > Freshwater > Lake | place: Democratic Republic of the Congo...
GATGTGGCCTTTACGGGCAACCTGATCAAGGAGTTCAAGGTCCCCCGCTTTGTGTCCAACTGGGAGTTCATCAGCAGGATTGAGACCCTGGACAAACAGACGGTCCGCTTTCATCTCAGGGAGCCCAAGGCCATCTTCCTCTCCAGGACCCTCGGCACGCCCATCGTTCAGAAAAAGCAATGGGCCCCCATTGCCGAGAATGCAAAAAAAACCCAGAAGCCACTCCTGGCGCTGCTCAGGGAAAAGGTGACCGATCCGGTCAGCAACGGGCCGTTCGTGCTGAAGGAGTGGCGTCAGGGGGCCTACCTGTGCCTCAAAAAGAACCCGCATTTCTTCGGGGAGGGAAAAGAGATCTCGGGCCACCGTCTGGGACCCTACATTGACGGCATCATATTCAAGTTTTTCGGGACGACAGATGCCGTTATTCTGGCCCTTCTGAAAGGGAGCATTGACATGTTCTGGTGGGGGCTTCAGCAAGGCTATCTTCAGGACCTGGAGAAGGATAAGAACATCAGGATCTTCACGAGTGAGAAAAACGCCCTTTACTATGTGGGATTCAACCTTCGGAAGAAGCCCTTTGACGATATCCACTTCAGAAAGGCGGTGGCCCTGTCCACGGACAAGGATTTTATTACCACACGAATCCTGCAGGGGTATGCACTCGATGAAAGGTCTATCGTCCCGTACAGCAATGCCCTCTGGTATAACCCGGATGTTGCTGCATATGGGGAAGGACTTTCAAGGGACGAGCGTATCCGCAAGGCCTACGAGATCCTCAGCCAAGGCGGATACACGTGGAAACGCTCGCCCGTCACCCTCGATGGGAAGGTGGCCAACGGGGAAGAGATCCGCATGCCGGACGGGAACCCCATGAAACAATTTACCATCCTCACGCCCCCTGCGGACTATGATCCCCAGCGGGCCATGGTGGGGATCATGATTCAGGAATGGCTCAAGTTGCTCGGAATGCCGGTGACTTCCAAGCCGATGCCCCTCGGGTCCCTCATCCAGCAGGTCAAGACACGCCGTCAATTTGACCTCTTTGTCATGGGCTACGGCAACCTCTCATTAGATCCGGACTATCTGAGGAATTTCTTCACCTCCAGAAACGACAGGCCCAATGGTTGGAATACCTGCGGCTACAGGAACCCCCGCTTTGACAAAATGGCCGACGCCAGCGCCAATGCCATGGACACAGAGGAGCGGAAACGCCTCATCTATGAGATGCAGAACATCATCATGGACGATCTCCCCTGGATCCCCCTGTACAGTCCCAAACTGGCCGAAGCGGTTCGAGGGGACAGGTTCACAGGCTGGGTCCAGATGGTGGGGGGCATCGGCAATCGCTGGTCGTTCTGCACCATAAAACCCATCCCAAAAGGCAACGCCCAGAACTGATATGGGAGTTGTGATGGTGGATTGAGTCATTGCGGATTGAGGGATTAAGGCATCGTTACTCCCTATTTCCCAATTCCAGGGACCGGGCGCAGGCAGCGTTCACGGCCTCTATGATCATATTGTTGAGACACTTCTCCTCCATAACGGCCAGGCCCGCAGCGGTGGTGCCCCCGGGCGAGGTCACCTTCCGGCGCAGTTCGGGCAGGGAATCGTCGGACGTCTTTGCCAGATGGGCCGCTCCCAGGAAGGTCTGGAGCACCAGATGGCGTGCAGTCTCCTTTTCGAGGCCCAGGCCTATCCCTGCCTCCACCATGCACTCCATGATCCTGAAAACATACCCCGGACCGCTCCCCGACAGGGCCGTGACCGCGTCCATCAGGGTCTCTTTTACCTCGACGGTCTCTCCAACAGCCCCAAAGATACGCCTGGCCGCATCCATATGCGCCGCCGTGGCCAGGTCTCCTGGGGCCAGGGCGCTGACCCCTTTCTGGACAAGGGCCGGCGTATTGGGCATGACCCGGATCAGGGGGATATTCTTCCCGATGATGTCTCGAATCATCTTGAGAGGGATCCCTGCGGCAATGGAAAGGATCAGGTGGCGGTCCGTGATCGCCTCCTTCATCTCCTCCAATGCCTCCTGGATATGCTGCGGCTTGACCGCGATCACCACAATAAGGCACGCTGACGCGACTTCGAGATTGGAGGGATAGCACTTCACGCCAAAGCCGGCAGATACCTTTTTCAACGCGTTTTCGTCCTTATCGGCCGCCAGAAGATGCTCGCGATCGTAGACGCCGCTTTCAAGAAGTCCCTTGATAAGGGCGCTCGCCATATTGCCGGCGCCGATAAAGCCCAGATACTGACCTGTTGGCATGATTCTGTCTCCTCAAACTGGATACTGGGTACCGGTTGTAGCGAATGGGAACCTCTAAGGCCTCCATATCTATCAGAGTGGCCTTTGTGCAGGTCAGAGGCAGCCCTGGATATCGAGCTGTCATCGCCTGCGAATCGCGTATGACGGGTTTTGAATGTGGGTCTCCCGGCATTTCGGGCAGCGACCTGGGCGGGTGAACCGCTTGCGCCCTTCAAAGACAAACCCGCATTTCAGGCAGCGGGGCGGTTCCACCGCGACTTTATTCCCCTGGGATGCCACAGAGCGTGCAATATGGGGAAGATGCTCATAGACCTCTTTCTCACCGATTCCCACTTCCTGGGAAAGATCGATAGCGGTCATTTTCCTGTCCATCAGGGCTTCGATCAGTTGCTGTCGAATCGTCTTCATTTCTCTTGCCCGCACTTTCCGATTCGCAGGAGGCAAAGCCTGTTCCTGTACGGTCTCGGTGATCCATTTGACGAACAGGAGATAATCTAACAGGTTGAATATGTTTGTTGAACAGGGCCCCCTGTTGCCAATAATAACCGGGAGACGGTCTGCAATCAAGGGAAAGTTCAAAATTTCACAAGAGTGCGAACATTTTAGTGGCAAAATCAGCAAAATGTGTTAATAGTTATACCGGGTTGGCTGCGTGTTTCAGAATGGCTATAATTTTTATTGACGTAACTAAATGAACTGGCATAAACTAAATGGTTTCAAAATTAAGACCACAACCCCATGTTTGACAGCTTATCAGAAAAACTGAATCGCACGTTCAAGAAATTGACGGGGCGGGGAAGACTGACCGAGGCAAACGTCCAGGATGCCTTGAAGGAGGTGCGGTTAGCCCTTCTGGAGGCGGATGTCAACTACAAGGTTGTCAAAAAACTGGTCTCGGATATTCGCGACAGGGCGGTTGGACAGGACGTGCTTGAAAGCCTGACGCCCGGTCAGCAGATTGTAAAGATTGTCAATGAAGAGCTGACCCGGTTGATGGGCGAGGCCCGGATGGGCCTCGAACTGGTGGGAAGGACGCCCCATGTGCTGATGTTGGTGGGGCTCCAGGGCTCAGGCAAGACGACAACCGCCGCCAAGCTGGCCAGGCATCTTCGAAAGCAGGGGAGACATCCCTATCTGGTCCCGGCAGATATCTACCGGCCGGCAGCCGTGGATCAGCTTAAGAAATTAGGCCTTGAAATCGATGTTCCGGTCTACCCCACCGAGCCGGGCCAACGCCCGGAGAACATATGCCTGAATGCACTGGCCGGGGCTGGGAGGGAAGGGGCCGATGTCTTGATTATCGACACGGCCGGCCGCCTCCATATCGATGAGACCCTGATGGCCGAGCTGGAGACGATCAAGGAAAGGCTCCATCCGACTGAAATCCTTTTGGTCGCTGATGCCATGACCGGGCAGGATGCGGTCACCGTGGCAAAGGACTTTAATGACCGGCTCGACATCTCCGGAGTGATCCTCTCCAAGATGGAAGGAGATGCCAGGGGCGGCGCTGCCCTCTCTATCAGGGCGATTACGGGCAAGCCGATCAAATTTGTGGGGGTGGGGGAGAAGGTCAGCGCCTTAGAGCCATTTCATCCGGACAGAATGGCCTCGCAAATCCTGGGCATGGGAGATATCCTCTCTCTAATCGAAAAGGCGCAGGATGAATTCGATGAGAAAGAGGCTAAGGAATTAGAACGGAAACTCAAGCGGAGTGAATTCAATCTGGAGGATTTCCGGTCCCAGTTGAGACAGGTGAAGAAGCTTGGCTCGCTCGAAGAGATCCTGGGAATGATCCCTGGGTTAGGCAAGCTGAAAAAACTTGGCAATCTGAAGCCGGATGAGAAAGAGCTGGTTAAGGTGGAGGCGATTATCAACTCTATGACTGCGGAAGAGCGACGGAGGCATAAAATTATCAACGGAAGCAGGAGACGAAGAATCGCCAGGGGGAGCGGAACGACCGTTCAAGACGTGAATCGTCTATTGAAAAATTTTGTCCAGACAAAGAAGATGATGGAGCGCTTTACCAAAAAGGGTGGATTGGAAATCCCATCTTTTTTCGGCTGAAGACTGGGTATTTAATCGGGTGCCGCCGTAACTCGCGCTGGGACCCTAATAAAGACGAGGGGGTGATCAAAGGAGATGGCAGTTAGAATTCGAATGACACGGATGGGTGCGAAAAAGAAGCCGTTTTACCGTCTGGTGGCGGCTGATTCACAAGCGCGTCGGGATGGAAGCTTTTTGGAGATTCTGGGGTATTATGATCCGACCCAGGATCCCGCGGTGGTGAAGATTCACGAGGAGAAGGTAAACTATTGGCTTGGAAAAGGGGCGCGCGTCTCGGAATCGGCCCAGGCCCTTCTGAAGAAGGAAGGAATGATGCAATCCCATTCAGCGTCAAATTGATGTGGCGTTTCTGTGCGATCAGATGGGAGGTGAATCGAGATGAAGGATTTGATTTCATACATTGCCAAAGCGCTCGTGGATAAGCCAGAAGAAGTGGGCGTCACGGAGATTGAGGGCGAACAGACGTCGGTTATCGAGCTGAAAGTAGCGAAAGAAGATCTGGGAAAAGTGATCGGGAAACAGGGCCGCACGGCACGCGCCATGAGGACGATTCTTAGCGCAGCCTCCACAAAGATTAAGAAACGATCGGTTTTGGAGATTATAGAATAGCGTTGACATCCGGGGTGTCCGGCAATTGGATTCTGTTGGGAAAGGTTCTCAGACCCCATGGGCTGGAAGGTCTTCTCCGCGTCCGGTCTTATGCGCAGTCTGAGGCATTGTTTGAAGGGGCCGGGAAGGTTCTTTTGAGATCCGTTTCGGGAAGTATCCATGCGTACAAGGTGTTGTCTGCAAGACGTCACAAGAATATTGTTTTGATGGAATTAGGAGAAGTGAATTCGTTAGAAGAGGCAGAGGAATTGAGAGATGCGGAAGTCCTGGTCATGACCGAGGCCATTCCCCGTGAGGAGGGGGAGTATTTATGGCATGAACTGATCGGACTCAGGGTCTTCCTCGACACGGGGGAGCATATCGGCGACATCTCCCGTATCATTGATGCGGGGGGCAATGAGATCTATGTGGTGGGGCGTGGCGGGAAAGAGATCTTTGTGCCGGCCACATACGAGGTGGTGAAAGATATCGATCTTGAAAAGGGAAGGATGACCATTTCAGCCATGGAGGGGTTGTTAGACCTGAATGAGATTTGATGTCCTCACCCTGTTCCCTGAAATGATTGAGGCCTACCTGCGACAGGGCATCCTGGCCCGCGCCATTAACAAGGGACTCGTCAATATCAAGCTGGTCAATATCCGTGACTTTGCAAGGGGGAGACACAAGACCACGGATGACCGTCCTTACGGGGGCGGCGAGGGCATGATCATGAAACCGGGCCCTATCGACCGTGCCCTCAAATCGGTGGACAGGGTGGAAGGAATTAGCCGGGTAATCCTCCTCAGCCCGCAGGGAAAACAATTTGCCCAGCCGATGGCATGGGACATGTCGCAGTGGCACCAAGTTATCTTGATCTGCGGTCGCTACGAGGGGGTTGATGAAAGGATTCTTGCAACCCATATCGACCTGGAGCTTTCGGTAGGCGACTATGTCCTGACCGGTGGGGAGCTGGGGGCCATGGTGGTCATCGATGCGGTGGTCCGCCTGATTCCTGGTGTTCTGGGGGGTGAAAGGTCCACTCTCGAAGATTCCTTTGAGGAGGGTCTCCTGAAATACCCGCAATACACCCGACCCAGGACCTTCCAGGGGATGGAAGTGCCTGGAATCCTCCTATCGGGGGACCATGAAAAGATCCGGGTGTGGCGGAGGAGAGAATCCCTCAGGCGGACCGTCGAAAGACGGCCTGACCTGCTCAAACAGGCCAGACTGACGGCAGAAGACAAAGCGATTTTGGCGGAATGATAAGGGGGCGTGGGTTTGCGTCTCTATATGGGGCTGGTTCACTTCCCTGTTTACAACAAAAACGGCGAGAAGATCGCATCCGCCATAACAACCCTGGATATCCATGACCTGGCCAGGCTGGCCAGAACGTATGACGTCCGGAGGTCTTTCATTATCACGCCCCTTCAGGATCAGCAGGAGCTGGCGAGACGCGTTTTAAGACACTGGATCGAGGGATATGGGGGCCGGTACAACTGGCACCGGAAAGAGGCCCTTGAATGCGTTTCTGTGGTGGAGAGTATTGAGCAGGCAGTCGCGAGGATTCAAGAAATAGAGGGAGAACTCCCCATAACCATTGCAACAGACGCAGGATATCAGGAAGAGCGGTCCATATCCTACGAAGAGGCAAGGGAGTCCATTTGGAGGAATCAGGTGGCGGTTCTGATATTCGGGACGGCATGGGGCCTTCATGAAGAGGTCATACGGCAATCAGATCGCGTCTTGGCCCCCGTTTTAGGAAAAAAGGGGTACAATCATCTCTCGGTCAGGACTGCGGCCGCCATTATTCTGGATCGATTGGCAGGGTCAGAGGAAAATTGAGCACGGGGAGGGCGCAGGAAGAGGAAGTGCATTTTTGATATGCGCCGCGGCTTCGATATATGACAGAAAGAGGAGAAAGACATGAATATCATGGAAGCGCTTGAAAAGGAACAGATGCGTGTCGATATCCCCGATTTCAGATCGGGAGACACGGTTCGAGTACATGCCAAGATCAAAGAGGGTGAGAAAGAGAGGATTCAGGTATTTCAGGGAGTTGTTATTCGTAGGCGCAAAGGAAATACCGGCGCTACCTTTACCGTCAGAAAGGTCTCCTACGGTATTGGTGTCGAAAGGATCTTTCCGCTGCATTCCCCTGTGATAGACAAGGTCGAGGTCCTCACAAGGGGCAGGGTCCGAAGGGGCCGGCTGTACTATCTGCGGAACCTGAGAGGAAAGGCCGCCAGAATCAAGGAGAAGCGAACCTAATGACGCCGATGCGCCCCAGTTCAAAAATTGGATGACGTGGGTCCGCATGAAAATGGACGTCTCTTTCCGGAGTGTGCGGACACCCCGACGGTAGGACCTTTTTTTTATGAAGGGTTGGCCCGGAAGACTGGATACGAGGTAATTGCCGGGGTGGATGAAGCAGGTCGGGGTCCCCTGGCTGGTCCGGTGGTGGCGGGAGCAGTGATCTTTGCCGGCAGTCCCGATCTGCCGGGGATTCGGGATTCGAAACAGATGACGGCAAGGAGGCGAGAAGAGGCTTTTGCCGTCATCCAGCGTGAGGCCTTAGCCACGGGCATTGGCGTTGTTTCGCACCGGTATATTGATGAATTCAATATCCTCAATGCCTCACTCGAGGCCATGTTGCGCGCTGTGGAGGCCCTTGATCCGCGACCTGAGTTCCTTCTCGTTGACGGCATCCATCCGGTTCCCGTCCCTATCCCACAAAAATGCCTAAAAAAAGGCGACCAGATCTGCCGCAGCATCTCTGCTGCCTCCATCCTTGCCAAGGTCTATCGGGACAGGATTATGCTGGCCTGTCATCAGATGTATCCTGTCTACGATTTTGACAAGAACAAGGGCTATGGAACCATTCGACACCTTGCCGCGCTGAAGGCTTATGGACCATGCCCGATCCATCGCCTGACCTTTAAACGAGTGGCCCGGGATTGAAAGTAGGGGTTTTAACCTCGCCGGATTTCCCATCCGCATGATATTTCCGCGGGGGGGGGTTGGCCTGAGAACTATAGAACTATCTTGATGCTCCCGTGTGTTGCATGGTTAAGAAACAGCAGAAGAAAAGGTCGAAAAGAGGCGAGTGATTTTGACAAGGGAACGGCTCGAGTTGGGGGCATTTGGAGAGGAATTGGCCTACAGAAAGATAAAACATCTGGGTTACCGGTCGATCCTTCGAAACTACCGCTGCCCCCTGGGCGAGGTGGACCTCATTGCAAAGGACGGCGATACCCTGGTCTTTATAGAGATCAAGACCAGGAAGGGAAAAACCGTTGGCTATGCCAAAGAGGCGGTTAATGAGAAGAAACGTCGACAGCTTTCAAAGGTTGCCCTGGCCTACATGAAATCAAAGAACTGCTGTGATATGAAGGCCAGATTTGACGTGGTCGCTGTCTGCCTGGGACAGGGCGAGCCCGAGATAGAGGTCATAAAGAACGCCTTTGACCTGGCGTATTAGGTGGGATCGGCGATGGAACAGTCTGATCCAATTGCTGACCGAGGCCGACCATACGGAAACCTGTATGTGGTGTCTACGCCCATTGGGAACCTGGAAGACATTACCCTGAGGGCCTTGAGGATCCTGAAAAGCGTTGATAGGATTGCCGCGGAGAACGTCGCTCACACAAAACAGCTATGTGAGCGCTACGGCATCCGGACAGTCCTGACAAGCTATCACCAGCATAATCAGAATTCCAGGACAGAGCAACTCATCAGTTGGCTGAAGTCCGGGCTGCACCTTGCCTTGGTGACCGACGCCGGAACCCCTGGCATTTCAGATCCGGGGGGACGGCTGATCAGCCGGGCGGCTGATGAAGGCATCAGGGTCATGCCGGTTCCCGGGCCTTCGGCGGTCGTTGCGGCCCTGTCTGTATCGGGCCTACCGACAGATCGCTTCTTATTCTTGGGATTTTTGTCAAATAAGTCAGGGAAGAGGAAAAGAGAACTGAAGAGGCTGGCCCTCGAGCCCTGCACCATGGTCTTTTATGAGGCCCCGCATCGCATTCAAGCGATGTTAGCCGATTTAAGAGACATATTCGGAAAGAGACAGATGGTCATGGTGAGGGAGATGACTAAGGTCTTTGAGGAGGTGCAGCGGGGTTCCCCGGAAGATATGCTGGCGTCTTTGACGCCGGAGAAGATCAAAGGAGAATTTACGTTAGTGGTTGCAGGGAGTGAATCCAAAGAGACATCCATGGCATTGAGTGGAGAGGCCTTCAATCGAATGGAGGAGCTGATTAGTGCCAATCAAATGAGCATCAAGGATATCGCTGCCCTGATTTCCAGGGAGACAGGGCTCCCCTATCGGCAGGTCTATAAGGCATGCCTTGACAGAAGAAGTGAAATCGAAGCAGAGGATCAGGTGGAGTCCGTCAGAAGACTCAAGGTCAGGAACAGCCTGGGCCTTCATGCCCGATCTGCCGCTAAGATCGTGGAATTGGGGAGGCAGTATCGTTCCCATCTCTTTCTCAGGAAGGATGGTGAAGAGGTGGATGGCTCCAGCATATTGTCCATATTGACGCTGGCATGTCCCAAAGGGACCGAGATGGAGGCGAGAATTGTCGGAGAGGACTCGGAACGTTTTATGGAAAAGCTGAGTGAGCTGTTTGAGCGAAGGTTTGGGGAAAAGGGATGAAGGAACAATCTGTGACCTCGGGAAAGGAACTGCGGGGAATTCCCGTTTACCCCGACATTGTTATCGGCAAGGCCCACTTGGTGGACCGGTCGCGGGCCAAGATTCTGTACCAGTGCTTTGTCAATAAAGAGCAGGTGACCCGGGAGGTTGACCGATTTGAGGAGGCCCTTCGCTCGGTAGAGGCGCAATTTATTTCTCTTAAAGACAGGATGCCGGACACGGTGAAGGACCAGGCCTTTATCCTTGACAGCCAACTGATGATCCTCAAGGACAGCATGCTTCGAGATTCTACCATCAACAAGATTCTTAGTGAGAAGATAAATGCCGAATGGGCCTTGAAGAAAACGTTGGAGGAGATACGGGGGGTCTTTGAACAGATCGATGATGATTATATCAGCAATCGCATCAGCGATGTGGAGAATGTTGCGGAACGGCTCCTCAGGACCCTTTCGGGCGATACCGCTCACAGCCTCAGCAATATCAATCACCGAGTGATTATTGTTGCACACGATCTATCCCCAGCGGATACCACGGAATTGAATACCGCTAAGGTGATGGGATTTATTACGGATGTGGGGGGGAGGACCTCCCATACCGCCATCATGGCGCAGGCCCTCGAGATCCCGGCGGTGGTGGGGCTTGAAAATGCTACCGCCTGGGTGGAAGACGGCGACCTTTTGATTGTTGATGGAAGCTCCGGGGTGGTCGTTATCAACCCTGAAGACAGCGACATCATTTCCTATCAGGAACGGAAACTCCAGCTTGAAAAATATAACTCCAGCATCGCCAGGATGAGTCATCTCCCGGCAGAGACTCCTGACGGACATCGGATTGCCATTACTGCCAACATTGAGTTCCTGGAAGAGGTGACGGCTGCCAAAGATTATGGGGGCGAGGGGATTGGGCTTTACAGGACGGAATTCCTCTATCTGAGAGGGAAGGGATTCCCTGACGAAGAAGAGTTGTTTGAGGACTACCGGGAGGTCGTGGAGATCATGCGGCCGGCGCCGGTCAGCATACGAACACTGGACCTGGGAGGCGATAAATTTGCATCAGACATTGCCATATCCGAGGAAAATAATCCTGCGCTGGGTCTAAGAGCCATACGATTCTGCCTTCGGGAGCCAGAGATATTCAAGACGCAGCTCCGTGCAATTCTTAGGGCGAGTGCCTTTGGCAGTATCCAATTGATGTTTCCGATGATATCCGGGCTACAGGAACTGCTGGATGCAAGGGCGATCCTGGACAAGGTCAGGGAGGATCTGGATCGGGAAGACATTCCATACGATACTGCCATGGAAGTCGGCATTATGATGGAGGTTCCCGCAGCCGTTGCCATGGCCGAGGTCTTGGCCCATTATTGCGATTTTTTTAGTATCGGGACCAATGATCTTATCCAGTATGCCCTCGCCATTGACAGGGTCAACGAACATGTGGCCTATATGTATCAGCCGTTTCATCCGGCCATCCTCAGGATGATCCGGCAGGTGGTTGAGGCGGCCCGAAATGCCAACATTCGAGTTTCCCTGTGCGGAGAAATGGCGGGCGATCCCCTGTGTATTTCTATTTTGTTGGGGATCGGTCTCGACGGACTCAGCATGAACGCCAGGGCCATTCCTCTCATCAAGAAGCTGGTACGGGCTATACCCATAAAACAGGCCCGGGCCGATCTGGAAGAGATTATGCGATTGAATACAGCCAAAGAGGTACGGACTTATCTCCTGAAACGTAGCCGGGAGATGTTTCCCGAGTTGGAGGAAAAGGGGTACCTGCTGGATTGATGATTGAAGATTGATGGTTTCGCAAAAAGTCGTCACCCCGGTGAATCCCGCCGAATGGCGGAACGGCGTCCAGAACCACGCTTTGGCGTGGTTAACTATCTGTTTTGACTGAATTCCGGCTTTCGCCGGAATTACAAAAAAGGACATTTTCTGACTTTTTACGAATGCATCAAGATTGACGATTGAAAAGAACCGGCGGTCGAAAGGTCAATGTTGATTGATTCGCGATGAATGACCCCCCTCATGACAGTGAAGCGAATGACGAGCGAATGATGAAGGTTCTGGATTCAGGTGTGAAGAC
>Ga0172370_10009157_pt1 | contig 11660 bp, 11 predicted proteins | sample LakKiv5m_FD_114538 | JGI IMG/M metagenome (GOLD analysis project Ga0172370, IMG submission 114538) | Freshwater microbial communities from Kabuno Bay, South-Kivu, Congo - kab_022012_11.5m | ecosystem: Environmental > Aquatic > Freshwater > Lake | place: Democratic Republic of the Congo...
AAGTAAAAGAAAAATGTACAATTGTGTTTCCAGTTTATATGGTCAATATCAATTTAACTATTGTACCACAATGATTATCTTTCTTTACAGAGAAAAATATGGATCCACAATAATGTGAGTGAGTGGGCGAAGATGTGAAAAGGCAAAAAATATTGAAAAATTATTAACGAATTCAAGTTTGTAAAAAAAATTAAAAATGAAAATTTTAGTTACCGGTGGAGCCGGATATAAAGGAATTGTATTAACAACAAAATTACTTGACCAAGGTCATAAAGTGACTGTATTGGATAATTTTATGTACGGTTATGAACCCATTTTGCATTTAGCAAAACATCCACATTTAGCTATTATCAAGCAAGATATTAGAAATGGGGTTGATAAAATAGAACAATATGATGTAGTATTTCATTTAGCAGGTATTAGCGGATTTCCTGCATGTGCAGCGAATCCTAATTCGGCTCAATTAATTAATGTAGAAGCAACAAGATTTTTAAGTAGATCTATTTCAAAAAATCAAATGCTTATAAATGCATCAACTACTTCTATGTATGGAAAATCTGGTGCTCCTTGCAATGAAAATACTGTCGTAGATCCTGTTAGCACTTACGCTCACACCAAACTTGAAGCAGAAAAAATCTTGAAAGGACTCGAAAATGTAGTTAATTTAAGATTTGCAACTGTGTTTGGTTTTAGTCCTCGATTACGCATGGATTTAATGATCAATGATTTTACTTATAAAGCCGTAAAAGAAAGAGTTTTGGTACTATTTGATAGCTTCGCTAAACGAACATTTATACATGTAGAAGATGCTGCAGATTGTTATATTTTTACTATGGAAAATTTTGATAAGATGAAAGGTGATATTTATAATGCAGGTGGAAATAATCTTAATTATTCAAAAGCTGAAATTGCAGGACTAATCAGAAATAAAATAGATTATAATATTATTAATTCCGAAATGCATGATAAAGATTTACGCCATTTTATTGTTAATTTTGATAAAATTGAAAAATTAGGTTTTAAACCAAAAATTAGCGTTGAAGAGGGTATTGAGGAGTTAATTAAAATATTTAGTTTTTATGAGTTTTATTCTCATTTCAAAACTATTTAAATAATTTAATATGAACACACAAGAAAAGACTTTAGCCATCAACGGAGGGAAACCTGTTAGCAATCAACCTATTTCAATTCATAAACCATTTTTAGAAGAAGATGACTTTGCGGCTGTTAATAAAGCCCTGCGTTCAACTTTTGTTTCGGGTGATGGACCTGCATGTCGTGAATTTGAAGAAAAACTTGCCTCCTATCTTGGTGTAAAACATGCACTTTTTGTCAACTCTGCCACAACAGCACTGGATTTGGCTTTTCGGGTTAAGAACTTTAAACCAGGAGGAGAAGTGATTGTGCCTAATTTCACATATACTTCTACTGCATTAGGTGCATTGTATAATAATTTGAAAGTTGTTTTAGCTGATGTTTATGCAGACAATGGAAGCATTGACGTTAATAAAATTGAACCATATATTACACCGAAAACGATTGCTATTGCTCCAGTTGATTATGCAGGTATACCAGCAGATATGGATGCTATAAATACCATTGCAAAAAAACACCATTTATACATTGTTCATGATACTGCTCAATCTATCGGCTCTACTTACAAAGGTATAAAAGTTGGGGGTTTGGCTGATGTTTCTACTTTTAGTTTTCATGGAACAAAAAATCTAACAACTGGAGAGGGTGGCGCTATTACCACCAATGATGATGAAATTGCTAATAGAATTAAGATTTTAAGAGAGAAAGGAACAGATAAGTATTCCTTTCTTACAGATAATAAGACGAGAGGATATTATGAATATGTGGACATTGGTAATTCATACGTGCAATCCAATGTCCTTGGAGCAATGGGTGTTACTCAATTAGCAAAACTCGACAAAATGAATGCTATGCGTAAAGAAATTGCCGAGTTTTATATCAAAGAATTAAATGGAATTGATGGGCTCGATTTTTTAAGAATCACTGAAGGAGGCATACATAACTGGCATTTATTTGGAATACTTATTCCTGAGGAGCATCGATATTGGATCATGGATGCATTGCGTGCCGAAGGGATTATGTGTAATGTGCATTATACTCCTTTACATAGAAATAAATTTTACCAACATCTGGCAACAGATATGCAAATGCCTGGTTCAATGAAGTTCTTTAATCGATTGTTAAGATTGCCTATCTATCCATCTATGACAAAGAAGGAACAAGTCATTGTTGCAAAAGCAATAAAAAAGATATTTGAATAATTTTAAACCTAGGATTTTCTAATAAATGAAAAACGTTTTTTGGCTAATTGAAGACCTTAATTGGAATATCAAATGTAAATATAATTTATGGTTACATGGACCCTATGGGCTTTCAAAAGTGATTGAGAAAATACCATTTAGATTTATTATAAAATATATGAGAAAATATGGAGCAACGATTGGTAATAATTGCAGATTTGAAAGAGGAATTAATATTCATCGGCCATTAGGAAAAAAGCCTTTTGAAAATCTAGTTATTGGTGATGAAGTTTATTTAGGACATAATACCCTTATAGATTTATCAAGAAAAGTTATAATAAAAGATAAAGTAATAATAGCGTCTCATTGTCAAATTTGGACACATGCAAGTTATTATAAAAATGCTAATTTAGAAAAATCTGAATATGGAGAATATTTTGAAGATGTTATAATTTGTGAAGGCTCTATCATTTATTCTGGTGTGATAATAACCCATGGTTCCATTATTGGAGCTTTTTCTAGTATCGGTGCAAACTCATTAGTAAATAAACCCATTCCCAGCAAAGAGTTTTGGGGTGGCGTACCTGCAAAGTTTATTAAAGAAAAATAGCAAGATATCTTTTTTGACTTTTCATTATTTCATTTTAAAAAATTCGAATGAAAAAAACATTTAAAAAAATAATTGAAATTGTTTTCTTAGAGAAACTTTTTTATCGAGTTTTTTTTCTTAACATTTTACAAAAGCATTTTAAAGGACAGCATAAAGTATTAGAATTAGGAGCTGGCAGATACAGCTACATTAAACAAATTGACAAGTCTATAAAACTTACGGCCATAGATCTTTTTGATCCATCTATTGGATTTGCAAATGAAAATAGGGTGTATGATTTTTATATAAAAGGAGATGTGAAAAAGCTAAATGATATTATACCTCCAAAATCATTTGACACAGTTGTTGCTTTTGACTTAATTGAGCATTTAACAAAAGAAGACGGCCTGATATTAATAAAAGATATGTCTAATGTGGCGAAAAATAAAATTATTATTTATACGCCCAATGGTTTTTTACCACAACCTGCTCATGATAATAATCCTTTTCAGGAGCATATTTCTGGTTGGTCTTTTGATGAAATGAAAAAGTTGGGATTTAAAGTATATGGAATAAACGGACATAAGAAACTTAGAAATATGTTTGCTCTCCCAGCCATAAAGCCTCAAATTATGGGTAATTTTTTTTCAAATATTTCAATGCTTTTTTTGAAATTATTTAGAAGAGAGGAGTTGGCATTTGCCATATTATGTATTAAAAACGTAAAATAAATTTTGTTTATGGAAAATATGTATGATGATTATTTAAATTTAATGAAAAAGGTTTTAACACATTCTCTTTGGCCTGAAGAGTTTTTTTTTATAAAAAAAGGAGAAAATGTATCTCTAAAAAGTTACTTGAAAAACAGTTTGGTAAATTTTTTGGGAAAGCGCAAATTAGCATTAGTAAAAATGCAAAGTACAGATAAAATTTTATTTGAAGAAGGCAAAGGATGGCCTCTTTATGCTGAAACCATGGTTGGGTATATAAGGTTGGAAAATATAAGGTATTGTTTAGAAGATATAATTAAAAATAAAATCCCAGGTGATTTAATTGAAACTGGTGTTTGGCGAGGAGGGTCTGTAATATTTATGAAAGCTATTCTAAAAGCTAATAATATTAATGATAGAATAGTATGGGTTGCTGACTCTTTTGAAGGACTCCCAAAACCTGATGCTGAAAAATATCCCGCAGATAAAGGGGATCAACATTATTTGTGGGATGAATTAAAAATAAGTAAGGAAACGGTTCAAACTAATTTTAATAAATATGGTTTGTTAGATAATAATGTAAAGTTTCTAAAAGGATGGTTTAAAGACACTCTTCCAATTGCACCAATAAAACACCTAGCCTTATTAAGAATTGATGGAGATATTTATGAATCTACAATGGATGCCCTAAAAAATCTTTATCCAAAATTATCATCGGGAGGATATGTAATAATTGACGATTTTTTAAATGATAGTTGTGTTAAAGCTGTCAATGATTATAGAAAAGAAAATGGAATTGATGATGAAATTATTAAAATTGACTGGACTGGAGTTTATTGGAAAAAGATCTAAAAATAATCAGACCAATTACCAACAAACGTATAAATGCTAAAAAAGACTCTAGTGAATATTACCGGAAATTTTTCAATTAGGATTTTTGGTAATATTGTTAGCAAATTATTAGGTCTTATCACATTGCCGATAGTAACAAGAGCATTAGGTCCGGAATTTTTTGGCAAATACAATTTAGTAACTTTAATAATAGGTTATGCTGTAATTATTACTGATTTTGGATTTGTGTCGTATGGTATTAGAGGTATTGCTAATGGAGAAAAAAAGATTTTTGAAGAAGTAATGTCTGCACGATTAACATTATCAATAATTTCAATGCTTGCAGCATTAATAATAGTTTTTTTCATTTATAAAGAAAATACTTCATTTGTTTTAATTGTTTTTTTAGGGCTTTTTCAAGTATTGGCAATGGGGCTAAATGTGGATTTTTATTTCTTTGGAAAAGGGAAAATGCTCATCCCAACTATCAGCCAAATAATTGGAAATATAATTTATGTGATAGGTGTATTAATATTTATTAGAAAACCAGATGATTTAATATTGGTAGTAATTTTTTATACCTTATATCAATTTACTGCAAGCATTTATGGTTGGTTCTTTTTAAGAAAAGAAATCAACATTAAATTTGGTTTTTCAATTAAGAAATCTTTTAATTTGACAAAAAAAACATATCAATTAGGAATAGCTCAGAAAATTGAAATGATTGTAAGTTTGCTGCCTGTTTTAATAATCACATTATTATTGGGATTATATTTGCTAGGCATTTATACAGCAGCCATCCTTTTCTATACCATAATAATACTAATCTTTCAAAATTTAATGTTAGCTGCAACGCCCTACTTCGTGAAATTAAAAAATTTAGATTACAAAAAAAGAAATTACATAATAATTTTGTTAATTCTTATTTCCTTTTTTACTGGTATAATTGCTTCTGTATTTTTGTATTTTTCTGCAGAGTTTGTTATCTCTTTTCTTTATGGTGAAAAATATGTTGAAGCTATTTCTGTTGTCAAACAAATGTGCCTATTTATGATTCCAATTATTCCAGTGGCAATGTTATTGAATAATATATTGATTTATTTTGGATATGATAAAGCATATTTAAAAACAATGATTTTTGGATTGATAACAAACGTTATTTTAAGTGTCATTTTAATTAATAATTATTCCTTAAAAGGAGCCATATTATCATTAGGATTTACGGCAATAACATTTATCATTTCATCGGCCTACTACCTAGCAAAAAACAATAAAATTGAATACCAAAAATTATTATTATCAAAATGAAAATACTGATTAGGAAAATTGGATTAATGAAAACCATTTTGATTTGGCTTTACTCAAATATCACATGGTTTTTCATTTTTATTTTTAATCAAAAAAAACAAAATAATTTCAATGATAAAAATTTTTGCATTGGAATCACAACCTTTAAAGATAGGTATAATTCTTCTTTTAAACCATTATTGAAAAAGATAGTTTTTCTTTTCCCAGATATTGAAATTATTATTGCAGTAAATGGGCATGTAGACCAAGAAAACAATGAGCTTTTTATAAAAAAGATTAAAAGTCATATTAAAGAATATAGTAATGTAAAAATAATTATTTTCAAAAAGCCTCAAGGTTTATCAAAGCTTTGGAATCAAATAATTATTAATTCAAGAACACAAAAAATTATTTTGCTTAATGATGATTTAGATGTAAAACGAAGTTTTCGTAAAGACCTTGAAAAGAGTTCTTGTTTTTTAAATGATATTTCTTTGCTAAATTCTTCGTGGAGTCATTTTATTATCTCTAGGGAAATCATAAAAATAGTTGGATGGTTCGATGAAAGATTATTAGAAATAGGTGGTGAAGATGATGATTATTCTGCTCGTTTGTCACAATGCAAAATTGAAGTAAAAAATATTAATTGTAATTCAATAAAAAACTCAAGCATTAAGCATAAAGTAAATTCTTATGGCCATGATATGACAGGTGAATTTCCTTATTCTAAATTAAATACGGAAATTCTTTTTAAAAAGTGGGAGGTTTCAAATTTTCAAATTCCTGACTCAGTAATTGTAGAAAACAGGTTTTATAAATATTGGAAAATAAAAGAAAATATGGAAACTCCAGATTTCTACCCAGAGATTTCCTTGAATGTATAAAAAAAGATGAAAGCATTACTATTATTTCCAAGCGTTTATACCCTTAATCAATTATTCCAAAACGGGTTTGAGAAAAATGGATTTGATGTAAAAAGTGTTAATTATTCGGATATTGTAAACATTTTTGAGCAAAAAATAGACTCTAAAACATCTGGTCTTCAAACCTGGAGATTTCGTAAAAGTTGGAGTAGCTATTATATAAAAAAAATAAATGAGGGTTATATAAGAACTTTTGAAAAAGAAAAACCATCAATTGTTTTTATATACAATAATCAATATGTTTTACCAGAAACTGTTCGTTTCTTTAAAAAGAAAGGAGCATTTACAGCAGTTTTTTTAGGCGATAGTCCATTATTTTCACCCACTTTCGACTTCAATCTCACTTTACTTTTTGAAGTGGATCAGGTTGTTTCGCCTGACACCTATTGGGTGGAACAATTGCAACAAATTGGTTTGAAAAGTTGTTATTTTGACCATATCGGTTTTAATCCTGATGAAGATGAAATTATTTTCCCTTCTCAAGTTGAAAGAGAAATCTATAATAATGACATTGTATTTATTGGTGGTTCCTATATGAATGCCTGGGGTTATCGCAGGGCATTATTCTATAAGCAATTTGCCGGAATGAATATGAAAATATATGGTGATGTCAATTGGTTGAAATGGCTTAAATTCTTTCCGGAATTGCAACCACATTTTGTTTTGAAAAAAAATTATTTCAACCATAAACAGACAACAACTATAATGAAATGCGCTAAAGTTTATCCTGTTGATGCCAATCCAGGTTTGGTAAACGGGTTGCATATACGAATATTCGATTGTTTGGCTGCAAGTGTATTACCACTTTTAGAATATCGTAAAGATTTAGAAATTGTTTTTCCAAATATAGAATTGCCATTGATAAAGAACTTTGAAAATGCTTCAATCGTTGCGGATTATTATATCAAAAATGACAAAATACGAAAAGAGAAAGTTGACTCACTTCGAAAAATAGTGATTTCAAATTACACTCCATATTTTTTCGTAAAAAGATTGTTACAAAAAAGTCAAATTATTGATTAAAGACGAGAAAAAGTCAAAATATATGGAATTACTATTATTAGTTATTCTATATAGTGGATGCATATTTGCATCGTACTTTACCAGTGCGATAGTGCAGCAGTTTGCTTTTGCAATTATTATTTTATTGTTTTTTAGATCGTCAAAAAGTTACTTCTGGCTTGTGCTTTTTTTTATGCTTTTAGATGCTCCTGGAGGCATGTTTACCCCAAATGAGAGTGGAATTGCACCGACACTTCCACTTTTTCCATTTATTCTAGGAATTAGGGACATTAACTTTGCAGAAGTCTTTATTTTGGCTATGATTGGCAAAGCAATCTATTATAAAAGGGAAAAATTAAATCTTGTTTTTCAATTTCAATATTTACTATTACTTGCTTATTTAATCTTTCTAATTATTACTTCATTTTCTTTTAGTTTGGACCTAATGAAACTATTCAGGTCAATTAGAGAAATCCTACCGTATACTATGCTAATTTCAATTCCTTTATTATTAAAAAAAGAAAATGATTACATTTCATTTTTCTTTCTGCTTTTTCCATTTTGTTTTTTTGTTTTTTTTTGTCAAATATATGAATTGGCTTTAAACCAAAAGTTTGTAACGCTTTTTGGTGTAAATATTGAAATGTTAACTGATGGTAAAGATGGTCTCGTAAGAGCTATTAATTCCGGAAGTGCAATTTTTACAATGCTTTATGGTTCGATGTTTTTTCTATTATTGAAAAAAAAAGTATTTAATCAAATTTATCTTTTAGTTTTATTGGTTTTATGCACTATTTCTATATTTTTTGGTGGAACCAGAGGATGGGAAATTGCGATAGGATTAATGCTTTTTTTGTTTTTCCTAATACGTGCAAAAAATCCTTCAAAAATGGCATCAGGGATATTAATTCCTTTAACGCTAATAATACTATTGTATGCTTATATTCCCGTAATTCAAAAACAAATTGATCGATCTTGGGAGAAGTTAACAACTGTTCAAAAACTAGTTGAAGGCGATGATACAGCTGATGGTACTCTTTCCCGAATTGATGAACGAGGCCCTAGAGTAATGAAAAAATTTTCTGAAAGTCCAATAATTGGATTTGGATTTTCAGATGATTACTGGCATTATGCTGACCAACATGTAGGAAATCATAATTTATTACTCAATGCAGGTATTTTAGGATTTTTAATTTTTGCGTTTTTTTGGGTTTACTTTATTAGAAAGATTTTAAAGACTTATTTCAGTTTATCTCATGGAAATAATTATAAACAAAGTATTTTAATTTTTGTAATTGGATTTTTAGGTATTTTTATTATTCATAGCAGTTCAATGCAAATGTTTACATATACTGTTGGTTATTTTTATAGAGGCTTTTTTATTGTTTTTTTCTTTTCGATGGCTGATTTTTATTTAAAAGAGAGTATGAAAAATGAAGAATCATTCATACAAATAATGAAATGAAAATTCTTTTTATTACAGATCTTTTTCCAATAAAAGAAAATTCAATAACTGGCATTTTTAATGTTCAGAGGATAAAAGCACTTCAAAAAGCTAATACCGAAGTCTGTGTTGTCCAATTACTAAGCTATACCCCTAAACAAAAATACATTTTCCCTTTTCCCAAATTTAAGAAAATAATTTTACATTTAAAGGAAATCCTAATCCTTCCTAAACGTGAAATAAAAAATCAAATTGAAGTATTTAGGGTAAAACGATTTTCCCTTCCTTATACATTGTTTTGGGCTAAAGATGTCCATGTATTGCATTTTTTCAATGGAAGAAAGATTAAAAAAATCGTAATAGAATTTAAACCAGATTTAATCATATCTTCTGGCCTTCATCCAGCATCCACTTATTCAAAGTATATAAAAAAATATTGTTCTGTCCCTTTTTTTTCAATTTTTGAAGGAAGTGATATTTTTGAGACACCCAAAATCTACTCCGGAATTGATGATATTTTGAAAATAGTAAATGAATATAATGATAAAGTAGTTTTTGTTTCAGATACGATGAAAGAACAAGTGCTTAATAAATATAAAATCAACCATCCTATTGTCATAAAAAATGGTTATGACTCAAGCGTTTTTTATTTATCAGAAGAAAATTTACATAAGGAAAATTTATTTGTAAAACTAATTAGTGTGGGTGGATTGAATCCTGTAAAAGGACATGATATCTTATTAAAAGCATTGGCTAAAATTGGAAAAAACATCCAATTAACTATTATTGGCAATGATGATGGTTTTAAAGACTCTTATATTAAATTAGTTGATGAATTTAAACTAAATGTGCAATTTTTAGACTTTATGACTCAAGAGCAAATAAAAACACACCTTAGTCAAAGCGACTATTTTTGCATGCCAAGCCGGTCAGAAAGTTTTGGGATTTCAGCATTAGAAGCCATGGCGTGTGGATTGCCTATTATTGGTGCTAGTGTTGGTGGTTTAAAAGATTTAATAATTAATGATTTTAATGGAGTTTCTTTTGAAAAGGAATCAGTAGATGATTTAGTGAGGGCAATAAATCATGCCTTAACTAAAAATTGGAATAGAAAAGAAATATCCAAATGGGCATTCGAGAATTATAGTTGGGACAAATGGGCATATGAAACATTGGCTTGCTACTTAAATTACATTGATGAAAAAAAAAATATTAATATTAACACATAGTCCCCTTAATTCTGGGCCACGGCCACTCAGGCAGATAAAACTATTTAAAGGTAAGTATGAAATTCATACTGTTGGAACCACACCCTCTGGGGAAGAGGATGTTTTTTATAAATTTGAGAAAGCAAATTGTGTTCTTAAAGTAATGAAAGTGTTTCTTTTAAAAATTTCATTATATAATTTATTTTATTGGGATTCACAAAAGAGAAAATTGGTAAAATTACTAAAACCCAATAATTATGATTTAATCATTGCACATGATGAGGATACTTTGCCAATAGCACTAAAAATAAAAAACTCTAATACCAAAATTATTCTTGATGCACATGAACTTTTACCCTACGAAGCTACTCACATTTTTATGTGGAGGTTTTTTTACCAAAAGTACATTAATTGGATTTGCGGTACTTACATCCCACAAGTTGATGCATTCTTCACTGTATCAGAAAATATTTCGAGAAAATATTTTGAAATGTATGGGGTTAAATCAATTGTTGTAACTAATGCCGGAAATTACGCTGAAATTGAACCAAGTAAAGTAACAAAACCCATTAAATTAGTACATCATGGTGGCTGTTTTTCAGATCGAAAAATTGAACTCCTAATACAAATGATGGATTTTTTAGATAACAAGTACGAGTTGAACTTAATTTTAAGTCAAAGCCAATCCGATGAAAAATACTTTCAAAAGATTAAAAAGATGGCAGAAATAAGAAATAACATTGTATTAATGGATTATGTTAATTATTTTGAATTAATACCAACTCTTAATTTGTTCGATATTGGTGTTTATATTTTACCCCCAACGAATTTAAATACAGATTTTGCATTGCCAAATAAATTTTTCGAATTTATTCAGGCCAAATTAGCAATTGCAATTGGACCAAGCACTGAAATGGCCGAAATAGTAAATCTATATGATCTTGGAATCGTATCCAAAGATTTTAATCCTGAGTCTTTGGCAAAAAAAATTAAAGAATTAACATCTGAAAAAATTGATTATTACAAATCAAAATCAAAAGAGTTTGCAAAGGAATTATCATCCGAACCTAATAAAATGATTATTAAAAAAGTGGTATCTGAACTTTTAAATCAAAAAAATTAGAATTAAATAGAGAATACTTATGTGCGGAATATGTGGCATCATAAATTTTAATAAGGCTCCTATAGAAGAAATTTCTATTCGGCTAATGATGCATGCGATAAAGCATCGTGGACCGGATGATGAAGGATTATTTATTGAAAATAGTGTTGGTTTTGGCTATGTAAGATTGAGCATCATTGATTTGTCGATGGCAGGACACCAACCGATGGAAGATAATTCTGGAAGGTATGTATTGGTTTTTAATGGTGAGATTTATAATTATATTGA
>Ga0172370_10009161_pt1 | contig 11653 bp, 8 predicted proteins | sample LakKiv5m_FD_114538 | JGI IMG/M metagenome (GOLD analysis project Ga0172370, IMG submission 114538) | Freshwater microbial communities from Kabuno Bay, South-Kivu, Congo - kab_022012_11.5m | ecosystem: Environmental > Aquatic > Freshwater > Lake | place: Democratic Republic of the Congo...
CCCCTTCACGATCCGGACACAAACAGGGTTTTCACTGTCGAACTTCGGGCAGCGCTCGACGGCCGAATTGAGGTTCTGGAGGTGAATGCTCACATCAATGACGCGGAGTTCGCGGAGAGAGTCGTCTCAGAATTGGATTCTTTGATGGCATCCCGATAAGGAGCGGAACAACGATTTGATTAGCCCTGCAGAAGCTAAATGACCCCCGGCAAAGCTGGGGGTCATTTATAGCAGTTGCCAAAATGTTTGACCGTTGGCAGGGGACCGTGGTCTCCGAACATCGGTAGGGCCCGGCGTCCCTGCCTGGCCGAACTAGTTGATTTGTATGCGCAAAATGTGCCGGCACGGAGGCCGGCGCCTACCAATTTTCAAGGAGCGCTTTCCGCAATCGGACATTATTTTTGGCACTTGCCATAACTTTCACGTGCGGGTCATTCGCATCTTAGCTCATGTCCGAAAAACGCTCTTCGGCGTTTTTAGGGTGTAGTTGTTTCGCCCTCCTCAGCCGGGCTGTGAAGTCTAATAGGTCACCGGGCTTCCACGCCACGGCGTGGTGCGCCCGGTGATGATGGAGGGGGAGACGCATCTCCCCCTCCATGCCTCCCCCATCGTGATTCCAGAGGCTTGAGCTTGTCCCGGTGAATGGTTACATGAAATCTTCATGAGTAACCGCCATGGACACGGCCTTCCGTGGGCCGGCATTTCAATGAGGCGTCATCGCAATAGGCGAGTCAGCCACGGGGCCGTTGATCCATGGCAATCATCTCAATATCGGTAAGAACTGGAATAGTAGCCACCGGACCACCACCCGCTGCTGGAGGAAGACCCCCAGGGGATACCGGACCAGTAACCGGCTATCCCGGGTTGGCCGTAATAAGTGGAACTGCTGGCGTACGCCCCCGGCCAGAAGCCAGCGCTGTAGGTCGAGGAACCGCAGCCACCCCAGCCCATATAGGGCGCCCATGCATAAAACGCAGGGGCAAGGGTCGCGGCCATGGTGATGCCGCATACCAAAGCTAGTACAAGAGCTAGTTTTTTCATTGTAGATGTACCCCCCTTGAGTCGGGTCGCTCGGTCATTTTGAATGCATCATTAGAGCTGACCCTGTGATGTTGCTTGGTGAAGAGTTCCCGGAACTACCTGGTCGTAGGGCGCATGACTTGCACAACGATTAACCGATGACGCCTTAGGAAGAAATCGCCCCCTAAACAGGATCTCATCGTGATCTGAAGTTGTCAAGGCGATTCCCGCAGCAAAAACAATCCGGATAGAGGACCGTCGTCAAAGGATTGCCAGACTTGACGCGGGCTGAAGACAGTCATAATTATAGTGGCACGCGTTGAGGATTGCGGTGGGTTCCAGAGGGCACGGCACGCCGTGCCCCTACACTCGCCATTCTGCCGAGTTATTCTTGACGGTGTGCTGGAGTGACAAGAAATTCCATGCCTTGATCTCTTAGGGGTTCCCGCAGCTGCGGGAACCCCTAAGAGATCAAGAATATGGGAGTTTTTGGGGAGGGGCGCGGGGAGCCCCTTTTTGCAAAAAGGGGTTCCCCGGCAAACTGCCTATTCTTCTTCAGGCGGTCTGCCCATTTCATCCCAGCCCCTGGCCTTGTAGTAATCTGTCAGGAGCTGCTGCATCTGCTCTTCGGTGATTATTTTCCCTGTCTCAGGGAGCACTTCGTTGCAGAAACGCTTGGGAAGCTTGTCGTCTTCCGGGGTAAGACCCTCCCTGATGTTGAAGCGCCTGGTGTTGTCGGAGATACCGGTCGCTATGGATTTCAGGGAGTCCCTGTCAAGGTCGAGCCCTGTTATGCCCTTGAGCATTTCCGCAAGAGCGTCCCACTGATACAAGTCCCTGTAAAAACGGCATAGGACAAGTGAGTCGAAAATCGTCAGCCGATCTTCCCACTCGACAAACATCTCCGCCTTGCCTCCGATCTGGTCGGGGTCGATCATTTTGGCCAGCTCCGGCTTGTAAAAGGTGGCCCTCAAGTGGCATGCGCCACGATCCGAAGTGCCGTAAGCCAGTCCCATTCCCTTAAGAACGCGAGGATCGTAACCCGCGGGTTCCAGACCTTTCACATGGATAGCCTGATCAGCCATTCCCATCGCTTCCGCGGCGACTTTTATCCCCTTGGCAAGAGTGTCGCCGAGTCCTTTGCGAAAAGCGATCTCATGGATGAGGGTGGCGATTTGGTCCACCTGGCCGTAGTCGATCTGATAGTCGATCTTGCCCTGCCGCGAAGCCTCTATGGTGAGCGCTGCCAAATTGCCCGCACTGATGGTATCCATGCCGAGGCGGTCGCACAGGTCGTTCAGATACGCGATCTCCTCTATGGATTGGACCTCACAAAGGCCGCCGAAGGAATAAATCGTCTCATATTCCGGCCCGTCTATCTTGAGCCCTTTATGTCGGCCTTCCTTTACGGTGGACATCCTTCCGCAAGCAATGAAGCATTTCAGGCAGGCATGCGGGGTCACTTCGCAGCGCTCGTGAAGGGCCGGAGCGTTGATCTGCGCTTGATGCTCTGCTATGCCTTTCTGCCAATAGCGCGTGGGAAAGCTCCCCACCTTGCTCATTATGTCAACCATCATGGGAGTGCCCATACTCTTGTACGCCTTGACTCCCGCGTCGTCTTTTGATCTTTGAGCCAGGTTCCTGGAAAAGCGTCTAACAAGTTCCGGATCGGCCAATTCCTTGGTTTTGTTTCCCCAGAAAGCTATGGCCTTGATCTTTTTTGAGCCCATGACAGCGCCGACGCCGGTACGGCCAGCGCTTCGCCAGCGGTCGTTCTCAATGACCGCGAAGGTGACTCCGTTTTCACCCGCCGGCCCGATCACCACCACTCCGCAGTTCTTTCCGGGACCACGCTTGTCCTTGAGCCACGCCTTTATGCGATCCTCCGTTTCATATGTGTCAAGGCCCCATAAGTCATCAGCAGGGTGAAAAGAAGCCCCTTCGTGGGATACCTCCAGCCAGACCGGCTCTTCGCTGGCTCCATGAATGAGAACCGCATCGAACCCGGTCTTGGCCATGTACTCGGCAACCGTCCCGCCGGAATAGGATTCGGAGTAATAGCCGGTTTGTGGGGATTTGGTGTAAATGCCGTGACGGCAAGATCCCCAAACAGCCGTGCCCGTTGCGGGTCCTATCGCAAAGACAAGGTGGTTATCCGGACTCATAGGGTCCACGCCCGGCAAATTATGCTTGAGTAGCATGTGTGTGGCCAGACCCTTACCGCCCAACGTCCGACTCAATATCTCATCCGACATCATCTTGAGATCATAGGACTTCTGGGTGGCGTTTACTCTCAGAACCATATTGTACAAACCGAACATGGATCACGTTCCTCTTTGCCGAAGGTTCGTTTGTCCCAAACTCTGGGCTCTGCCCGGAAAGCGCGAACCTAAGACGTTGGCACCCGTTGTCTGCTCGTCATTCCGGCGAAAGCCGGAATCCAGGAGGAACTGGGTCCCGGCTTTCGCCGGGACGACGGTAATTTGGCAGTCACGGGGTACCGCAGACGGAAGCCAGGGTTGCAGACCGCAGGCTGCGAAGCCGGAACCACATAGCATCTTCTCCTAAAGCACGCTCTTGTAGATCGCCTCAGCGTCCTCGAGTCTCAGCTCTCGCGGGTTATTAGCGAGCAGCCTAGTCACCTTCATGACACCCTGTGCGAGGGTGGGGATATCTTCCGCCTTTACTCCGAACTCGCTGAGTCGATTCGGAACTTTGAGATCGCCTGCCAGGGTCCGAAGTGCTTCCACAGCGAGTTGCGCGGCTCGGCGTTCGCTCAACCCGTAGGTCTCCTCGCCGAAGACTTCAGCCATACGCGCGAACTTGGGAAGGGCGCCAAGCATGTTGAATTCCATCACAGCAGCAAGCATGATGCTGTTAGCCACGCCATGCGCAATGTGGAATTCCGCGCCTATGGGATAAGCGAACGCGTGAACCGCGGTCACTCCCGCATTGGCAAAGGCCATACCGGCGAGCATGCTCCCTTCGAGCATGTTGGAGCGTGCCTGAAGATCGGAGCCGTTCGCAAACGCCGTGCGTATGTTTTGGAAGATCAAACCCATGGCGTGCAAGGCCAGCACGTCTGTAAACGGTGTTGCATTCCTGGAAGTAAAAGCCTCCACAGCGTGAATCAACGCATCCATACCTGTAGAAGCGGTCACGGAGGCCGGCAGCCCCACAGTAAGCTCAGGATCCAAAATCGCAGCGGCGGGAAATAGATGCGGGCTCACTATGCCCTTCTTGAGCTTCTCCTGATGGTCGGAGAGAATTACGATGGGTGTGACCTCACTGCCCGTCCCTGCCGTCGTCGGCGCCACGATCGTCGGCAACCCTGCCGTCCGCACCAGGTCTATTCCAAATAGAGAGCTGATAGGCTCCTTATTGGTCACCAGTATGGACGCGGCCTTGGCTATGTCCAGAGAGGAACCGCCGCCGACGCCTACAATGAGGTCAGCGCCAACTTCCTTTGTTCGCTCCGCTGCCTGGCTGGCGACCTCATAGCGGGGGTCGGGTTCTACCTCGGCGAAACGCTCCAGTGAATAACCCGCGTTGGTCAACAGTTCTTCCAGCCTGCCGACGATACCGGTCTGAACCAGGCCGGGATCGGTAATTACCATGATCTTCTTCGCGGCCAGCCGCCCCGCCTCCTCGGGGATCCTTCCCACCGATCCAGGTCCCATGACTATGCGGGGTGTAGTTTGAAATATGTTCACGCGATTCATCGAAGTTTCACCTTCCTGAATTGTTTTCCGCTTCGCCCCTCCCTACACAGCCAGATATTTCTTCTGGACGCTCTCTTCCTTGTTGAACTCGTCCACTGTCCCCGTGTAGACCACTTGGCCCTTGTCTATGACCACCACACGATCAGCGACCGCCAAGGCGAAGCGCATATTCTGTTCCGAAAGTAGGATGGTCGTCCGAGCATGCTTCAGACTCATTATCAGATCCTTCAAAACCGCGACGACCACAGGCGCCAGACCCTCCGTTGGCTCATCGAGGGCCAGGACGTCCGGGTTACCCATCAGAGCCCTAGCAATAGTGAGCATCTGCTGCTCTCCGCCGGAGAGTGTCCCTCCAAACCTGTCCTGCAAATGAACCAGCAAAGGGAATTGCTCCAGGACTGACTCCAACGTCCATTGGCCTTTCCGGCCCGGCACCTTTCCCAACTCCAGGTTTTCCTTGACCGTAAACGGCCCTAATATACGGCGGTCCTCAGGAACGAAACCCAGCCCCATTCTGGCAATCTTGAACGCGGGCAGCCCCTTGCACTCCATGTCTTTGAATCTTACGCTGCCGGTCTTGGGAGGTGTGAGCCCCATGATGGAGCGAAACGTCGCGGTCTTGCCCGCGCCGTTTCGACCCATTAGACAAACCGTTTCCCCCGCCCCGATGGAAAGGCTTACGTCAAAAAGAATGTGGCTGCGTCCGTAAAAGGTGTTGAGCCCTACAGCTTCCAGAACATGGCTCATTTGATATCCTCTCCAAGATATGCCGTCACCACTTCGGGATTGCTACGGATCTCATCCGGTGTTCCTTCCGCCAGGAGCCGCCCAAGGTGCAATACCCGCACCACTTGAGCTATGCCAAAAACCGTGTCCATGTCGTGCTCTATGAATATCAGGGTGAGTTTAAACTCTTTCCACAGCCGCCTGATCAGCTCCCTCGTGAGCTGGCGTTCATCAGGCGACATGCCGGAGGTGGGCTCATCCAGAAGAAGAAGCTTGGGTTCAAGGCCCAAGGCCACGCCGATATCGAGAAGTTTCTGGTCGCCGTGGGCAAGCTCGAAGGCAGGACGATCCGAGTGTTTCTCCAGCCCTAGACTCTCCAGAATGGAATAAGCCTTGTCCGTAGCCTCTTTGAAATGCCGGACAGGCCTGAAAGACTTCCGGGCCTGGTTCAATTTCGATAGACACGCGACCCGGACGTTGTCCAGAACCGTCTCTTCCTGAAAGATCGAGGTCACTTGGAAAGCGCGCCCCATGCCTCGTGCCGCAATCTCCTGGGTAGTGCGGCCGGTGACATCTTCCCCCTCAAACACTATCCTACCCTTATCCGGCAGGAGGTGGCCGGTGATCTGGTTAAAGAGGGTCGTTTTTCCCGCGCCGTTTGGACCGATGATAGCAGATATGTCGCCGGGAAAGACCGAGAAGCTTACGTCCGAGGTCACCCGCAGGCCGCCGAAGGCCTTGTCCACACTGTCCAGCAACAGGATAGGGTCCACATCAACCTCCCATCCGCTGGGCAGAAGATCTTAACCGTGCCCTCAACTGCTGGATTTCCCCCACCAGGCCTCTGGGTAGGAGCAGAACCATCACCATCATGATGATTCCCACTATTAGCGGCCAGAACTCCGTTCGAGCCCCCACGGCGTCCTCTATGACGACAAGGACGGCAGCGCCGATAAAAGGACCAAAGAACTGGCCGATGCCGCCGAGGACCGACATGAGGATGACCTCACCGGAGGTCGTCCAATAGAGCATGTTGGGATGGATGGAATTGTCCACTCCGGCCATCAAACCACCGGCAAGGGCGGCAAAAGCCGACGAGATCATGTAAACGGAGAGCTGATTACGTTTGACGCTCTGCCCAAGGAAGCGCACCCGGTCGGGGTTTTGTCGTACGCATCGCAGGATCAACCCCATGGGCGACTCAGAAATCCGCCTCAGGCAAAAGATAGAGGCCGCCACTAGGACCAACGTGAAATAGTAATACACAGCGGGTTTTCCCAGGATGCCGGGAGGTATTACGCCCTGAATGCCGTCATCTCCGCCTGTGAAGCCATACCACCTGAAGGTAATCTGCCAGGCCAACTGACCGAAAGCCAGAGTCATCACAGTGAAAAACACACCACTGACCCGTATGATCAAGAGCCCCACCAGGACGGAGAGCACCACGGCAGCCAGGATGCCGATCAGTATCGAGGGGAGGAACCACGCCTGCCCCCAATACTTGAACATGAGCCCCACCGAATACGCGCCCAGTCCATAATAGAGGGCTTGGCCAAAAGAGAGCATTCCCGTGCCACCCCAAAGCATATTGAAGGACACAGCGAAGAGACCCCATACGAGGATGTGGCCGGCCAACATTAGCTCATAGCCTGAAGACTTGAACAGGGGCACCAGAGCAAAAGCCAAGAACAGCACAGTCCAGAAGGCAGCTTCCTTGTAACCCTTGATGCTCCGCATAACTACACCTTTCTCAACCTAGTATGCGCAAATAGTCCTTCCGGCTTGAAGATCAACGTAAGCACCATGACGACGTAGCTCACCACAACAGCCCATTCCGGTACCAAAATAACAGCGAAAGCCGTAACCTCTCCCAGGATAAGGGCGCCCAGCCAAGCTCCCCAGAAATTCCCCATTCCGCCTATGACCACCACGATGAGGGAGTCTATGATAACTTCAATCCCCGCGCCAGGAGTCACAGATCGAAGCGGCGCGGCCAATGCGCCGGCAAATCCGCCTAAGGCCGTGGCGATTCCGAAAACCAATGTCATGGTGAGAGGGACGTTCACTCCCATGACCGAGAGTATCTCTCGGTCCAAGGCCGAGGCCCTGGCCACCTTCCCCGGCCGAGTGCGTGAGAGGATAATCCACGCCAGCACCACCACCAGGAGGCCGATGGCGATGATGGCCAAATTGTATGTCGGTGTGGTCGTTCCCAGGATCTCCACTGATCCCGTGAGCCCCGCGGGCCTCAACAACGATTTGTACTCGGTTCCCCAGACAAGCTTCACAATGTCGTCTATGACCAAAATAAAGGAATAAGTTAACAAGATCTGGAAGCCACCTTCCTCTGTTCGGCCATAAATGCGGCGCAGGAACAGCGACTCGGCCAGCATTCCCAACACCCCAGCGCCCAGTGCCGCGGCCACGGTCGCTGTCCAGAAGTTGGTGTGCCACACGGTAGCGGCCTGATAAGCCAGATAAGCCCCCAGCATGTAGAACGACCCATGAGCGAAATTGAACACATTGCCCACGCCAAAGATCAGGGTCAGTCCGCTGGCCACAAGAAACAGCAGCGTGGCCATGGTAAGGCCGCTCAAGAGCTGCACCAGTATGAATGACACGTCCATTGGGAACCTTCTCCCACTTTGAGATCGCCAGACAACCGAGTCGCGCTCAAACAGGAAAGATCCGGGGGAGACTTTTTAGTGTAAAAAAGTTTCTCCCCGCAAAAACTCCCTGTTTGGCGGCGACGCAGCGTTATTTTTTCTGCCTGGGCTCGATATATTCTTTTGGCGGCAGCAGTTCCTCCGCCTTGTAGATCTTCCAGTTACCCAGCATGCGCTTGGCAGGCGGGAACTGGTCGTTGGCCACGGTGACGCCGATCGCTTGCATTTGGACTATCTGATGAGTTGCAGGATCTATATACGAGGTGAAGCCTTCCGGATCTTCAGGCAGGCTGATCTTCATCCCCTCCAGGGCCTTTACGAGCGCCTCGGTATCGTTGGGATTTCCCACTTTTTGCACAGCCTGGGCGATAGCCAGGATCCCGGCATAAGCACCCTCCGCCGCGTAAGTGGGGTACCGACCTGTCTTCTTAAAGAACTTCGCCACATAGTCCTTGTTGGCTTGGGTGTCAGGCCAGTTGTTGTGATGGCGAGCGCTCAGCACCAGCCCGAGTGGCAACTCTGCGCCGGTGGCAGCCATGACCTCGTAATTCCCACCTGCGTCGGGCGAGCAGAACAGTGTCTTTTCGAATAAGCCGTACGGAGTGGCCTGCTTGATGAAGGCCACGGAATCGCCGCCCCAAAGGCCGCAAATCAACACGTCAGGCTTGTCCTTGACAATGGAAGTTATATACGGAGTGTAGTCCGGAGCAAAGAGCTTGGGCCAGTACTCGCTTACAACCTTGTACTTTATCCCGAATCTATCGAGATTGTACTTGAGTTCGTTCCACTGGTCATGGCCGTACGCATAGTCCGGGCCGATGTACGAGATAGTCTGCCAAGGTTTCGTTTGCATCATCTCTTTGAGATACAAAGCGCCCGCGGCCATGGACTGAAACGTGTTGTTTGAGACACGGAAATAGTACGGCTGAAACTTATCCACCGTGAGCTGAGTGGAAGCGTGGTCCGTGCCGATGAAGATTTTCTTGTTCTGCTTGGATACTTCGGTAAGTGCGAGTCCCACAGCGGAACTGACGACACCAAAGAGGAAATGCACTTTGTCTTGGTCGATGTAGCGTTTCGCGACCATCACCGAGTAGTCAGGCTTGGCCTTTGAATCCGTGTTGATCAGTTCCAGTTTGTAGCCCGCGACTCCGCCTTTGGAATTAACCTCTTCGACGGCCATCTCCGCCGCGTCCACAGAATCCAGCCCGTAAAGGCCAGCCCGACCGGTCATGGGGTACAGGGCTCCGATCTTAACAACCTTCTCTTGCGCGAGAACGGCGACAGGCGCCAGAGCCAGCGCCACGAAGGCAACCAATAGCAGCCAAAAGACTTTGCGATTCAGCATTCTCCTCCCTCCTATGTTCCGGTTTGACGATTTTACTCAGACTACGGGGGCTTGTTTCAGGACACTGAAAGGAGAATCTGAGCAACAAGCATGCCAATAGCCCGATCGGGACAACAGACTGAATAGATTGACAAAGTGCTGTGCGCAGTGGGTAGGGGGACTTGCAGCATTGCAATGGCAAGAAGTGATCAGGCGGTCGCCGAGGCTATCATATTGTTAACTCCCGGACTTTCGGCGTATTGCAATATTGCAGCATTATTGCATTTCCGCAGTGTTGCCCCGGGCCCCTTGCCTCACCACCTTGCGCCAAAGTGTCGTGGGATGAATCCCCAGAGCCTTGGCAGCCTGTGACACTGTGCCGTGTCGACGAAGAGCGGCCGAGATCAATCGCTGCTCCAAAGACCTCAGCGCCGCCTTCAGAGTAACGCCCTCTCCGAGGTGATCAGGAATCGAAGACGCCGCGTTCCTTACCTCTCCTGGAAGGTCACTGGCACCGATGACGTCTCCTTCACTCATGATGATCATGCGTTCCATCGCATTGATCAGTTCACGCACGTTTCCAGGGTAGTCGTATCCCATGAGTCTGTCGAGGACTTCGGGTTCCATGCGTTTGCTAAAGCCCATTGTGCGGTTGGAGTTCTCCAAGATGTTCAAGGCCAGGGCTGGAATGTCCTCCCGACGTTCCCGCAGAGGCGGGATGTAAATGGGTATTACATTTAGCCGATAATACAGATCTTCTCGAAACTCTCCTTTTTGTACCAGTCCCATCAAATCCCGGTTTGTGGCGGCAATGATGCGCACATCCACGGAAATCGGCCTGGTTCCGCCGACTCGGGTAAAGGTCTTCTCTTCGATGACCTGCAACAGTTTTACCTGCATGGCCGGTGTCAGGTCTCCAACCTCATCTAGAAACACGGTCCCTGTGTCCGCTGTTTCGATCAGCCCCGCTTTCCCCTCCGGAGCCGCTCCTGTAAACGCTCCCTTGGTATAACCGAACAGCTCACTCTCCATGAGAGAGTCCGGAATGGTTCCGCAGCTGATCTTTACGAAGGGTCGTTCCTTTCTCGCGCTCATAAGATGGATGATCCGCGCCAGCATGCTTTTTCCCACCCCGGATTCACCCTGTAGCAATACCAAAGTGTGGACCCCGGCGACTTTGACCGCCTTTTGAATTACTTGAGTCATGGCGCTACTTTTGACTACCATGCTGTCCAGGGCATGTTCGAACCTCTCCTGCTCCAGCAAGGACTGATAGTAACGGGAACTCAACCGCTTACTCTTCTCCAGTTCAGCCCTCAGATCGTTCAGATCGGTCATATCTCGCACATTAGTCACTACCAGAACGATCCTGCCGCCTTCGTCCAAGATGGGCGTTCCTGTCACCAAGACTTGCTTGTTCCCCTTGATATTCTGCATCAGCGAAACCTGCGTCCCCTTCTTGAGCACCTCGAGCGTCACGGAATGGTCGAAGACCCTCTCATTTACCAGATCCCGCATGTTTCGGCCTATAAGATCCTCGCGTTTCAGCCCGGCTATTCGTTCGTAAGCGCTGTTCACTCGGATGGTGTTGGCTTTGCCGTCAGTGATGTAAAGGCCGTCGTAAGATGATTCGAAAATAGCTTCAAGTTCGCGGTGCAGCTTCTGGTACCCCTGGAGTTCCGAGATAATAGCCTCGTATTCCGAAATGTCCTGGAAAACGCTAATCACTCCCACCACCCTTCCATCGACCAGAATCGGATTCCGGTTGGCGATGATCGTGGCGCTAGGGAAGACTATTCTCTTTCCGATTTGAGGCCGGCCGCTTTCGAGTATCCGTTTGAGGTCCGGCCAGGTCTCGGGACGAATTTCGGAGAAACGCCGTCCTACTGGGGATGAGCCCTCGTCACCCAGCATTCGCTTTGCAGCCTCGTTATAGACGAGGATCACCCCATGACGGTCAATGATGACAATCCCATTGTGCGAAGCATCAAGCCCGGAAGCCCATAAAGGCGGCGCCTGATTGCCGGTCTGAAGATTCAAATCGTGCTGGATCATTGGTTCTACGGTCCTTTCATACCAACATCCATGCCCCTGAGGGGCACGACGAACGATGAGAATACCCTATATTTAACGGGTCATGGCATGATCCTGCATGAAGATAGTTTCAGATCAAAGCAGGAGGTATTCCATGA
>Ga0172370_10009162_pt1 | contig 11653 bp, 17 predicted proteins | sample LakKiv5m_FD_114538 | JGI IMG/M metagenome (GOLD analysis project Ga0172370, IMG submission 114538) | Freshwater microbial communities from Kabuno Bay, South-Kivu, Congo - kab_022012_11.5m | ecosystem: Environmental > Aquatic > Freshwater > Lake | place: Democratic Republic of the Congo...
AACTTTCGCTACCAAGAAAGACCTTGAAGCTTTCGCAACTAAAAAAGATTTACGCTACATGGAAAATCGGTTAGTTAAAAAGATTGATGAAATAGTAAGTTTTTTCGATGACAGCATTATCGACCACGAAAAAAGAATAAAAATTTTAGAATCTCAAAACGCCGCTGTATTGTAATCATTTTTCATTTACTGTCTTGGATGACTTTTATCTGACAAAGTTCCTGCAAACCGTGGACTCCCCGTTCGCGACCGATGCCGGAATTTTTGAAACCGCCGAATGGATCGCAGGCCAAAAAACGCGCTTCGTAGTTAAGGGTGACGGTCCCGGCGTCAATTTTGGAAGCAACCCTTTCTGCTCTTTTGATATCTTCGGACATTACTCTGGCTCCTAACCCATAAACCGTATCGTTAGCCAAATTTATTGCTTCCGCCTCCGTCTTAAAGGTCGCGATCGGGAATATTGGTCCGAAAACTTCTTCTCGCCAAACCCTCATGTTTTTTGTAATATTTGACAACAGAGTTGGCGGGAAAAACGCTCCTTTTAATCCTTTTGGTAATTTAGTTTGAGCGACAATCTTGGCCCCTTTATCGAGAGCGTCCTGCAACTGTTCTTTTAGAAGTATTTGTTGGCGTTTGGCAACCAGACTCCCTAGATCAGTTTTAACATCTAAGGGGTTTCCCACTTTTTGTTTTTCCACGATTTCTTTTAGGGCCGATATTAATTTTTCCGCTATTTTTTCATGGATGATCAATCGCTTTAATGCACTGCAAACCTGTCCGCAGTGACGGAAGCGACCTGCAAATATGACTGACGCGGCTTTATTAATATCTATATCATCAAAAACAACACACGGGTTAGATCCGCCCATTTCGAGTACAACCTTAATAAATTTATCGGCGGCAATTTTATAAAGTGATTTGCCCGTTTTCGTGCTTCCGGTAAACCAAATAAGGTTAATGTTGCTTTCGGCCAATTTTTTGCCGATATCACCGGCGCCATAGACTTCAGAAAATACACCCGGAGGCAGATCATGATTCGATACTATTTTTTCAATTAATTTGCCGACTAAGGGACTTTCTTCTGAGATTTTGAAAACCACTGTGTTTCCGGCAACGAGGTTGGGAAAAATTCCCCAAACAGACATGCCGAAAGGAAAGTTCCAGGGAGCGATACTGGCGGCAACACCATATGGTTCATAGACCATTCGATGAAATGATTGATTGTCATTGAGTGTAGGTATATCTTGTAAAGCTTTTGGGCCGTTCTCCAAAAACCAAGTCAGTTCTTCGACGTATCTTGACATTTCGGATCTGCTTTCCGAAATAACTTTCCCAGTTTCTTTACTGATAAGCTGGGCGATCTCTTCCTGACGTTGGCTAAATTCGTCACGAATTGGTTTCAGTAATTTCACTCGGCCCTCTACTCCCAATTCTTTCCAGATAGTTTTGGCTTTATTTGCGGCAGCTACTTTGTCTGCAATTTCTTTATCGGACGATACTTCGACTTCGCCAACTTTAGCGTAATTATCGGCGGGGTTTGTAGAAATTAGTTTAGCCATACCCTTATTTTACAAAATTAATTAATTATTTAACCGCGATCATACTTATCTCGATTTCCGCACCGCGTGGCAAGCCCTTAACGCAAACCGTTTCTCTGGCGGGATAGGGTTTGGTCATATAACTTTCATATACGGCATTTACTTTCCCAAAAACAGAAATATCCGTGAGATAAACCGTGACCTTGACAACATCTTTAAAAGAGACTCCTGCGGATTTTAATATCGCCATTAAATTATTCATTACCTGGTGTGTCTTTTTTTCTATCGTTCCGTCTACCAATTTTCCGTTTGGCGTCAAATGAATCTGACCGGAAACAAAAACAAAACCGTTGCCAATGATCGCTTGAGAATATGGACCAATGGCTTTGGGTGCGTTTACAGTTTTAACAACTTTATTCATGGATTATTCAACTCCTTTCTGATTCCAATATTTTATTTATAAAATTTACCTTGTGTTTTTTCTTCAAAAGCTTTGCGGCATATTTTTCCAATCTTCGATTCTTCCGGCTGACTTTAAACGTGCCATTCCAATAATCTATGTTGATATTGATTTTTTCTCCATGTTCATCAACTGCAATGTAACTTGCTTTATTCAGATAGTATTCTGTGATTTTTGTCATATTTTTTTCCATTAAAAAAGCTCCCCTTGGGGAGCTTGCTTTGAACACAAAAATAACTCCCCTAGATCTGGGAGCTACAACAAACCAATTCAATACTTTTTATCATAAGCGTATTATAAGCCTTGGGAATCAGAAAAATCAAGAGTCGTGAGAAAAAATATTATGCGAAACACTCGGGTCTGGAACTTTTTAATCCCTATAGTTTAAAACTCTTACTTACCCTTACTCCGCCATATCCGATAAGCAAACATCCTACGATAAAGTTTAATATTCGGATTAATACTACGGGAACTGTTCCTTTTATCAGGGAAAATAAAATTACCGATGAACCCATAAAAATAAAAGTTGCGAGGCCGGTTGAAAATCCAAATATAAATAGCTCGGATTTTGTGTAATGGTATTCAATAGTTTTGGCGGCGAATAAACTCGTCCAAAGAACAATGGTTAAAGGGCTGGAAATCGTCAGCAAAAAAACCGAGATAAAACTTGAGATTAGACTTGTTGAATTTGTATCAATACTTGCCACGGCTTTCACTACGAAAATATTTTTAATGATCATTAAACCAAATATCATTAGGACAATCGAACTAATAATCCCAAAAACTTTTTTAGCCTTCTTTTTCTCGAGTAATTTACCAATGCCCAAGATTGCAAGAGTGATATAAAAATAATCTGCCAATGTAACTGCGATAGAAGCGACAAGTCCGTCAAGAATCGTTTTTTGTAATGTTAAATTTACAATAAAGAAAAAAACAGGACCGATCGCAAGTTGAAGAACCAATCCGGTCAACAAACCGTTTTTGAAAATCTTCATAATTTTGATTTTATCAAAAACCTGCCGGTAGATCAGGCCAATATCGTGATATAATTTTATTGAAAATCGCCTAAACTGGAGAAGTCGCATAGTGGACGAGTGCGTACGCCTGGAAAGCGTATAAGATCGCAAGATCTTCGCGGGTTCGAATCCCGCCTTCTCCGCAAAAATTTTTAAATTTAATCATGAATAATTTAACTCAAATAATATTTTCTGCTTTAACTTTACTTGGCGTCGGTGGTATAGTTGGTGCTTATATATCCTTTATACTTGATAAAAAAAGAGAGCTAGAGTTTAAGCTTCTAGAACAAAAAGAAAGACGATATAAATGATGGAATATCATGAAATGATGTTATATGCTTCGAAAAGTGTGATTCTTTCAGTTAAAGTGTTTATAGAAAATCCTTCAAGAGAAAATTTTTTACAGACTATTATTTGTATGCGGAAAGATTTAAATGTAAACAAAAACGATATAAGTGTTAATGAAATTAAATTACAACGATCTAAAAAACCATAAGGCCTAAAAAGTTCCAAACCCGAATGTTCCGCATCCTTGAGAATTAGACTATAATTGGGAGCATGGGCAAAGACATGGATCAATATATAACACGTTTTCCAAATAAAACCCAAAAAATCTTGCAAATGATAAGAAAAACCATACAAAAAGCTGCTCCAGAGGCAAAGGAAGCAATGAGGTATGGAATACCAACCTTCATACTTAACGGCAATTTAGTTCATTTTGCCGCTTTTAAAACCCATATCGGATTTTATCCGACCCCAACCGGAATTGAAGCATTCAAAAAAGAAATCGTAAAGTATCAATGGGCAAAAGGCTCTGTTCAATTTCCTCTCAATAAGCCCATCCCTTATGATTTAATATCAAAAATCGTCTTATTTAGAATAGAAGAAAAAAGTAATAAATAATTACGCTATTAAGATTATTATATCAATACTTTTGGCTTTTGATATAATTTCATTATGATTTCGGTTGTCATTCCTGCGTATAACGAAGAGAAAAATATCAAGAATTGTCTTTGTTCTCTTGCTGATCAACAAACAGACAAAAAGTTCAGGGTTATCGTCGTCGATAATAACTCAACCGATAAAACCGGCCAAATTGCAAAAAGTTTTTCGAAAATTTTAGATATTACCGTTATCTTTGAAAAACAAAAAGGACGAGGGGCGGCCAGAAAAGCCGGCTTTGATCACGCAAGTGGCGAGATTATTTTTTCGACTGATGCCGACACCATTCTTCCGGCCGACTGGATCGAAAAATTATACAACGGACTGGTAAGAAGCAAAGGGATTGCGATCACCGGAACATGCAAAATCATTGATTGCGGGGCCGTCAAAAACAAGGTGTTTAACGTTATGCAACCTTTTCTAACGAAAGCATACAAATGTGTTTTTGGACATTATTGGCTTGCTGGTTTCAGTTTTGCGATATATAAAAACGCCTATAAAGAGTCCGGCGGATTTGATCCAAAACTCGTCGTTCAGGAAGATATTGATTTATCTTTTAAGGTAAGCAAGATAGGCAAAATAATACTTTTTGACGAGGTTCCTGTTATTTTTTCGGGGCGAAGGTTTAAGCACGGTTTAATTAGAGGGGCAATCCCCTACTTCAGTACATTCTTAAAATGCTTTTTTTTAAAAAAGACTGATATTTCAATGTCCGATCCGAGATAATTGTTATAATTTAATCGTTTTATGACTCCGAAAAAATGGCGGTTAATTTCAAAAAAAGACGTCTCTCCACACAGTTGGTTCCCGATAGAAATGAGGACATACCGATTGCCCAACGGAAAAATCGTCGACGACTTTAGTGTGACGACGATTGGTGATGTTTCGATGGTTGTCCCGATCACGAAAGATAAAAAAGTTATTTTAGTCAATCAATTTAAGCCGGGCGTCGATGAAGTTGTCTTAGAATTTCCGGCAGGAAGGATTGAACCACATCACAAAGATTTTGTTGAACTGGCCCAGAGGGAGTTGGAAGAAGAAACAGGTATTAAGGTCGAGTTGAATAAGTTGAGGCATTTTGCGACCTTGGGTGGTTTTGTCACCAAAGGATCGGAAAGAGTTCTATTTTATCTTGCCACAGATCTTGAGTTTAATTCAAAACAGCATACGGATCATGGTGAGGAAATAGAAATAATTCAACTGAGTTTTCAGGAAATGGATGACTATATTTTCAACGGAAAGATCTGGACGGCGCAAACGATCGCCGGTTGGGAACTGGCAAAAAAACATTTTCCCCATGAATTTACCTAAAAGTTTGGGCCCAATTTGGAAATCAATTCCGTGAAACCACGCTAACTTTGCACAGGCGACACACTTTGTTAAAATATCTACATGAACGTTAATAAAGTGATTAATCAATTAAGAAAAGAGTATTCTCTTAAAAAGATAATAAAGAATAATGGTGAAAACCCCACTGAAATCATTTGTGAAATTGATCCGACGGAAAAGCATCCTCAATACGATTATGCAATTGCCGTTATTGATCAATCGATTCCTCATTATCACAAAAAGATAACAGAGACATATGAAGTGTTAAAAGGAGATTTAGTCCTGACGCTAGACGGTAAAGAAATTTCACTTAAAAAAGGCGATAAAATAACTATTAAGCCAAATACGGTACATTCGGCCAAGGGAAAAGAAACATGGGTTATGGCATATTCAGAGCCGGGTTGGGTATTCGAAGATCATATTTTGGTTGATTAAAAATGAAAACAATTGCTGTTTTTTGCTCCATCAACGAAGTTGAAAAAAAATATGTTAACGACGCCGTCGACCTGGCGAAATTAATAGCCAATAACGGCTACGATCTCGTTTGGGGCGGCGCCGACAAAGGCCTGATGAAGGTCGTCGCCGATGGAGTAAAAAATGGAGGTGGAAAAATAATCGGAGTAACGGCAACCTTCCTGAAACATAAAAGAAGAGCCCATGCCGATGAGATGATTATAGTTGAAAACATTTCCCAGACGAAAGAAGTCTTGAGAAAAAAATCCGACGCCATAATTCTTCTTGCCGGCGGCACAGGTTCTTTGGACGAAATTTGCGAAGTATTGGAGTTAAAAAAACACAATCTTTATACCAAACCGGTCGTTATTTTAAATACCGCTAATTTTTATGAAGGACTTAAAATCCAGTTGGAGCGCATGGAAAGAGAAAGTTTTTTACAAAAGAAGCTTGAGGAGTTTCTTTTTTTTGCGACAACCCCCAAAGAAGCGATCAATTACATCAATCTCAACAAGTAGATTAGACTTTAATATCAATACAATTTGAAATGATGGGAATTACAAGTATAATAACTAAATTATGCCGGAAGGAGAAAAGATACGCGAAAATTGCCAACATTGTTTTAAAGAGGGAGTAATAAGGGGAGCGCCTATAAGATATCAGTGTCTCATCGCAATGGCTCTTTTAAAAGTGCAAGATGATACGACTGTCTGCAAACCGACTCCTGTTGAAGGAAGTGATCTTTGTAAAACCGATCTTGACAACTCCGCTATAATAGAAAATTCCAGATATCAACAATTAAAAGCAAATGCGGATCTAGTTAGCTGAAAATTCTAACAACTTAACTTAGCTTAATAAGTATGGCGCCGGCAGTGGCGGAAATTACCGCAACTGCTTTAGTTAATAAATCTTTCTTTTCTTTAAGAATGAGATGCTCCCCTATTAAGGTGACGACCAGAAAACTCTCAATTAGCACAAGTACTTTACCCGCTTCACCGATTGATAACGCCTGATTCATGGCGAGATTGGCTAATGCGCCAAAAACACAACCGGCGATGACTGATTTATAGTTGCTTTTAATCAATCCTCGGATTCGTTTAATAGCATTTGGCATAATAACAAGATTAATTAACGCGGGGATGAGGAAGATGAAAAACGTAAGACTTTGGGAGTTAAAAGAAGAAAACAAAAGCTTGTATAAAATGATTACGATTGCATAAAAAATCGTGGCGCCTAAAGAATAGATGATACCCCTTACATTTTTCGGTTTGGAAAATTTTTTTATAACAATGATTCCTGAAAAAATGGTCAGTAATGTGCCGGCAATTTTAAGAAGACTTGAAGATTCATGAAGAATTACGATGCCGAGGATCATCACCCAGACCAGCCTGAATTTCGTGATTGAGCCACTTATCGAAGGGGCAACGTATTTTGCCGATGCGAAATAGAGGAAATTTTGAGCGACAATTAACAGGCCTACTCCCATCATTATTAACCACGGAATTACGGTTGTTCCGACCTTAATATTGGTTAACATAAACGGCAGACTGACCAAAGCTCCTATGGCGCTGAAAAAGAAGGAAAAAGCCCAAGCATCATTACTCTCTTTTTTGAGGACGTGCCGCGTAATCAGATTGGATCCGGTATAAAACAAACCAGAGAGCAAGGCAAATAAAAGCCACATATTTGTTAAAATTATAGCGCATGGTTACGACTATTTTATCTGATTTCTCGGGCGTGATTTTGCGATCCAAAGAAAGAAATTATAGTGGGACATTGAATGCGCGCAATAAGGATTTATCGGCTAAAAATCCCGCTTATTCTTTCTCCGATTATTTTGAGTTTAATACGGAACTTCTCGATTTATACCGGCGGTTAAAACCCAAGTATTTCTTAAACATCTTTACAACCGGTACGATCCAAAACCGGCCGGAGGTCAAAAAGATTATTGGTCCCATTTTTGAAAATGTTTTTTCGGCCAATGAATACGGATTGAATAAAAAAGATCCGGCTGCTTATCTGTTTATCGCAGGTAAACTTAACAAAAAACCCGCCGAAATTATTTACATCGATGACCAGGAAAGCAATACTCTCGCCGCCCAGAAGGCCGGACTAAAAGTAATTTACTATATAGGTTTTCAGGAAACTATTAAGCAGCTAAAATCTTATTTATAAACTCCAGCTTTTGCTATAATCTTTTTATGATTAAAGCAATACTCTTTGATTTTGACGGTACTTTAGTAAATTCTCTTCCTTATTTTGTTAAAGCTTACGATCGGGCGTTGTCCAAATTTGGTTTTAAATTAAGCGCAAAAAAGATAGCTCAAATGTGCTTCAATAAAAAAGAAGAAGTTATCTGTCGGGCTTTGGGAATACCCGAGAAAACAGAAGAATTCAGAAAAATCTATTTTGATACAGTAAAAGAACTTTTTAAAGATGTTAAACTTTTTGAGGATTCTATTGAAACTCTAGATTATTTAATCAACAAGGGCATTAAAATCGTAATAATCACCTTTGCCACTCGTTGGTATATTGATAGCATGATGAAACAATTTCAATTGACAAGTTACATCGATTTTATTATCAGTATCGATGATGTGACCCATGTAAAACCTCATCCGGAAGCGGTTTATAAAGCCGTAGCTAAGTTGAAAATTAAACCGGAAGAAGCTTTAGTTGTCGGAGACGCCAAAAATGACATTTTAATGGGAGCGGCCGCCGGAAGCAAAATGGCACTATTTTATCGTAAAGAATATGATTCGTTTTATTATTTAGACGAACTGAAAAAAGCCAATCCGACTTATATCATTGACAATTTGTCTAAATTAAAAGAAATAGCGTTATAGCCTTATTCCCCTTACTTTTTCCCAAAAAAGTGGACCAGGCCGAGTTGAGCGACGCCGATCAAGCCTGAAGCTTCGACGAACTCAATTTGATTTTCAACAATCTCATCAATGGTTTTTTTGGCAGTTTTTTTGACCCCGAATCCCTTCCAGAAAACCGCGCCTTCAATATAAGCATCTATTTCCTCTCTTTTCAGATCCATTTTGCTCGCCATGGCAACAGCCGCGATCACGATTCCGATCATCTGGCCTGCCTGCTGGAGGGCGCGTGTTGCACATTCAATAAAAACTGCATAAGTTTGTTCATTAATGTTTGTTTCTAATTGTGCATTAAAGTCTTCTAAAGATGAATTCTTGCCGGTGATAAGACTGATTAATACTCCGCTGTCTTTTTTCCAAGCTTGGGAAATAAAATTTTCAATTACAGATTTTTCCAGCGATAACAGATCAATATTCAGCAAACCCAAACCGGCCAACACCCGAGCCTTAATAAAATCACCTCCCATGATGTATTCAATGATATTTTTTTCTCCGGGGACAAACTTTCTGCGTATCAGTTCTTGATGGATTGCATCAGGTTCATCAATGATGCTGCCTCCGACTTCTAAATTATATTGATGTAAATTGGCATTATCTCCTGTTCCGAAAACAAATCCCGACGGCAGCCTTCTTCTTTTGGAGATGACGTTATGCCCGACAGAATTAGTATCATTTTGGATCAAGATGTGTTTAACATTAATTTCCCGAGTTTTTAGTTTGTTGATGATCACCTGTCCGATTAAATTATTGCCATTAGTGGCAAAATCAGAGATTTCCCAGAACTTGGTTAATTTCCCCGCTAAAAATCTGGCGTCGACATTTTTGTTTTTTAATACATCGTTTTCAAAAGGAAATCCAAGGGAAATGGCGACTGCTTTGTCTGCCAATGCTGTTGGATCGGCCTCATTCGCTTTGACGATTTCATCGACCATTAAATCAGTCATTTGATCGAAAGTCAAAGATCTTTTTTCTTTATCTATATGTTTTATTGTTAATTCCGTTGAAACATCGGGTTCGATTGCACTAGTTTTTTTTACTTTAGTCGTGGTCCAGTTGGTGCCGGCAAAAGCGCAGGAAAGGATCGAAGTTCCTTCAGGGACGCTTTCCCAGTTTTCTATCGTTATTGGAGCAAACGGGGTCGGAATGGCAAGGATATCCCCTGCTTTTGGGTTGTGGTCGCCTTTTCGGCGGTGAAATTGGGCGGAAAGGATTTTTTTTCTCAAATAGCAAGCTTTATCTTTCAGCACATCTACTTGATAAGGTTTTAAACCAACTCTGTCAAGATGACTGCAGATCGCTTCTTGGTTTAACATGTGTCGTATTATAACACGACGGGTATTTATTTTTCAATATCCGTAGCTTCTTGACGCGCTATAAAATATAGGCATGCATTGACCTTTTTTAATTTTATTGCAATAGATCTTTAAACTTCTTTTGATTTTCCGGGGTGATTAATTCTTTTAGACTATTGATATCCTCTGATGGAATAGATGAGGATGCTTGTTTGAAAAAGACAGCGACAAACCATATGGAAAGCAACAGGGAAATTATCGTAATAATTAAGGAAACGATACCGGCTTTTATGGCTTCACTATCGCCGTCGCTAAAAAAAACATATTTAATGAAATAAAATAAACCGATCGGCGGCAATAAAGCGCTCAAAACATAAGCTTTCATATAATTTCCTTGCGCTTTAAGATTTCTCTCTTTTGTGTCCAGTTCGGCTAAAGCCTGAAAGGCTTCGAGGTTGGGTTTGGGATTAATTTGATCGGACATGGCTTTTTAACTCGCGTAAATAATTTATAAATTTCTGGACGAAATATGTTAATACAATAACGATAATGAAATAACTATACCATTTTGACACACTAAAAATTTCTCTGAACTTTGTCCAGTCTAAAATGTCTAAAAGTAAAAACTGGATAAAAAAGACACTATAAGAATTAAGACTAAAAAAAGTCAGTCCCCGGTCAATCAGACGGCCATTAAACAGCCCGATTTTTGATAAATAATATAACATACTCGTCATCGCCAAGCCATATGATAAGTAGTAAAGATCCGGCGGGTATTTGTTGTTAAAAAGCAGCGCATCATTATTCCTGAAGAAATGAGTGATAAAAGCAAGAGCAAAAACTGAAATAAAAATAATAAACGAAAACAGGAGATTGACGTCTTTTCTATAGAGTCGAGCAAAGTAAAAACAATAATAAAGAAACACCGACCAGGGTAGCCACATGACGATTTGATAGTTTTGAAATCCATTGAATGTGAAGTAAATTGTTGACGCAGCCGTTAGCGATCCAAAAAGATAAAATAACTTCTTATTAATATTACGGATATATAAGATAATGGGTGTCAGGACCGATAAACAAAGAAAAAGGATAACTAGCCAGCTGGCATCTCCCCAGCCAAGATATAGACTCTGGATTATTTCCGCGGCTCTAATCTTTGGACCGGATAAAAAAAATCGCAAAGTAAAATATGCGGCGATATAAATGTAGTAAGGGATAAGCATACGAAGAAATCTTTTTTTTACATATACCCAATAACTTTTCCAATTTTGGCTAACCGGTTTTTTAAAAAAGATTATTAACGAACAGAATACAAAGAGAGGAACTGAAAAATGGGTCCAGTTCCAGATCGCGCGGGCTGTATTGTTGCTCCAAAACGGGATAAGCGAATGGGTCAAGATCATCATAACAATTGCAAACCCACGCAGCTGGTCGAGAATCTTATCCCTTTTCATAAAAGTTAATTGTATCAGGTGTGATGTTTCTTGGGAAAGCAATAAAACTTAACTTATAATATTGATTTTCAGGAGAGTTATCCACAATTTATTAACATTCAGAATATAACCCTATAATAGTTAATTTCCAATGAAAATCTTCTCTTCGTGATATAATTAAATCATTGCCGGGGTGGCGAAATGGCATACCTGCCTGCCGGCAGGCAGGCGCGCAAGGTTGCGACAACATGAATTAGGTCAATGTGATACAACGAAAAGAATGAAAGGATTTGAATTAATTCATGTTG
>Ga0172370_10009165_pt1 | contig 11652 bp, 6 predicted proteins | sample LakKiv5m_FD_114538 | JGI IMG/M metagenome (GOLD analysis project Ga0172370, IMG submission 114538) | Freshwater microbial communities from Kabuno Bay, South-Kivu, Congo - kab_022012_11.5m | ecosystem: Environmental > Aquatic > Freshwater > Lake | place: Democratic Republic of the Congo...
GCCACCACCTGCTCGATGCTGGCCACATGCTGCTGGCCGCCTCTCAAGACCCTCGTGTTGACCACGGCCTTGCTGACGGGATAGGTGAAAATGAACCCTTTTCCCGGCTGCTCCAGATTTCCGGCATCCGCCATCATGTTCAAAAGGCCATGGACTTCATCCACCGATGCGAAGGCATGAATGATCTCCTTCTCGGCCGGGATCGTGATGCGCAGCAGTCCCATCTTGTCGCGGACCCCTGTCCCGATACCGAAATTGATCGCGGGGACGCACGTGCCTGTATCCAGCGCGATCCTGCCCACGTCTTCCCCCTTTCCCCTTTGTACAATGCAACAGATCCCTGTCATGGCCTGAGGATGGACAGGAATTGAGCCCGCATCAAAGGGGTGAACGCTTCTCTCGTTGTGGAGGACCTCCCCTGGAGGAAGGGTGACCTCCTCACTGATGACCGATCCCATTCCCGGAATGGCCAGATGGCCTTTTGCCACCACCAGATTGAAAAGGGCAGGCTCCCTGTCCTCCCCTGCCAGAAATGAGATCTGGTCCAGCGGATCGGCGATGAGATCCCTTCCCGGAAGGAGCAGCGAAAGCCCCTTCTTCACCTTGATCACCAGGGACCGGGTGGCCGCGGTACAAAGGTCCTGGACGCCCACCTCGTCCAATGCATTGAGCACCTCCTTGGAAAGGCTCCTCTGGAGGAATGCGGTGATGCGGTATGCCTTTCGAGTCTCCATGGCCTCTAACTTCCCTCTGTCGGCGGAACGGAGATGGACTCCTTCAACTCGGCCTCTCTCTTTCGCGCGGCATAGAGACCCAGGCCCAAGACGCTGAGGACGGGGCAGACGGATGCTGCCGCCAGGATCCCAAAGCCCTCCACCACGCCCACCTGAGAACTGATCCCCAGGCCCATGGTGAGGACAAGGGGCACCGTGATCGGTCCGGTGGTCACCCCGGCGCTGTCCCAGCCAATGTTGACGAACTCCTCAGACGACCAATGTGTCAGCAGGAGGAGCAACGCATAGGGGGGGACCAGGAGCCAGACAAGGGGGACATCCCAGATGATCTTGACCAACCCCAGCGTGATGCCGGCCCCGACACCCACGGCCACGGCCTGCATGAGAAGGGACTTTCTGAAGGCCCCGGCCGTCAATGCCTCCACGGTCAGGCCAAGGGCATTCAAGGCGGGCTCGGCAAGGGTCGCGCCGTACCCCATGACAAAGGCAAAGAAAAGGACCAGCCCGATCCCTGCAAAGCTGCCGTGATCCCCAAACAGGGGGCCCCTGGAGGGGACATAATGATATCGACCGGTCTTGGGATCGTACCGGTTCCGGTCATAGGGAATCTCAAGGTATCGGTGTCCTTTCTTGACGTAGAAAAACTGGTGTCGCGTGCCGTCAGGTGATATGGCCGTATGCACCAGCGAAGGATCGAGGTTGGCGACGGACTCCCTCTGTTCCACCAGTTGAATGGCCTTGAAAGAGGCAGGAAGCTTGCTGCCGACCTGCGTCCCAAGCCGGTTGAGCCCCACCTCGATGCCGATACCGAAAATCCCCAGCCCCGCGATGCACAGAAACAGACCCAGTAAGATCTCGTCGGGTTGGGGCATCCTGTCCCGAAGAATGAAAAAGAGCACGACAAACAGAGGGATGGTCAACAGCCCAATGGCCTTGATGGCGGCGATGGCATTTTTGGCAAGGAGATTTCCGGCATCGATGTTCTCTTCCGACGCGCGGTATTTGATTAGAGATTTTTCCATGTTCTCATGGCTTCCGAAAATAGCAAGCTGCTGGCCTTCCGTCCCATGGAAGGCCACCCACCGTTTTAATGCCTCAATGTCCTCGCCGAAAACAGCCTTTCTTCGCGCTTCGTCCCCATACACGTCATAAAAACATTGCATCATCTTGTCATAATTGCCGTCGAAAAAAGCGAGACGTCCTTCCGGCCCTGCCTGGACAAAGGCATAGCGCATCAAAGGGTCTTTTCCTCCAAGCAGGCGTTCGGCTGCCGTCCTGTTTGCCGGGCTGAAGAAATCGACCTCGGACATGGGTCTGGGCGCCACCCCTAAAAGAAAAAGACTCAGGACAAATACGGCCAGCGCCGGAAGAAGGGATGCGAGGGTGACGACGCCAAAGCCTGTGGCCCCCGATTCGGAAGAGGCAAACATCCTGGAAACGCCGATCCCCAGGGCCAGCACCAGAGGGACGGTGACCGGTCCCGTGGTCACCGCCCCGCAATCCCATGCCAGGCCGATGATGTATCTGAGGTTGGGATCAAACGAGGCCCACACCGTGAAGCCGCAAAGCGCCGCCACAAAGACATATAGAAATGGTTTAAGGGAAAAGCTGTAGTAAAATCGGATCATTCCCAGGCCGACCGCGACCCCCACCCCAGCGCCGACAGCATACACCAGATAGTGGGCGTACCGATTGAGAAGGAGAAATAGGAGGGGGGCCTCCCAGGGTTTCACCGAGTCGCCCGCGCTTTGAAGGACATGGATAGACGGCTCGGCCAGGGTGGCCAGGAAGCCGAGGATGAGGGCAAAAACCAGGACCGTCGGGAGGCCTGAACGCTGGGGCAGTCTGACCCCCACCAGCTCGCCCAGGGGCATCAGTCCGAGAATCAGACCTTCCATGAACAGGGTCAGACCGATCACCACCAGGACCACGCCGCAGGCAATGACCAGTGCCCCGGTAATTGAGATTCCCAGGACCACCTTCTGGAAAAAAATGAGATAGAGAATAATCAGCCAGATGGACTTGATCTGGGTGATGACCCGCGACCGGATATAGGGACTCAGGAGGCCCAGGGCCTCTTTCATGCCGACGTGGATTCGGTTCGTTTTGTTGGGAGTCACATCTTTCCTTCCTCTTCCAGCAGCCTGAGCAGCCTCGCCATCACCTGGCGACGGGGACTGAATGCTGAACGGAAATCTATACCGAAATGCTTGGGAGGTCAATGGAAAACCAGTAACGCCGAACCACGCCGGGATGGATGCCTTGCAGTGACCGAATCTCTATTCATGAGGCTGTGTTGACCTCGCTGCCGACAGGTTGTAGAATCCCCGGCCATGGGAAAACAAAGCGAAGGCACCTTGAAGAACCCCCCCATGAAGGATCTGCCGGCAGAAGCATCCGTTGACAGCCGGATCGCCCTCATATCCGCGCCGTGGCCCCTGTTCGACCGGCCGTCGATCCAACTGGGCGCCCTCAAGGCCTTTGTGGAAAGGGGACTTCCCGATGTCCGCGTGGATACCTTCCACCTTTACCTCCGGATTGCCCAGGCCATCGGCTATCCATTTTACCATGTCCTGTCGGAGCGGTCGTGGCTGGCAGAAGCCCCTTACGCGGGACTCCTCTATCCTGACCGGATGGAATGGGTCGCCAGGTACTGGAACCGGAGGAGCCGCAGCCATCCCCGCCTGAAATCAACGGATTTCGAGGGGCTCTGTCGTCGCATCGGAGCTGCCTCCTCTGAAATCGTGGAAGCCGTTGCGTGGGGCAGGTATCTCCTGGTAGGATTCTCGATCTGCCTCGCCCAACTGACCAGTTCCCTTTATTTCATTCGCGAAATCAGGCGACGCGTGCCCCAGGTGAGGATCGTCGTTGGCGGCTCGGCCTGTGCAGGGGTCCTGGGCGAGAGCCTTGTCGGTGCCATTTCGGAGATCGATTACGTGATTCAGGGAGAGGGGGAACTGCCGCTCCTCCAACTGACCGAGGCGATACGGGACTGCCCGGACCGCACAGAATTGCCGGATATTCCGGGGCTGGTCCAGAGAAGCAGCCCCCCGGCCGAGGAGAGGCGCCACCAGGTCCCCGGCCTAGATGAACTGCCGATCCCCGACTACGCCGATTACTTCCGTGACCTGGCCGCCTCCGGCCCTCAATACGCCTTTCTGCCCAAACTCCCCATGGAGATGTCCAGGGGGTGCTGGTGGAACAGGGGGAGCAACGGATGCGCCTTCTGCAACCTCAACCTCCAGTGGCAGGGGTATCGGGCCAAGAGCAGCGCGAGAATGGTGCGGGAGATCGAAACCCTCGTCACCCGCCACCAGGTGCTGTCGGCCTCGTTCATGGACAACCTCCTTCCGGCCAAGGGGCTGGAAGAGCGGTTCGAAGATATTCGGGATCTCGGATTGGATCTCAGGCTCTTCTCAGAGATTCGTGCCAGGACACCGCGGCCGGTCCTCGAGGCCATGGCATCCGCCGGGATGAAAGAGGTTCAGGTGGGCATCGAGGCCCTCAGCACCCGACTGCTCACAAGGCTCAACAAGGGGACCACGGCCATGGACAACCTGGAAATGATGAAGCACTGTGAGTCCCCCGATCTACCGGACCTGACCGGGAATCTGATCCTCGGTTTCCCGTCCAGCGATTCCCTGGACGTGGCAGAGACCCTCGATCATCTAAACTTTGCCTTTCCGTTTCGACCCCTCAAAGGGATAGACCTCTGGCTCGGGTATGGGAGTCCCCTTTGGCGGGATCCCGGCCGATTCGGGGTCCGCATTCGCGGAAACCATCGGGACTATCGGCATCTGTTCCCCCCGGAAGAACTCAAAAGGCTTCGGTTGATGATGCTGGGATATCATGGGGGGGTCCGACAGCAGCGCCGCATGTGGGCGCCGGTTCGAACGAAACTGGCAGAATGGAGGGCATATTATGACCGCATGCACCAGGCCCCCGGTTTTGAACCGATACTCTCGTACAGGGATGGACGCACCTTTATGGTGATCTATGAGCGCCGGCTGGATGACGAGCCCATGACCCACCGGCTGAAGGGGACTTCCCGCTCCATCTATCTTTTTTGCGAAACGCAGCGGTCCATGGCCGAGATCGTTGACCGGTTTCCCGGATTCGGCGAAGACCGGATCCGAACCTTCCTGCGGATGATGGCGGACAAACGGCTCATGTTCCGTGAAGGGGAGCGGTACCTTGCGCTGGCTGTTCCTCAAAGACCCTTGCGGAGCATACGGCCAATCGGGGATCGCCGCCCGGAACCAAAACGCATCTGAGCCTGGCACCGGTCAAGGTCCGATCCAGACATCGGTTACACGAAACACAGGGGGCACGGCTTTCCTCACCGGCGCTCCGGGATGCGGCAAGGTCGGGCTCCCGGATCAACGGTCGGCACCGGGCAGCCGGGAAAGACGTGGGGGTCTATTTGTTCACCTTCTCTTTAAGACCTGCGCCGGGGGTGAATTTAACGACTTTGGATGCCGGGATCTGGATCGTTTGGCCCGTCGCCGGGTTCCTGCCTTCACGGGCTCCCCGCTCCAAGACCTTAAAACTCCCAAAGCCCGGGAAAGAAATGGGGTCGCCTTTTTCAAGAGCGGACATCATCACCTGGATCAGGGCATCCACCGCCCCCGCTGCTGATTTTTTGGTTAAGCCCGCCTGCTCTGAAACCTGTGCGACCAATTCATCTTTTTTCATACCTTCCTCCTTGGGATTGTAAGGATTTATTGGGGTTATGTAAGTTTTACGAGTGAAGTGTCTCCCTCTGCATATCCTTGAACGACCGCAAAGGTCAAGGAAAAAGAGCGGCTGTAAGGCGGTTAGCCGCGTTGATCCCTCACAACGGGAATGGTTTCGTCATCCCACGGGACGCCAAATGGATTATTATGAAGGGTATATAGGGGCCTATCTACCGGCTAAATATATTCCCGCCGCAACAGTTCCACCATATCGTCGGTCAGCTTTTCGCGTTTTCGCAGTTCAGCGAATTTGTCCAGAAGGTCTTCTACGGTCAGCCCCTGTTTTTCCTGATCCCCAATGTCTTCAATGACTTGTCCCTGGTGCATCATGAGGGTGCGGTTCCCCAGTTCAAGGGCCTGCTGCATGCTGTGGGTCACCATGAGGGTGGTCAATTTTCCTTCTTGAATGAACCGGCGGGTCAGGGCAATCACCTGGGCGCTCGACTTGGGATCCAGGGCCGCGGTGTGTTCGTCCAGGAGAAGGACCTGGGGCCGCCGGATCACGGCCATGAGCAGGGTCAGGGCCTGGCGCTGCCCGCCCGAAAGGGTCCCAATGACGTCGTCAAGCCGCGCCTCCAGTTGCATCTCCAACAGGGCCACCTCCTTTTCGAAGCGGGCGAGGGTCTGGTTGTCGAGGCCGATCCGGGGATAGTGGGGCCGGCCCCGCAGATCGGCCATGAGGAGATTTTCTGCGATGGTCATACCGGGGGCCGTGCCGGTATAGGGATTCTGAAAGACCCGCGCAATATAACGGGCCCTCTGAAAATCGCGCTTCAGGGTAACCTCTTTTTCGGCCACGTGGATGGTCCCCGAATCCGGCAGAAAGGTCCCGGCCACGGCATTCAGGAGCGTGGACTTGCCCGATCCGTTGGTGCCGATGATGGTGACGAAATCCCCCTTGCGGACATGGAGATCGATCCCTCTGAGGGCATAGACCTCATTGGCTGTCCCTGTATTGAATCGCTTGTGAAGACCCGTGATCCGTATCATGGCTGGGCCATCCGTCCTTCAGTCTCGTGTTCGGTCATGGCTGTTCCTATTTCATACCCCTTACGGGTTCCCTTTCGCTGATAATCCGGTTCGCCCTTTTCAGCACCTGGTCATCGATGGTGAATCCGTGCCTCCTGGCAGTGCGTTCATTAATGAGGAACGAGGTTTTCTCTGTGCCAAGGATGGGTAGATCCGCTGTGTTCTCACCGTTTAGGATACGGGCCAGATACACACCCCCGTCATAACCGGTTTGAAAGTAATCCGGTCCAAAGGCCACCAGGGACTTGTCGATCAGTTCCGAATCCACCGAAAAGAGGGGAATCCTATTCTCGTCAGCCACCTTTGCAAAGCTGTCGAAACTGACATTCAGGGTGTTGTCCCCCGCATTGAGAAAGACCTGTGACCCCCTGGCAACCAGTGACCTTGAGGCATCGAGGACCTCCGCCGGGCCGGTGACCGTAGCCTCCACCACCTCAAGCCCGATCTTCGCGGCATGGGGACGGATTCTGTTCAGGCTGGCCTCGGAATTGGCCTCGGAACTGTTCCAGACAATCCCGATCCGCTTGCACTCCGGGACCATTCCTTTGATAAGATCCAGCATCCTTTCGATGGGAGGCGAGCAGCTCACTCCGGTCATGTTGGGAAGGTGGTCCGCCGGGTTCTTTGCCGCGCCGATCCGATAGGGATCAAAGATGTAGGTAAATACCACCTTCACGTCCGATTGCTTCCCTGCCAGTTGTACCGCGGCCTGCACGCAGGGTGTGGAGAGGGGAACGATGATGTCAACCTTTCTCCGAAGAAGATCCTGTGTAATGGAACTGATCATGGAGAAGTCGGCCTGGGCGTTTTTATAGATGATCTCCACATTCTTCCCATCCACATACCCGTGATCTGCCAGGGCCTTGAGGATCCCCTCCTTGCAGAGCTCCACGTTAGGCTCCAGGGCGAACTGAACCACGCCAATGCGGGGGATCTTTTTATTCGATGTTTTCAACCCATGGATCCGGGTCGCCTCGCGAAGGAGGTCGGCCGGTATGGAAATCCCCAGATCCCTGGCCGCATCCAGGTTGAGGCCAAGGGTCAGGTTGCGGTAGCTCTCAAAAGGGATATCCTTGGGGTTCTCCCCCCGGAGGATGCGATCCACGAGGCGGGCGGCCTGAATCCCGCTGAGGGTGTAGTCATACCCCAATACGGCCAGGGCACCATCCGAGAGACGTTCCACGTCGCTCATGAATATCGGGACCTTTTTGGATCGGGCCGCCTTCACCACGGACTCAAAGGCCGAATAGACAATGTTGTCGGGGGCGAGGACAAAGGCGTCGATTCCCCGGCTCACCAGGGAACGGGCCGCATCATAGACCTCGGACGAACCGGTGACGGTGGCGCCCAGGAACGTCACATTGCCGGCCGCGGTGGCGGCCTCCTTGAGCTGCTCCACATTGTATACGGAATTGGCATGGGAAGGATCCCAGATGACGCCGATCGTGAGATTTCCGGGAATCACCCTCTGAGCCAGGGCCAGGGTCTTATCCATGGGGACCCCGCCATATACGCCGGTCACGTTGGGCAAATGTACCGTATCCGAGTCCCCGGCCCCGATAATGAAGGGATTGGCCACAGTGGCAAACACGATGGGGCGGTTTTTCACCTTGCTGATGGCGGCCTGAGTGCATGGGGTGGAAATGGGCACCACGATATCCACGTTTTGTTGCAGAAACTTGTCCAGGATGGTGTTGACCGTCGCGAGATCGCCGTTGGCGTTTTCCTTCAGGATGTGAAGGGAGTTGGATGGCTCATACCCCAGGCGCTTCATTTCCTCCACAAAACTGTCCCGGGTGATGTTCAACAGGCCGTGATCCACCACCTGAAGGACGCCGATGGTGGCCCTAACTTTGGGTTTCGACGGCCCTACCCCATGGGTTTTGAGAAGATAGCCGGCCAGAAGCGCAACCCCGATGCCTGCCAGCCCGACGGCCATCCGCCGACCGGTCAGAAGGCGGGTCAGCCTGGCCAACCGGGAACGCATTCCCGTGGGGCCGGCCCCGATCCGCCTGGAAACAATTAGGGTCAACAGCACAAAGGCCGCGGTCAGGAGTTTCAAATCGATCGGGTTCATGCCCACGTAGAGGGCCACCGCAATCATGAACCGGAAGATCACCGAGCCGATGATCACGCTCAGGACAATGACGGCCATGGTCCGGGTGCGGAGGACCGATTCGCCGATGATCACCGCTGCCAGACCGATGACGATCGTCCCGATCCCCATGCCGATGTCCGCAAATCCCTGATACTGGGCGATGAGCCCGCCGGACATCCCCACCAGACCGTTGGCCAGGGCAACCCCAAACACGGTCATGCGATCGACATGGATTCCGGCCGCGGCGGCCATCGTCGGGTTGTTACCGGTCACGCGCATGGCGATCCCCGTGTCGGTCTTGAAAAAGAGCGACATAATCCCCCAGAAAACGCCCACAAGGATCAGGAGCGCGAGGGTGATCCAGACCTCCCCATGAAGTCCCGGGTTGATTCGATCCAGCCAGGTGAAGAGCGTGGTCTGACTGAGGAGGGGGATGTTAGATCGGCCCATGATGTGGAGATTGATGGAATAAAGGCCGGTCATGACCAGTATGCCGGCCAGAAGGCCGTTGATATGGAGCCTGGTATGGATCAGGGCCGTCATGGCCCCGGCCGCGATGCCTGCGGCAAACGCCGCTATGAGCGACAAAAACGGATTGACGCCGTTGACCAACAGGACCGCCGCCACGGCGGCCCCGGTGGTGAAGCTGCCGTCCACGGTGATATCCGGAAAATCATGCACCCGGAAGGTGATAAACACCCCCATGGTCATGAAGCTGTATAGAAACCCTAAGTTTAAGGCCCCGATCCAGAGTTCCATGTCAGTCTACCGGTTCCAGTTCCACCACGCCCACGGCCCCGTTTCGGAACAGGCTCCGACCCATGAGGTGTTGAACGCGGAGGGGCTCGAATTCAGTCAGGACCCGGAGAATCTCCTTTTCAAACCCTGCCGGGTCTGTGCTGAACAACCCTCGCTTGAAGACGCCCCCGTGCGTATGGAACCGCTGATCTTTGGGAAAACAGGCCTTCATGGGCTGGGAAAGAGACCTCCTGTCCCTGACGGCGATCCCCACGCACACAACTGCATGGTTGACAAATCCCGCTTCTACCGGCAGGTCCATCCAGTCGTGAATGCGGGCAGGGCTGAAGATGTCTTCCTCAGGCCCTTCCTCAAACCCCTTGACCGGGACATGCCTGAGATGCATTCCCCATATGCCTTTGCTCTCCCCCAAACAGACAACGCCCATGAGAGGAGCGCCTGAAAGCTGGAAAAGCGCCTCTATCAGATCATCCAGAGAGGGGGTATGCCCGCCGGTCGCAAAGGCAGCCACGTATCGGTATGCCCCCTGAAACGCGAGGCCGTTGAGAAAGCGGTAGGGAATCGGTGGATTTCCCCTGGACCAGAGCATGAAGTCCACAGCCGGCTTCTTGACCGCTGGGTAAAAAAACAGGCTGTGGTCGATCACCATGGCCTCGCCAAAGAGCCCCTTGAACTGATCCCATCCCTGACCCAGGCTCCCCAAGCCCAGGCCGAATCTCATCTCATTAGACGGGATGGTGACCACATCCTGCTCATCGTATGCCGCACGCGTCAGCGGCCCAGTGTCCCCGATGAGGGTGAGCGATCCGGGGGATGCGTCCCTTTTCAGGCAGACGAAAGGGATCTCGTTGAGAATTGTCGAGACGGGTATCTGGTCCTGGACCTCGACGCCAACGGCCTCCGCAGCCTCCAGGCGGGTGGCGCCGATGCGAAAGAGGGTATCCAGGCCGCTCATGGCGAGAATGTCGCGCAGATCCTGGGGGACGCGGGCCAGCACGATGTGCCCACTAACCCGCATGAGCTTTTTTTGTGCACTCAGGAACACGCGGATCCCCGCGCTGCTCATGTAGTTCACCCCGGCCAGATCTACACCGATCGTGCGCTCACCCGCTGTCATGAAGGCATCGAGCCTTCTGCTGATTTCTCCTGCGCTCATGGCATCGATGCGGCCGGTCAGAGACAGCCATCTCAGGCCAAAGGTCTCCTCTTCGCTGTATTCAGTCATCCCATGTCTCCTGCTGCCTTCCCTACACGGGTGCTTTTTGGCACCTTGCTTCGCCCTTTTCCGACGATGTAATCTGTTCATAGGTGATACATGACGGCCACCTTCTGGAGAACCTTCTCAAAATCGACACCCCGGCTTTTCCGTCTCTTCATCGCGCTCATCTCGGCATAAAAAAATACTCCCACGTCCCCACAAAATATGTCAAGCATGTTCTGCGCGAGCGTCCCCAACCGCACACACGCACCGCAAGCGAAAAGATGGTATTTCATCTTAGAAACGTGATACGATGCGGGGGTCTAAAAATAAGGAAAGGGGCTGGACTATGCGCAGAACCGCTATCGTCAGGGATGAGAGATATCTCGATCACCAGCCGGGCATGTGGCACCCCGAAAGCCCGGAACGACTGGAGGTCATCTATTCCATGCTGAACGGAAGTGATATGGAGGGGGTTTTTGTGGATTTGCCCGCGAGGCAGGCCACAAGGGATGAACTCCTTCGAATCCACTCTCCCCAGCATGTGGATGCGATCCTGTCCACCGCCGGAAAAGGGTACCGTTCCCTGGACCCTGACACGGCGGTCTCAAAGGGGTCATGTGAGGCCGCGCTCCTGGCCGCAGGAGGCCTTTGCGAGGCTGTATCGGCGGTTATATCAGGCCGGATAGACAACGCCTTTGCCCTGGTGAGGCCGCCGGGCCACCACGCGGAGCGCAGCCGGGCCATGGGCTTCTGCCTCTTCAATAACCTGGCCGTTGGGGCCAGACACGCCCAGACATCCCATGGCATAGAGCGGGTGCTTGCGGTGGACTGGGATCTGCATCACGGAAATGGGACCCAGCATTCCTTTGAAGAAGATCATTCCGTCCTCTATTTCTCCACCCACCAGTATCCCTATTATCCGGGAAGCGGGGCATCCGATCAGATCGGAAGAGGGAGTGGAGAGGGTTTTACCGTCAATGTGCCCCTCTCTTCGGGAAAGGGGGACGCGGAATACGCCGCCGTATTTGAACGGATATTGAAACCCGTCGCCCTGGAATTCGACCCTGAGCTGATCCTCGTATCGGCGGGGTTTGA
>Ga0172370_10009173_pt1 | contig 11645 bp, 7 predicted proteins | sample LakKiv5m_FD_114538 | JGI IMG/M metagenome (GOLD analysis project Ga0172370, IMG submission 114538) | Freshwater microbial communities from Kabuno Bay, South-Kivu, Congo - kab_022012_11.5m | ecosystem: Environmental > Aquatic > Freshwater > Lake | place: Democratic Republic of the Congo...
CGTCGCCCTCGAACGCGACGGCCTTCACGGTGCTCGACGACGTTATAGCGCCCGCGGCGAGCGCGTTGCCCTTCAGGTCCACGGGGGCGTCGAAGACGAGCTCGGCGACGCTCACGCAGGCCGTGCAGTCTACGTCGGTGGCCTTGGTCGCGCTCTCGGCGTTCTTCGCGTTGTCGGCCGACTTGGCGGTCTCCGCGCTTTTGGCGTGCAGCGCCTCGATCGCGTAGGGCACGGCGAGCAGGCGCACGCGCGGCAGGTCCGGGTCGTCGTAGACGCGGATCGACAGCCAGATCTCGCTCTCCGACGCGAGCTTCGACGCCGGGAAGGGCTTCTGCGGATCCGAGACGCCGAGCGCGGCCTCGAAGCGGCCCGCGGTCACGATGACCGACGGGATCACCTCGGTCCACAGGGCGATGCCGCCCGTTTGGGCAGCGTAGAGCGTGAAGGTCAGCGGATACTTGCCATCCGAGACCGGTGCGCCACCGCTGCTCGCCAGCAGTCCCTGGAGGTGGACGGCGGTCGGGGCCTCCGCGGCGGCGCCACGGCCCAGCACGAGGGCTGCGATCCCGGCACACAGCGCGCCGAGTCGATGAACACGGACGTTCGACATGGGTTCCTCCCGAGGGGCGACGCCGTCGCCGGCTGGATCGAGCGCAGAGCGTATGCCTCGTCCAGGAGCAACGCTAGCCCAATCCACACCTCGGGCGCGGCGCCCGATCCGGGGTCAGACCGGCACAGCCCGATCGCCAACGAGGGTCTCGCATAGATAAACTATTTTAAACAAAAAGATTGCGCTGCGCGAAGAGAGGGCGTTGCTTCGGGACGCCCCGATCCCGATGCGTCGAGGTCTTCCCGTGCGACGCTTCGACATCTCGTCGTGCGGGCCATCGTGAGACGCAGCGTGGCGGGCCGCCGGCACAAAACAAACATAAACACCCTCTCAGTGGCTGTAGAGATTCTCGATGACGGATGGGTCCAAGAATCGACGAACGCCTCCCTTCGCGCGCCAGACAGACACGGCCTGTGCGCGGATCGGCCGGAATCTGCCAGGCCTTGGCCTTGCCCCCGATCTGCCGCCCTTGAACCCGCCGTTCGCCTCGTGTAGACCCCACCTAGCCATGTCCATCCCCGAGCCCGCCTACTTCCGCCCGCAGAGCCCCGCCGAAGCGGTCCAGATTCTCGCTGAAAATCCGGGCGCTTTCGTGGTTGGCGGCGGCACGCTGGCGATGGGTCGGATCTTTCCGTTTCGGCCGCGTGCGGTGCTGGACCTGAGCGGCGCGGGCTTGGACGGGATCGTGGCCCTGCCGGACGGGTCGATCCAGGTCGGCGCGGGGGCGAGCCCGGCCCTCATCGCGGCGCACCCGATCGTGCAAGGTCCTGCAATGAAGGCCTTTCGAAGGGCGGCCGTGCGTTTCGAGGTCGGATCGGTGCGGCGGGTGGCCACGCTCGGCGGGAACCTGTGTACCGGTGTCGGGTCGATGGTGACGGGGCTCGTGCTGCTCGGCGCGCACGCGCTGTCGCTCGGGCCCGAGGGGATGCGACACCACGGCCTCGCGCCGTCCGATCGGCGGCCGGCCGAGATCCTGGTGGCGGTCGAGATACCCGCGCAACCCGATGATCTGTGGACGGATTATACCGATTTGCGGCGGACGCCCATCTCGCCTGCGATCGTGTCGGTGGCCTTGGGCGTGGCAGACGGGCTGCTGCGGGTGGCGATCGGCGGGGCCGAGGTGCCGCACCGGCGGCTAATGGAGATCGAAGGGCCGCTCGAGACGCACGACGCCGGAGGCTGGGGACAGGCCGTCGCGCGGGCGCTACGGCCGATCGAGGACGCGCGGGCCTCCGCCGCTTATCGGCGCGCGATGGCGGCTGTGTTGACGGAGCGGCTCGTGCGCCGGCTGGACGCGGGCGATGCGTGAGTGGCGCGCCACGGTCGACGGGCGGGCGGTCTCGGGCCTGCTCACGGAAAACGCCACGCTCGCCGAGGCGGTGCGCGAGATCGCCGGCGAGACGGCGCTCAAGGTGGGATGCGGCGAAGGCATGTGCGGCGCGTGCTCGGCGCTGCTCGACGGCCAGCTCGTGCACGCGTGCTGCACGCCCGCTTTTCGCGCGCTGGATTGCGACATCCAGACGGGCGCTTCGTTCGGCGACGGACCGGTCGCGCACGCGATCGTGGCGCACGGCGGCCTGCAATGCGGCTTCTGCACGCCGGGGGCGCTCGTCGCGCTGCACGCGATGCCCGATGGCGGCGTGATCGATCACGACGCCGTGCGGCGCGCCTTGGGCGCCAACCTGTGTCGTTGCACGGGCTACGCACAGCTCGTCGAGGGCGCGGTCGCGGGCCTCTCGGGGCGCACCGACAGCGCGCCACCGGCTGCGTCTGGCCCGATTGTCGGCACGTCGCGCCCGCCCATCGACGGCCTCGATCGCGCATCGGGTCGGGTGCGATACCTGACGGACGTCACGATGCCGGGGATGCTGCACGGCGCGGTCATGCGATCGCCCCACGCTCACGCGCGCGTGCTGAGCATCGACGCCTCGCGCGCGCTCGCTCTGCCCGGTGTGCACGCGGTGGTCTGCCCCGACGACGCTCCCGAGGCCGACGTCGCGAGCGAGCCCTTCTACGGCGCGTCGCTCGCCGTCCGCCGCGTGCTCTGGGACGAGCCACGCTGGGTCGGCGCGCCTGTGGTGGCCGTCGCCGCGGACTCGCGAGAGATCGCAGAGGCAGCCTGCCGCCTCGTCGACGTGTGTTACGAGCCGCTCCCGCACGTGCTGGATCTGGAGGCCGCGCTCGCGCCCGACGCCCCCGAGGCGATCGAGGGGTGTTCGAACTTCGCGTTGCCGAGCGGCGCCATCCGGTTCGAGCAGGGGGACGTCGACTCGGCCTTCATCGAGGCCGCTCACGTCGTCGAGACGGTCTACCGGACGCACACGGTACAGGCCGCCGCGCTGGAGCCCTACTGCGCGCTGGTCGAACCACATGAGGAGGGCGGCTTGACGGTCTGGAAGGGCACGCCGGAGCCCTTCGAGCTGCGCCGATCGATGAGCGAGTGGCTCGGCGTCCCGGCCGCAAAGATCCGCGTTCGCGTGCCGGCGGCGATCGGCGGCGGCTTCGGATCACGCGTGGACGATCTCGAGCTCGTGGCTGCGTTGCTCGCGATGCGCGCGCAGCGGCCGGTCAAGGTCGTGCTGGAGCGGGCCGAGGGCTTCCTCGCGGGTCGCGTCCGTCACGGGGCGAAGATCGTCGTGCGCTCCGCCCTCGACGCGGCGTTCAACCTGCTCGGCCGCGAGCTCTGCGCCGACTACGACGCGGGCGCGCACCTCGATCTCGGTCCCTTCGTGATCCTGCGCGCGCTGCGTCCGCTGGCCCTGTACCGCTGCGACGCGGTGCGCTTCGTGGGCCGGCTCGTGAGCACGAACAAGCCCGTCGCGTCGGCCACGCGAGGCTTCGGCAACCCGCAGGCGACCTTCGCGGTGGAGTCGCACGTCGACGAGATCTGTCGCCGTTTTGCTTTGGATCCCGTCGGTTGGCGTCGCTCACACCTGCTTCGGTCGGGCGATCCGAACTTCTCCGTCGGCGTCGTCGACGTGGCCACGGGCACGTTCATCCCCAAGGGCGTGGCGATCTCGAGCTGCGGCATCGACGCGTGTCTCGACGTCGTGGAGCGCGCCCTGTCAGAGGATCCAGGCCCACCGCCGCCCGGCCTCGCCCGCGGCAAGGGCCTCGCGGTGGGCATGCACACGACCGGCACCGGCCGGCGTGAGATCGCCTCCGCACGCGTCACGCTGCGGTCGGACGGCACGGTGGAGCTGCGCTCGGGGTCGCCGGATCAGGGCGGCACGGGCGTGGCGACGACCTTCGCGATGATCGCGGCCGACACGCTCGGCGTGCCTCTCCCGGCCATCGACGTGTACCTGGCCGACACGGCGGACGAGCTCGACGACAGCGGCGCACACGCCTCGAGCCGGACCTATGTCGGTGGCGAGGCCGTGCGACAGGCCGCGGAGGCCGTCCGTATGCGCCGCGACGCGGGGGAGGCGCTGCCCATCTCGGCCTCCGTTCGCTTCTCGCCCGAGTCGAACGCCCCGCCGTTCGCGGCCTGCGGCGCCGTCATCGACGTGGATCCCGACACCGGAGCCTCGCGCGTCGTGCGCCTCGTCCTCGCCGCTGACATCGGCCCCGTCCTCCACCCCATGGGCGCGCGCGGCCAGCTCCAGGGTGCGGTGGCGCAGGGCGTCGGCTTTGCGCTCAGCGAGCGACTCGACTTCGACGCGCTCGGTCAGCTCACGACGCGGGGCCTTCTCGACTACGGCCTCCCGCGCGCTGGCGACGTGCCCACCACGGAGGTGCACTTCGTCGGCGAGCCCGAACCCACGCTTCCGCTCGGCGTCAAAGGCGCGGGCGAGATCGGGATCATGCCCATCGCGCCCGCCATCGCGAACGCCATCCACGACGCGATCGGCGTGCGGGTCAGGACGCTGCCCATGGATGGCGAGACCGTCTGGCGGGCGCGCGAGGGCCTGCCCGGCAGGCCGGACGGCGGCACGACGCCGAGGGGGCACGGATGAGGCGACATGCTGCGACCCTGGCTTGGATCCTGCTCGCGGCCTGTAGCGAGGCGCAGATCGGGACCGGTACCGTCGACGTCATTGGCAACGCGTCGGACGCACAGAACCTGGCCGATCTCGACGTCAATGCCACCGGCGGTGCGACCCCCGACGCCTCGGGTCTCGACGTGTCGAACGTCGATCAGTCGAGTGCCGCGATCGATCTTCTTGATATCATTGATGTATCTTCCACAAGCCTCGAGGCGCACTGGATGCAGGAAGCCATCGGTGACTGCATCCTCGCCGAGGAGTGGCTGACGCTCGGTGCGGCGCCGGCTTTCACCCACACGTTGGTCGACCGCAACGTGTGCGGTCCGCAGGGCGTGACGGCCACCGACGGCACGTGGTCGGCGCTGCCCGGCGGGTCTATCCAGCTCGATTGGCAGGAGCAGACCTCGAAGGAGCAGCGGCGCTACACGGTCGCCGTCCTCAACGCGACGCTGCCCGAGATCGTGGCGCCGGGCTACCCCGGCTACAAGGCGGGCAAGCGGTGGCTGAACTCCGAGGCGTTCTCAAAGGTTCCAGGCACCGCCACCTTTGCGCGGACGGAGCTGCGCCGCTCGGAGACGCCGGCGGCGATCTGGAGCGAGAAGCTCGACGTGCAGGTCACGATCTCGAACCCGCCGTGGAGGACGCGCGCGGGCTGTCAGCTGGCCCTCGCGGTGACCGCCGAGGTCCAACTGGGCCCGCCATCGAAGCCCGAGACGAAGACCGGCAGCCACACGTTCAACTTCCCCTGCGCACTAGGTAAGTCTCCGGATGGAAAATGGAATCGCCTCATGCCGCAGGGTTGGTCGCAGAGCCCGCATAGCGAGTGGATGAAGGCGCTCGAGGACGCGAACCTCTGGAAGACGCTGCCCGGGCAGGTCAGGGATATCGTCTACTCGCGCGTGTGGCCGGTCCTCGACTACGAGGGCGACGAGCCCACGACGCTCTTCCAGTCGCGCACGATGGCGTGGTGGATCGAGATGCTCTCACCGCCGCCGTCCAGCATCTGATCACGCGTACTGAAGCGACCGCGCGGCTGTGCACCTGTCGCGATCGAGGTGGCGTGATAGAGTATGCGCGCGGGTCCTCGTGGGCCCGACGAGGATGCGATGTCCATGTTGAACAAGGTCGGAGCGGCGGCGATGGCGGCGGCGACGGCGATCGGGTGTGCGGGCGGCACGGCGCTGAAAGTCGGCGATCCTGCGCCGGATTTCGACCTCATCGGGAGCGACGGCAAGGTCCATCGGCTCGCCGAGCACCGCGGCGTGCGCGCGGTCGTCATCGCGTGGTTCCCGAAAGCGAAGACCGGTGGCTGAACGCTGGAGTGCAAGTCGCTCCGTGAGAGCGGCGCCGCCATCCGGGCCTTCGACGTCGCCTACTTCGCCGCGAGCGGCGACGAGCCGCAGCTCAACAAGGCGTTCGCCGAGGAACTGTCGCTCGACTACCCCATCCTGTCCGACCCGGGCAGAGGCGTCGCGAAGGCCTACGGCGTCGTTGGCAGCGTCAACCCGCTGCCCTCGCGCTGGACCTTCTTCATCGGAATCGAAGGCAAGATCGCGTACATCGACAAGGAGATAGCCGTGCGCACGGCGGGTCAGGACGTGGCGCGGCGGCTCGGTGAGTTGGGCGTGGCGAGGCGGCGCTAGAGAGGTCTTACGTTTCTTCTGTGCCGGTGGCGCCGCACGCAGCGTCTCACGAAGCGTCGCACGGGGGACGCCCAGGCCCGAGCGCCACACCATCCTCGTCACATCGCCTCTGGAAGCGCTCGGCTCGTTCGCCACTTTCCACATGAGCACCCTCTCGGTACTCCCCCCGCAGGCCTCCGACGGCCACGAGCCGGGCGAATTCGGCGTGGCCGAGCGTGGTCACCTGGGCGCCGCTCTCGGCAATGAACGTCGCGAATTCACTGCCATTGGCTGTGTAGGCGACGCCCGCCTACGCCGCCAGGTCAAGGCCGGCGCGGAACGTGAGCTCGGTCGCGGCGTGGAGCAGGGATTGTCGGCGCGATGCGTGCGTGACGCCACAGACCCCGCCGGTCGGGGCGCGAGTTGGGTCGCCGCCGGGTTGAACGGCGCGAACTCACCCGCGTCGTGGCTGGCGAGCACGGGCCACGAGAGGTTCCCGAGCGTGGCGGAGAATTCCGGGCGTGTCCCACGCAACCGGGCGAAAAGCCCTGGCGACGGAAGTCGCAGGCTACTTCTACAAGGCCCCACCTTTGCGGGGCTGCTTCAACCTTGCGAAGGCAAGGTTTCATAGAGGTTGCCCGCGGTTTCAACCGCCGGGCAAAAAAGCGAGCGCACCTTGGCCGGTCGGGCGGGACATACCCAGAATTCCGCGCAGAGCCTGCGCAGCTCGCGCTAGGTACTGAGGCAGGTCAGCTCGACGTCCCAGCGCGCGCCCGCCGTCAACATGGCATGCTGCAACGCGATCGCGCGGACCCATGCGCGCCCGATCGTGCCCGAGAGCGCTTCCTGGTCCCTGTCGTGGCGCGTGCTCCCGCGGCCCAGCGAGATACCGAAGTCCACCGCGGCCGGCAGCGCGGCCGCCTCCTCGGGGCGAGGCAAACGTTGCTGGCCGAGGCCGATCGAAGACGCGAAGACCTGGCCGAGCAGCCCGAGCCCGAGGCGGACCGGAAGGGCACACCGAACACGATGAAGATACGTCATTCGATGACCTTGCACGGCGCCCGCTCGAAGAGCGCCTGGACGCCGGCCTCCGGCTCGAGCAACGCCGCGAGGACTGGGTCGAGGCCGGGGCGCGTGACGCGGACGAGCGGTCCGGCCTCGGCGGTGGCGCGCTCCTTGACGAGCGCCTCGATCCGCCCGCGGTTGACCGGCGTGTCGTGCTCGCCGTCGAGCACCACGAGGCCGGACTTGCTGCCGGGACGGACGCCGGGGGGCAGCGGCCCAAGGTAGAGCGTGCCGGCCAGGCCAGGCACGATGTTTTCGCGTACGCCCGTGCCGAGCGCGGCCGACCCGAAGGGCACGATGGCGTGCGCGCAGCGCCGCTGTCCGCCCGGCGCGATGCGATCGAGCAGCTCGGGCATCGAGAGCGTATAGAGCAACTCCGGTGAGCGCAGGATCGCGCCTGTCGCAGAGCGTGCAGAAATCGCAGCGCATAGCCGCGGAAGGGCGTGCTCCGCGAGCGCGGTCTCGGTGGAGGTGCCGTCGATGAACACCAGCACGACGTGTCCCCCTCGCGGCGGGGCGGGGCCCCGCGGGCACAACTCGGCGAGGATGGGACGTTTCTTTCCGGCGGACGAGCTCACGGCCGCGAAGCGCTGCGGCACCTTTGCAGCGCTCAGCGCCGCCTCCGCCTCCGCGACGAGCGCCAGGCGGTCCCCCGCGAACGCGGTGAGCGGCTCGCCCAGGGTCTCCGGCGCCGCGCGGGCGAGGTCCACGAGCGCGGGCGAGAGCCGCCAGGACGCGGACTGGCTCGCCGTGCGCAGTGCGGCCAGCCGGAAGCGCGCGTCCCGCAGGAGCCACATCGGCATCGCGAGCACCTGCACGCCGTCGGGCGCGTCGGCCACCGCGACCTCGAGCGTGACGCGCCCCTCCGCGAGCCCGGACACGTCGACGCGCGCCTCGCTCACGGGCTCCGGCCACGCGATAGGCCCCTCCCGCGAACGGGTCGCCGGCGTCCCGGGCACGAGCCTCCAGCGCAGCCGCGGCTCGGACTCACCCGGGAGGAGCGGGCGGGCGCTGGCCAATCGAAGTACGACCGGCGTCGAGACCCCGTCCGGACCCGGGTCGGCGAGCGTCGGGGACCTCGCGAGCAGCAGCGCGCGGCCGAGTCGGGTCGGTTCGTGGCTCCGCTCTGTCCGAAGCGGCTCGGCCGCCTCGACGAGCCGGTACGCGAGGTCTCCCGCCGCCGCGACCTTGGCGCTGTCTCGAGCCAGCGGCTGCGCCGCGCCACGCAGCCTCGTCCTGTCCCGCTGCGCGCCGTCCGCGAGCAGGGCGAAGGCCTCCGCGTCCCGCCGGCGGTCCTCCGCGCCGCGCACGACCTGCCAGACCCGTGGCTTGCCGGCCTTGTCCACGCGTCCCTCGATCGTCAGCTCGCCGGAGGTCCAGCGCGCGGGCGTGAGCCCGTGCGGACCCGGGTCCGCCGCGAACCCCAGCCCCGCGATGCCCAGGATGCCGGCCGTCGCGACCGAGAAGAGACCGACTCGCAAGATCATGCGTCCTCCTTGCAGGTTCGCGCCGCCCGCGGAATGATACACGCCGATGCATCCCTTGAGAACAAGCCACCCGCTGCTCGTCGTCGGTCTCTGGATGGGGCTCGCCCTGGCGCTGCCCGGTCGGCCGGCGCTCGCCGCCGATCCCACGACCTACCGGCTGCACGTCGTCGGGCGCGTGACGGCGTTCAAGTCCAAGACCCGCGCGGTCGTGGCGCGCGGGCGTGTCGACGGGCTGCGGCCCGATGCCAAGGACCTCTTCGTGCGGCCGCGCCGCCTTGATCCCGGCGAGACGGGACCCGCGGTCGACTGGGACGTGCCGCTCGCCCGGGCGCGCGTGGTGGAGCTGCGGGAACGGGACGCCGAGGTGGAGCTGGATCGCGTCCTCGAACCGGTTCAGTTGGATGATATTATTGAATTTTATGTTGAACTGCCGATCGCCTTTGCCGACGATTTGTTCGCGCAGCTCGCCGCGTTCGATTGTACCGTGCGCGAGCAGAACGCTCCCAAGCCCATCTACACGCTCGGGGACGTGCTCACCGACCGCGCTCCGGCGGCGCGGGCGCGGATCCTCGACAGGATGCAAGCCGAGCTGCGCGCGATGGCGTTCGCGGCCGACGCGTTCAAGCACACGATCACGAGCGGTCCGCTCGCGGGGAAGCGTCCGGGCGAGGTCTTTCGGACGGCAGGGCACGCTGAAATACTTTATTTTCTAGTATTTGTTCGTGCATTCCCTGGTAAGTATATTGGAAAAACATGGAATTTCGCTGAGATCTACGCTACATGGCTCGTCAACGACTGCCCCTCCGGTGATGCGGACTGGGCGCGCATGCGGGTCGACCCGCTCGTCGACGCGGCGCTCGACGCGGCGAAGGCCGACAGGACGGAGGAGGCTGAACGGCTGCTGGAGCTGGCGCTGCGCGGCGCGCCCGACCATCCGCGTGCGTCGGAGCGGCTCGCGGGGCTCAGGTCGATCCGATCGGCCCGCGCGAAGCTCGCGCACGATCCCGACGACACGGAGACGCGGTGGCAGCTCGTCCTTGACCTCTACGCACGTGCGGCCTATGGCGCGGCGGAGAAAGAGTTAGGAAAACTTGATAAAGCGGGTTACAAGCCAGGGGACGTCGCGTTTCGCAAGGGCATGGTCGCCGCGCAGCTCGGGCGTTTCGATGAGGCCATCGCGATCTTCAAGCGACTGGAGGCGAAGAAGGTCGGCGGCACGGCGTCCTGGCTCACCTGGTGCGCGCAGCAGCGCCGGCTCGCGCAGGGAGAGGAGACGACCCTTGGCCGCCTCGCCAGCGCGCATCTGGCCCTGTCCGGCTCGGACTGGAGCGGCGCGCTCGGCCACATCGAGACGGCCCTGTCGCTCGCTCGGACGAAGGAGGACCTGGCGAAGGGGCGGGCGCTCCGCGTGCGGGCCATCGCGCTCCGGCAGGCGGCCCAGGCGGGGGGCCGCGTCAAGACCGCGCTTGCCGATCATCAGCTCGGCGCGGCCGGCGTCGCGCTCGCAGGGGCGCTCGTGGCCTGTGAGCGGATCGCGGACCGCGCCTGCACGAAGCGCTGCTTGAGCGACCTCGGTCAGGAGGCCCTGCGCCAGCGCGAGGCCGAGTGGGCCGTGGACGTGCTGCGGCAGCTCGTGACGCTCGTGCCGGGGGATGCGGAGGCACGCATCGAGCTCGGCCAGGCGCTCGACGCGGTCGGGGACGCGAAGGGTGCGCTCGACGAGGCGGAGCAGGCGGCGCGCCTGGCCCCGAAGCAGGCCATGGCGTGGGTGTCCCTGGCGACGCGGCGGCTTCAGGCGCCGGACGTGGCGGGGGCGGGGCGCGCGGCGAAGGAGGCGCTGGCGCTCGGCGGCGGCGCGGCTGCCCTGACCGTGGCTGCGCGCGCGGCCGTGGCCGCGGGGGACACGAAGGCCGCGCGGGTGCACGCGGGCAGGGCGTTCGAGGTCGCGCCATGGGACGCGGGGGCGCGGCAGGCGCGGGAAGGGGTGCTCCTGCTCGCGCGCGCAGACGACGCGATCGCCGCCGGGCGTGACGCGGACCGCAACCGGTTGCGGCGCCTGCGTGCGCTCGTGACGCTGGAGCTCGGCGACCTCGTCCTGCGGGAGGCCCGCGCGCTGCCCGAGGCGAGCGTGGCGCGGCGAGAGGCGCTTTGGGCGCTGGCCTCCAGCCCGAGCGAGCTCATCTCCAACCCGCAGCGGCTCGCGGCGGCGCGGCTCGCGGGGACGGACTCGCCGGTCCGGGAGCGGCTCCTCGCGCACCTCAACGCGGTGGAGGCCGTGGTGACGCGGCCTCGCTCGGTGGAGGCGCGGCTCGCCTTGGCGCGAAGCCGGCTGCTGCGTGGCGAGTGGCGGACGGTCGCGGCCGCGCTCGGTCCGCTCGCGAGCGGTGACGAGGGGGCCGACGTCCGCGCGCTGCAGAAGGCGGCAAATGCCGGGCAGCGGGCGGAGTTCACGGTCTCGTCCGCCGGTGGCTCCGCGAGCTCGGGGCAGCACGCGCGCTGCGAGGAGCAGGCCCATGAGGCGCGCACGGTCTTCGAAGGCCTCGGCGCGTGGTCGTCCGCCCGCTCGGCGGGGGAGCAGGAGGCCCGCTGCATCTGGTCGCGCGGCGAGCCGAGGCGCGCGAAGACCCTGGCCGAGCAGCTCCTCGCCCGCGAGCGAAGCCGGGGCGAGCAGTACGAAGCGCTGAACTTGGATTACCTCGTCGCGCGGATCAGCGCCGCGATAGGCACGCTCGACGCCGGTGCCGCCCAACTCGAGCGGCAGCGCGTGCTTTGCGAGGCTCTCGACAACTCGTGGTGCATCGCGACCGCGCGGGACGGGCAGGCGATGTTGTCCCTCGAGGAGGGGCGGTACACGAACGCGGTGCGCGAGGCA
>Ga0172370_10009175_pt1 | contig 11642 bp, 9 predicted proteins | sample LakKiv5m_FD_114538 | JGI IMG/M metagenome (GOLD analysis project Ga0172370, IMG submission 114538) | Freshwater microbial communities from Kabuno Bay, South-Kivu, Congo - kab_022012_11.5m | ecosystem: Environmental > Aquatic > Freshwater > Lake | place: Democratic Republic of the Congo...
AAAGGGGTCACAGATAATACTTTCCCGCAGGAATCCTAATTTGTTAAGGAAATTATTCGAGTTGGAAGTTCCTGAAATTTACGAAGGGGTAGTAGAGATAAAGGTTATATCCAGAGAGCCGGGCGAGCGCACAAAGATCGCCGTCTGGTCAAAGGATGAAAGAGTCGATTGTGTAGGCGCCTGCGTGGGCATACGCGGTTCACGCGTAAAAAATATCGTTTCCGAATTACAGGGTGAGAAGATAGATATTATTCGCTGGAGCGATAATACACGCGAATATATAACCGCAGCATTAGCCCCGGCCAAGATAAGCGAGATAAAATTAGACAAGGAGAAGCAGCAGGCAGAGGTTATTGTTGCCGAGGACCAGCTTTCTTTATCCATAGGAAAGCACGGTCAGAATGTCAGGCTGGCGTCTAAACTGGTGGGATGGGAGTTGGATATACGCACCAAGCCCGAAGAAAAAGAAGAGGCTGTTTCAAAGGAAGAACAGAGCATTGCTGATATCCATGGCGTAGGAGAAAAAATCTTGAGTATCTTGGTAGAATCTGGTTTTTCTACGCTGGAATCTTTAGCAGAAGCCGAAGTTGATACATTAAGCAAGATAAAAGGCATAGGAGAAAAGAAGGCTGAGAAGATTATCAAAGAAGCCAAGGCCTTGTTGAAGAAATGAAGGATAAGAAGACGCAGACCAAGAAAGTAAAAGAAGCCAAGCCTAAGAAGCCGGAAAAGAAACCCATAGCGCAGACAAAGGCGGCAAAGGAAATTTATCCCAAGAAGCCTAAAGTCGCTTCGACAAAGAGCATTGTTTCCAAAAAGGTTGCCCCTAAGGTCTCCAGAAAAAAGCAAACCGTAGTGCATCCGCAAAAGGATTTGCTTAAGGATAAGATTCTGCCTGCAGGCGAAGCTATTAAAATAGCCCAGCCGTCTGTTGAAGTCGTCCCGCCTCATAAACCGCAGGAAAAAGTTGTTAAGGCAGTAAAAATAGATAAGCCTTCCAAACTGGCAGCCGCTCCTCTAAAGGAGAAAGTTGCTGCGCCAAGTAAGAAAGAAGAGCCAACTCCTGAAGTAAAAAGGATTCTAAAGCCGTTAGAATTGGATTTGCCGATTACCGTAAAGGATCTGGCGAATAAAATTCAGGAAAAATCCAGCATACTCATTAAATATTTGATTGAGAAGCAGAAGATGTTTGTCACTATTAATCAGCCCTTGAATGAAGATATCGTCAAGAAGACGCTTGAGCATTTCGGATTTGAATATAAAAAGATAATGTCCAACGAGGAAATTCTGCTTAAATCTCATAGGGCATATGAAAATAAAGAGCGTTTGCCGCGTCCGCCGGTAATTACGCTTATGGGCCATGTAGACCACGGAAAGACATCTTTGTTGGATGCTATTCGCCGTTCCCATATAGCGGAAAAAGAGCATGGCGGCATAACTCAGCATGTAGGGGCATACGAAGTAGAAACTAAGAAAGGCAGGATTACTTTCTTGGATACGCCGGGACATGAGGCGTTTACCGCGATGAGGGCGCGCGGTGCAAACATAACCGATATCGTAATACTGGTAGTGGCTGCCGACGACGGGGTTATGCCTCAGACAGAAGAAGCGATAGACCATGCCAAAGCCGCAGGGGTTCCGATAGTCGTAGCGATTAATAAAATTGACAAACAGGGTGTTGATGTAGATAAGGTAAAGAGGCAGCTTTCTAAATACGACCTTTCTCCTGAGGATTGGGGCGGAAAAACGATTACGGTAGGAGTTTCCGCAAAGACCGGGCAAGGCATAGATGAATTGCTGGAGATGATTTTGCTTGAGGCTGAAATGCTCGAGTTAAAATCCGTATACGACGCGTTGGCTTCAGGCGTGGTAGTGGAGGCAAAAATAAGCAAAGGCAAAGGTTTTATAGCCACAGTATTGGTGCAGGTTGGCACTCTTAAAGTCGGCGATAATATGATATGCGGGCTTAACTATGGGAAAATCAGGGCGATGTCTAATAGTTTTGGCCAACGCGTTGATTCGGTTACGCCCGGTTTGCCGGTTGAGATATCCGGGCTTTCAGGATTGCCGCAAGCGGGCGAAAAGTTCTACATCTTAGACGATGACAAGAAACTAAAAGAAATAGTAAGCGAGAGACAGGCGCAGGAAAGACAGGAGAGGATTTCCTCGGAGCCGAAACATATTAGCCTCGACGATTTGCATTCTAAGATACAAGAAGGCGAAGTTAAAGAATTGAATTTAATATTGAAGGCGGATGTTCAGGGTTCGCTTGAGGCGATAAGACAGTCATTGTCCAAATTGCTCACCGCAGAAGTGAAACTAAATATCCTTCACACCGGCGTAGGCCAGATAAATTCTTCCGACGTTATTTTGGCTGAAGCATCCAACGCTATTATTATCGGTTTCAATGTGGATGCGGATGACAAGGCAAAAGAATTATCCGCCAAAGAAAAGGTTGACATACGCACATACAGGATTATATACGAATTATTGGCAGAGATTAAGGCTGCCTTGGAGGGGATGCTTGCGCCTAAGATTAAGAAAAATTTTGTGGGCAAGGCGTTGGTGAGAAAAGTATTTAATCTTTCCAAGTCAGGGCTGGTGGCCGGATGTTTTGTCCAAAAGGGCAAGATTACGCGTCAGGCCACGATGGTCGTTATGCGCGAAGGCCAGCAGATATTCGAGGGCAGTATCTCGGCGTTAAAGCGTTTTAAGGATGACGTTAGGGAGGTGGCAGAAGGGTTTGAATGCGGTATTTCTTTATCGGGCTTTTCTGATTATAGAGAAGGTGATATAATTGATGCATACACTATTGAAAAGATAGCAAGGACACTATGATGAAAAAAATAGTTTTAAGCGGGATGCGCCCCACAGGAAAAATGCACTTAGGCCATTTGGTAGGCGCGTTGAGCAATTGGTTAAAGCTGCAGCAGGAGTATCAGTGTTACTTTATGGTCGCTGATTGGCACGCGCTTATGAGCGAGTATAAAAAGCCGAACGAAATAAGCAGTTTCGCCATAGACAACGTAATTGATTGGCTAAGCTGCGGCATCGACCCTAAATCGAGCGTGATTTTTGTGCAGTCCCAGGTGAAGCAGCACCTGGAATTATATATGGTTTTGTCCTGTTTTGTGCCTTTGGGCTGGCTGGAGAGATGCCCTACTTACAAAGAACAAAAGAGCGAACTAAAAGCTAAGGACATTTCCAATTATGCGTTTTTAGGTTACCCTGTGCTGCAGGCGGCGGATATACTGCTTTATAAGGCACATTGCGTGCCTGTAGGGGAAGATCAGCTGCCGCATTTGGAGATATGCAGGGAGATTGCCAGAAGGTTTAAAAATCTTTATAAGAAAGATGTCTTGGTGGAGCCGGAAGCGCTTCTTACGAAAGTTCCCAGGCTCTTGGGTGTGGACGGCCGCAAGATGAGCAAGAGTTATGATAATGCCATTGCCTTGTCCGACCCAAAGGATTTAATCAAGAAAAAAATAACCAATATGTTCACTGATCCCAAAAGAGTCAAGAAAACAGATCCCGGGCATCCACGTCAGTGCAATGTCTATAATTACTACGAGGTATTTAAGCCCGATATGACTAAAGAGGTTTATCGCTGGTGCACTAAGTCAGAGCTCGGATGCACAGAATGCAAAGCCAGATTAGCTCATATTATAATAGAGGAAGTAATTGTGCCGATACAAGAGAAGCGCCAGAAATTCCAATCAAACAAAGATTTGATAATGGATATTCTCAAACAGGGAAAAGAGCAGGCAGAACAAGCCGCAGAAAAAACAATGCAGGAAGTGAAAGAGGCGTTAGGCAATGGGATACTATAAGGTAAAATTGGACATATTCGAAGGGCCGTTGGATTTGTTGTTGTATCTGATAAAGAAGGACGAAGTCAGCATCTATGATATACCTATAGCCAAGATATTGGGCCAGTATTTGGAATATATTGAGCTGATGAAATTATTGGATTTGAATGTTGCCGGAGAGTTCATCGTGATGGCCGCAACGCTTATGCATATTAAATCCAAGCTGCTCCTGCCGCCGGACGAGAACGCGACTCAGGAAGAACTGGAAGAGGAATTAGACCCGCGCGCAGAGCTGGTGAAGCGGCTCTTGGAATACAAGCAGTTTAAAGAGGCGGCGATGATGCTGCGCAACAAAGAAGAATACCGGCGCGAGCATTTTGTGCGCATGCAGAAGGAGATTGAGACTCCTGACGGAGTATACTTTGAGGCAAACCTTTTTGATTTAATTAGCGCCTTTAATAAAGCGCTCAAAGATGTCCCCAAAGAAATATTCTTGGAAGTTATAAAGGATGAGTTTACCGTCGAGCAGAAGGTGCACGATATACTGCATCTTTTGGTCGATAGGCCGCAGATTTTGCTTTCCGAGTTGTTCGTCAAGGCCAAAAGCAAGTTTGAAATAGTGGCTATGTTTTTGGCAGTGCTTGAATTAATCCGTTTGAAAGAAATAGTTGTCGCGCAGAAAGGACTCTTTGAGGATATTGTTGTTATGCCCAACAGAGATAATATAAAATCCCCTCTTTCCCCGGCTGTCGGCAAAAAAGAAGCATAAGGCACAATGGAAGATAAAACAAAAGATATCTTTATCCCTCAGGAGACAGAAGAGGATATAGTAATTAATCTATCGCTTCGGCCGGTTACCTTAGGTGAGTTTATCGGGCAAAAGGCCCTTGTGGAAAATTTAAAGGTTTCTATCAATGCGGCCAAGCAGAGAAAAGAACCTTTGGAACATATACTTTTATCAGGCCCTCCGGGATTGGGCAAAACCTGCCTTGCCTCCATAATCGCCCATGAGATGGGCACGAAGATAACAGCCACATCAGGCCCTGCAATCGAGAGGGCAGGCGACCTCATAGGCATACTCACGAATTTGGAAGCGGGAGATGTGTTGTTTATAGATGAAATCCATCGCCTCTCCAAAGTAGTCGAGGAATTTCTGTATCCGGCTATGGAAAATTTTCAGATAGATTTTGTCATTGATAAAGGACCTTACGCGCGCACTATAAAATTTAATCTTAAGCGTTTTACTTTGATAGGCGCCACTACCCGGGGAGGGCTTTTGGGAGCGCCATTGCGTTCGAGGTTTGGCATATTCCATCATTTCGATTTTTACGAGTCGCAGGATCTCGTGGATATCATAAAGCGCTCGGCAAAAATATTAGGCATTGATATTGACCAGGATGGCTGTCGCGAGATAGCAAACCGCTCCAGAGGCACGCCGCGAATAGCAAACCGCCTCCTGCGTCGGGTAAGGGATTATGCGCAAGTCAAGGCCAAGAATAAGATTAACCAAGACATAGCCGATAAAGCGTTAAGCAGCATAGGTATTGATAAGGCAGGCCTGGATGCCATTGACAGGAAATTGCTTTCAACGATAATAGGGTCTTACCACGGCGGGCCGGTAGGAATTGAGTCTTTAGCGGCAACGCTCAACGAGGAACCCGATACAATCGCAGATACCCTTGAGCCGTATCTGCTCAAGGCGGGTTTCTTAAAGCGTACTTCTCGCGGGAGAGAAGCGACAGATTTGGCCTCAGCTCACCTCGGTCTATCTTCACCCTCAAAGCAAAAAGATTTATTCTAATAATGAAGAGTCTGCTTTTGCATATATGTTGTGCACCTTGCGCGATTTATCCTTTTGAAGACCTTGCAAAAGCAGGATTTAAGGTTGAAGGTTTCTTTTATAACCCCAATATCCAGCCAGTATCCGAATATTTAAAAAGAAAAAAGTCGGCAGAGGTTTTAGAGAACGTATTGAATATTAGAATTCATTACGGAGAATATGAAGAAAACGCCTACACCGAATCTATAAAATTGACCCCGGATAAGCCGGAAAGATGCAGGAATTGTTTTAAATTAAGGCTTGAACAAACGCGCAGGTTTGCCGCAGAAAATAAATTTGATTTATTTACGACGACGCTTTTGGTTAGCCCCTATCAGGACCAGGAAATGATTAAGGAAATAGGCGATGATTTATCCAAAGACTCACCGGCAAAATTTCTATTCTCCGATTTCAGGCCTGGATTCAGGCAGGCGCACAACAAGGTCAGAGAGTTAAACTTATACTGCCAGAAATATTGCGGGTGTTTGTTTTCTTTGGAAGAAAGACAAAAAGAGAAGGAATCAAAAAAGGCAAGATGTTGAATTTTGAGTTCGGGAAAATACTTGTAATAATAGGTTCGATTACTATACTTGTCGGCATTCTGTTGATGACCGTTGGCAAAATCCCGTTTTTAGGGAGATTGCCCGGAGATATACATATACAAAAAGAGAATTTTTCTTTTTATTTTCCTGTTACTACCAGCATTTTATTGAGCGTCGTGCTTTCTTTAATATTTTGGTTATTCTCTAAGAAATAATTTATCAGGATAGCAGGTTAATTCAATGAAACTTTCCGATTTCAATTATACCCTCCCCAAATATTTGATCGCGCAGTTTCCTTTAGATAAGAGGGACAGCTCGCGCCTGCTTGTTTTGGATAGACCAAACCAGACTATTTCCCACAGGCATTTTTGTGATATCGCCGATTACCTAAATAAAGGGGATGTTTTGGTTTTGAATAACACAAAGGTAATTTTAGCCAGGTTGTTCGGCAGCCGCAGGAATACAGGCGGAAGAATAGAAATACTTCTGCAGGAAAAATTGGGCAGGAGGCGATTCCGCGCCTTAATCCAGCCGCTTAAAAGACTAAAGATAGGAGAAGAAATAGCCGTCAACAATAACGGGATAACCTTTAAGCTGGTTGATTTTAAGGAAAGGATAATCGAGTTTAACTGCGACAAGATATTGAACAGGTTGAATAACATAGGCCACGTTCCTTTACCTCAGTATATAAAAAGAAGCGATGTTCCTTCGGACAGGAATACATACCAGACGGTCTACGCCAGGAGAGAAGGCGCGATTGCCGCGCCGACGGCCGGGCTGCATTTTACGAAAAAGCTTCTGGATGCTATCCGGAAAAAAGGCGTGAAGATAGCCTTTGTTACTTTGCACGTTGGCTACGGCACATTTGCAACCATAAAAGAAGAAGACGTCTCCCACCATAAAATGCATGAGGAGTATTTTGAGATTCCTAAACACACGATTAAATTAATTAGGCAGGCAAAAGCCCACTCCGGGAAAATATTTGCCGTGGGCACGACTACAACAAGGGCGCTGGAGGCAAACTCAGGCGATATTATCGGCTCGGGAAAGTTATCCGATATCAGCGGCTATACGGATTTATTCATACATCCGCCGTATAAATTTCAGGTAGTTGATTCATTGATTACAAATTTCCATCTGCCCAAGAGTACGCTTTATATATTAGCCTGCGCATTTGCAGGCTTAGAAAACATAAGAAAGGCATATAGCCGAGCCATAGAAGATAAATACCGCTTTTTTAGTTATGGCGACGCTATGATGTTATTATAAGCTATGAAAAAAAGAAGATTAGTTGCATTCGGTTTGATTTTATCGCTTTGTTTATTCGTCGTATTCCTGCGGATAAATTTCTTATCGCTGCCTGCTTTGGACAAGATAGCCAGGTCTGAAGTTTATGGCAAGGTTTGGGAGGAAGTTAAGGCAGGCGCGGACAAGGAATATGCGAATGTGCCGCAGAAGAAGAAAGATTCGCTGACCTTGAAATTGTATGATAGTTATTTAAAGCAGAATAAGCATTTTTTGCAGGATGAGATAAGACAGAAGACCGCAGAAAAGAAGGATTTTTACCGAAACGATAAAGGTCATACCTATGTTTCTGGCGTAGACTCTTATTATTGGCTGAGGCTTATCGACAACCTCATACATAAAGGCCATATCGGCGACAGCGTGAAAGATGGCCAGGATTATGATGAGCTGGTTGGTATGCCTATTGAGAAATCCTTATCCAGGAGTATGCATTTAATTCTTGGCAGTCTTCTTTATAAATTCTTCGGCATTTTCCATCTGGATATTGATTATGATATAGGATTTTATTTTATCCCGCTGTTATTTTCCGCATTGCTGGTGATATTTGCTTTCCTGGTTACAAAAATGTTGCGCCGCAGCAACCTCGCGGCATTCTTAAGCGCAACAGCGATATGTCTTTCGCCGCTCCTTTTGCAGCGCACGATGTTTGAGTGGTTAGATACTGATATATATAATGTGTTTTTCCCGCTGTTGATTTTCGGGGCGTTTCTGTCTGTATTTAAGTCCGGCAGTACTTTTAAGAAGGGCCTTGGCCTTTTAGTATTTTCTTTATCCTGCGCCTTTTATGCGAGCGTATGGCAGGGCTGGTGGCACATATTTGATTTATTAATTTTGTGCGGTGCGTTATTTATCTTGGGCGATTTCTCAGAAACCAAAGATAAGGCTTTGTTTAAGGGGAATATGCTTTGGATATTGTTGTTATTTATTTCAGGAGCGGCATTATCCGGCATCATAAACGGTAAAGAGAGCTTTTTTAGTTTCTTCTCAGGCCCCCGCAGCATAATTTCCGCGTTGAAAGATGTGCCCACGGACAATTGGCCGAATGTGTTCCTTACCGTGGCGGAATTAAAGAAGATAAGTCCGTATGAATTGGCTATGGAAGCGGGAGGAATTGCCGCATTCTTTGTGGCGATTTTAGGCTCAGCATATCTTGTGTTTTCCGACAAGATACTGCGCGATAGAAAGTTCGGGATAGGTTATTTCTGTATGTTTATCTGGCTGGGAGTTATGTATTATGTTTCGCTTAATGCCCTGAGGCTTGCTCTGCTTTTAGTAGTGCCGCTGGGTTTAATGTTTGGCATAGCCGTAGATGCGTTAACGCGAAAGATTTTTAACTTCTCCCGCAGGTTCTCAAAGAAAATCCATTTTGCAATAGTAGGAATTTTGGCGTTAGCTATATACCATCTTTTTTCATCTTACGTTATAAGGGCAGCTGATATATCTTATTTAAGGGCGCCTTTGATGAATGACGCCTGGTATAAGAGCATAGAGTTTATAAAGAATGATTCCGCAGATGACGCAGTAATAAATTCATGGTGGGATTACGGCCATTGGTTCAAGGCTATAGCCGGACGCAAGGTTTTATTCGACGGCAAAACGCAGAACAGCCCGGTGGCATACTGGGTGGCGAGGGCGTTAATCTCCAATAATGAAGACGAGGCTGTTGGAATCCTGCGTATGCTAAACGTATCCAAAAACAAGGCGTTTGATGTTTTGGAATCATATGGCTTTAGCCACGTTGCGATAGTGGATATGTTCAATGATATTTTAAAACTTAAAGAATCCGATGCTCGCGTTTATCTTGCCAAGATTATGGATAAAAACAAAGTGGATGAGTTGATTTCGCTTCTTTACGCTGAAAAAATGCCGCCTGTTTATTTTGTGGCTTCTTTTGATATGGCTGCAAAAATACGCGCGATTTCGCATATCGGGAACTGGGATTTCAAAAAAGGAGACATCTGGCTTTCCCTTAAAGCCAACCCTCTGCAGTCTTTGGATTATGTCAGCGGTAAGTATGGCTACACAAAGGAAGAAGCGAGGGTTTTATTAAGAGATTTAATGCTGTTTGACAACAGGGAGGCATTAGGTTGGGTTTCTAAAGTAGACGATATCTACTCTAATTTGTTGTCTAATAAATCAAAAAAAGCAGGCAATCTCGTTATCTTTGATAACGGCGCCACTTTAGATTTGTCTAATTACAATGTTTATATTTCGCGAGGCTTGGATGTTGATATAGGTATACCTTATAGCGTGGTTTATTTAAAAGGCGATACTCTCGCAGAGAACATACAAAAAGAAAACAATCTTTCTTATTCTGTTTTATTGTTTAGCGACGGAGATGCCTATAAAAATATATTCATAGATAAAAATTTGGCAAAGAGCATGTTTATCAGGATGTATTTCTTAAGAGGGGAAAGCCTTAAGTATTTTAAGAAAGCGCACGAGGAAAAGACGCCCGAAGGAAATTACATCTACGTATATAAAATAGAGTGGCCGAACTGATGTTTAGTTTCAAAATTACGCATAAAGATAAAAATTCCAGAGCCAGATGCTCTCAATTATCAACGCCGCACGGAGTGGTTGAAACGCCTGTATTTATGCCGGTGGCTACTCAGGCTGCGGTAAAAACCATTTCTCCTAAAGAGCTGGATGAGTGTTCGGCGCAGATTATTTTATCCAATGCCTATCATCTTTATCTGCGCCCGGGGCTGGACGTGATTAAAGAAATGGGCGGGCTGCATAATTTTATGTCATGGGATAAGCCCATTCTTACGGACAGCGGCGGCTACCAGGTATTTAGCCTGGCGTTTTTAAGAAAACATAAAAGCGACGGCGTAGAGTTTCAATCCCATATAGACGGCTCAAAACATTTTCTTACGCCGGAGAAAGTAATTCAGATTCAAAGGACGCTCGGTTCAGACATTATAATGCCTTTGGATGATTGTATTGAATATCCCGCAACGCGCGAAATGGCTAAGGCGGCGCTGGAAAGGACAGCGCATTGGGCAGAACGTTCCAAGAATGAATATTTAAAGTCAAGTCCTGGCAAGGATAAGCAGGTATTATTCGGCATAACACAGGGTTCTACGTATGATGATTTGCGCAAGGAGTCATGTGAGAGGCTTGCGGAGTTGGACTTTTTCGGTTATGCCATCGGCGGATTAAGCGTGGGCGAGCCGCAGGATTTAATGTATAATACTTTTTCTTTGGCGACGGATAATCTTCCTGCTGAGAAGCCGCGCTATGTTATGGGTATAGGCATGCCCGAGGATATTCTTGAGGCGGTAAGCCGCGGAGTGGATATGTTTGACTGCGTTATTCCCACGCGTTACGGAAGAAACGGCAGCGCGTTCACCAGCGAAGGCAAGCTCACAGTGCGAAACGCCGAGTTTAAGTCTGACGACAACCCGCTGGATTCTAATTGCGATTGTTATGCCTGCAAAAACTTCTCCCGCGCATATTTGAGGCATTTATTCAATTCCTCAGAAATGCTCGGGCTTAGGCTTGTTTCATTGCATAATATTTATTTCTTCCTGAAATTTACGCAGGATATAAGAGACGCCATAAAACAGGACAGGTTCAATGAATTCAAGGATAATTTTATGAACAAGTATTCTCAATTATCAAAGGTTTAAATGCGGATTGACATTCTGACAATTTTTCCCAAAATGTTCGCTCCGATATTAGACGAGTCCATCGTCAGGCGCGCTAAAAATAAAGGTCTGGTGAAAATAGCTGTTCACGATCTGCGCGGTTATTCCGACGATAAACACAGGAAAATCGACGACCGTCCTTTTGGGGGCGGGCCGGGCATGGTGTTTAAACCCGAACCCGTATTTAAGGCTGTAGCCGAGATAAAATCGAAATTAAAGAAGAACAAACCAAAAGTTATACTGCTTAGTCCGCAGGGGAAAGTTTTAAACCAGAAATTAGCCAAAGAATTGTCCCGCGTAAAAAATTTGATTTTAATCTGTGGACACTATGAAGGAGTTGACGAAAGAGTGAGGGCTAAATTGGTTGACGAGGAAGTTTCTATCGGAGACTATGTTTTAACAGGAGGCGAACTGCCCGCGATGGTTTTGGTTGATGCGGTCGTAAGGCTGGTTAAAGGAGTCTTGGGAGACGAGAATTCCTCGCAGTCAGACAGTTTCTACGACGGATTGCTGG
>Ga0172370_10009176_pt1 | contig 11638 bp, 12 predicted proteins | sample LakKiv5m_FD_114538 | JGI IMG/M metagenome (GOLD analysis project Ga0172370, IMG submission 114538) | Freshwater microbial communities from Kabuno Bay, South-Kivu, Congo - kab_022012_11.5m | ecosystem: Environmental > Aquatic > Freshwater > Lake | place: Democratic Republic of the Congo...
AATCTTGTAATAATCTCAATGTATATTGATTTTTCGATATAGATATTCTAAGCTATTTGATTTTTATTATTTTATTGTGTTGAAGGGCATGAATAAAAAGAAGGTATCTGAATAGTTACGAAAATCAAAAGTATTCAGAGTGATTGGGGCGTTATCACGACTGAAAAAGAGATCGATATGACAGTCTATGGAACCGAAAGATGAATTGAGCATATGACAAGTTTTAATGCCGGATTTTATGGTCTGGATTATGTTTTAAGATAAGAAATACTAGAATTAAAATAAAAATCTGTTAATTATTTTATCAAGTCATCCGCTCAGAGGCGCAGGTCAAAGTGCACTTCTGGTTAGGATTCTGTTATGCAGTCGCTATTTAAAGCCAGATTTTTCGTTCAGATTGAAAATATCAACATATATAAGCCCCATAGTTTGAGCAGCTTTGACTTTCTTGTCAAGCATATCTGTAAACAATGATAATCCATCCATAACTAATGTCAAATCTCCTCCATCAAATAGGACAGTTTTAAGAGCTTTACCTGTCGTGAGAGCTTCAAGAGAGTCATGAGAGTACCCATTAACTGAAATAAAAACTCCTCGACCATACATTTTACCTTCCACTTTATAAGCAAATTGGTACAGAGCTTCTGATGCAGTCGGCCAGTCTTGCCACTTTGCTTCTATAATATAGTTTTCACCTTCGAATTTTATAGCTCCATCAATTTGCTCTCCAGTTATTTTGAACGGCTCAGTAACAGATAACTTTTCATATAAACATAATTCTCGCAGAAAGGATTCTAATAAATATCCACGTTTTTGTAAAGATATTATTTTTCCTTGTTCATCTTTTCCTTGATATAGCATGATAAATTGGCTGCGGAGATCTTCGAATGTTTTTTTGGACTTACTAGCTTCTTCATTCATCCTAGCATGATTCTTTTGTTGTTGTTTCAACTTTTCATCACGAATCTCTTGAAGCTGCTTAAGATGATTAATTCTACGTAAAGCTTCATTCTTATTCAACTTATTAAGTTTTTCAAAATAATAAGGATCAAAATTGCTCCAATCAATTAATGAACGAAGCATGCTGCGAAATTGCCCTAACCCGCCATCATCTCTCATCTGCAATTTTTCGAAAACTCTATCAACTATTTCTGCACGGCTTAGTTCAGGTTCTTTGAAATTTTGTACGTCTTTGAGATCATTGGAAGTGCATCCATTATTCTGGAAGAAAGAGATTATTTCCTTTTTTGGCCAAAAAATTGCGAGAATACAATCTCTCATGCTATCTTGTATATCTTTTGGAAATGTGATTTTAATTTTTATACCACCTTTATATTAAATCATTCTGTAGAATAATGGCATTTGAATATTCAAAACCTTCTATATCTTTCCAATATGCAGCTAATATTAACTACTTTTGGTTGCATTTTTTAAAAGAATATGCGAGGGATGGGATTTGAACCCACGAACTCCTTCGAGATTAGCCCCTGAAGCTAACGTAATTTATGGCGTAAGCTTTATTAGAATAAAGGCTGATTTATGATTGAGCTATTATGTACAATCCAACGAAACTTATATCTGAACTAGGAAGTAATGCCAATCCTCTGATAGAGTTTAAGCGTGCACTCGAATTGCAGCAACTCGGAAAGAAAACAATCGAACTTCATCTTTTTAAGGCATATCAGATTCTCAAGCATTATGACAAACCTGCGGCTGAAATAACCAGATCAGAAATCCAGGACTACATTATCGAGAGGAGAGCGACAAAAGCCCAATGGACGACAAATGGCGATATTATATCGCTCAGGAAATTCTTTGGCTGGTTGAAGCCAGGAAATGATTTGTTCGATGGTATAAAGGTAAAAAAGCCTAAGAACTATTTGCCTGTGGAACAACTTCTCACCCCCGATGATGTCAAGAAAATGATCACAGTATGTAAGAGCCAGCGCGACAGAGCCATTATCATGATCTTATGGGATTCAGCCTGCCGATTGAACGAAGTGCTGAGCCGGAATATCAATCACTACCAGCCAGATGAGCATGGCGCCACTATGATCGTCAATGGAAAGACTGGGATGAGGAAGGTCAGATTGATCGATTCGCTGCCCGATATCAGGCTTTGGCTCAACCAACACCCTCTGAAAAACAAGCCTGATTCCCCTCTGTTCGTCACCGAACGCAGGTATGATCACAAAGAAGGCAAAGTTCAGGAGGAACGCAGAGTTGACGAGAGAACAGTACAAAACATGCTTAAAACAGTGAGCAAACTGGCAGGAATTAACAAAAATGTTTATCCCCATGCGCTCAGGCACGGCAAGCTAACAATGCTCGTCCGTCAGGGTTTCATGGAAATGGAGCTTCGAGAAATTGCTGGATGGGGGAGAGAGAGCAACATGCCTGCTACATATGTCCATCTCGCTGGTGCAGGTGTTGACAAGAAGATACTTATCAAGAACGGTCTAATCACTGATGATGAGGAACTTATATTTAAAACCCTTAAGCCCGGGAAATGTCCACGATGCTCTACCGATAACTCTGTAGATGCCAAGTATTGCAGTATCTGTGGATTAATTCTCGATCAAAATGTAGCAAAGGATATTGATGAGAAAACCAAAGCCATCCCTGGATTACTTGCAGCATTAAAGCATGACCCAGAATTCCTGAAGCTCCTTACGAAGCACTTATGAAGGTGTTTTATGTATTACCCTGATATTACAATAGTGAGATAAACCTTATATATCAATCGAGCTTATTGTCCCTTCAATGCGTGAAGCAAAGACAATAGTTCATAATTCAGCGTCAGAGGGATATAGATGATAGCCCTGACTCCTGACCAGGCCGCAAAGGCTAAAGAACTCATTGCCACGGATGATTCTCTGTTGCCGCTGTTTCCACCAGTGGAAAGGGCCGTCATCCTAGCGATGAAGGATTATTTTCGGGTGAGAGTTTTGTGAGCGAGTGCTTACAAGATTGATGTTCTTCATTTAATAATAATTACTATTGTAATAAAAAAAAGAATTGTTTTGATAAATGGTCATTGACCAATTCAATTATACAAAATCTGGCTAAAGTATTGCGATTGCAGGTACCATCAGATCATGAAGGAACCTTATCGCAACAAAAATCAGAAAATGCATTATTCATCCCAGCATTTCACCCGCCGGGTTACGTCGCACCAAAAAGTCATGGCACGCAAGTTCGATGAAGTCGTCCCGCGACTTGAACTGTCTGGTGTCGTTGATCAAATTGTCGATTCGTGCAATAATCTTTTTCTCTAATTCCACAACAAGGTTTTTATTGTTACTATTTTTTCCTTTTTTACTCAAAATTATCTCTCCTTCCGTATCATTCATTTTTATAGTTACCCAACTACCCCTACCACTACAAGGCATATTAATCATTGGATAGCGGTGTGAAAGTGATCTACATTTTAGGATTAGCATTCGGGATACACAATTATTTATTAAATAGGACTGCGGATGATTGGGATGACAACTGTGTTTATAGACACTTTAACGTAGTGAATGAGCCTGGAGAAAAAGTGAGTGATAAGATTATATTTGAAAAGAATGAGACCAAAAAAGTGTTCATCAGTAAGGCATAAAACCATGGGACTTGATCCCCATCCCCTGCCTACACTTCACTTTGATTTTATATTCTTCTCAGCAGCCGTCGGCTTCTCTGATGCTTCGTCAGGAAAGTGCCTGATCAGGAACTCGTGGCAGGCCAGACTAACAATATCACTTACGGACGCGAAATCGTCTCCTTCATCGACCAGTGCTTCAAGTTTTCTCTTCAGCCACGGACTCACGGTGGCACAGATTGTGGCTTTGTTGCGTAACTGCTTCATCTCAGCGGCAACGGTATTCTCTTCTGTTGTCTGTTTCTTCATATTAACTACCTATTGTATTACAAATGCATGTAAATATTTAAAGGCTTCCCTCCGGCCAACATTATATAGCTTAAGTATTACCATAGTAATATTTATAAGCCCTTAAAACATTATTGCAGTATTACTATGGTATTATGAAACAGATTATGAAAAAGAAAAGAGGAAGGAATAACAAGCCGCCAGCCTGCAGTATACCAACATACATACGTTTTACGGAAAGCATGCTGAAAGAGATAGACATCGCAGCAAAGAAGGGGGGATACATAAATGCAAGTGAGTTTGTAAGGGAAGCAGTAAGGCTTTTCATAAGGGATACCGGGGGGATGATCTCGCCAATCCAGCATCAGGAGCTTACGCATGGCGGCAAACCGACATACATTCGCTTCATGGAGACACAGCTGGATGTGATGGACTCCGCAGTTGGAGAAGGAAAGTTCCTGAGCAGAAGTGAGTTTGCAAGGGATGCTGTCAAAAGACTTCTGAACAACGCAGACCCGGCAACAAAGACCAGGTGACCCTATGGCAGGCAATAAAGCAAGACTCGTCAGATTATCACCGACACAATGGGAGAATGTGGATCTTTTCGGCGGCCTGGGCAAGATTGTTCGCGATTACCTTGTGGAACATGCAGACGAGAAGGCAACACTTACCAGCGCCAGATCGGCACGGGAGGCACAAAAGAAAGATGTAGAAGATCAACTGGCACTTTCGAGAAAAGAGATACAGATTTTGGGGGATAGGGTACGATCATTAGAGGACAGAAAGATAAAACTCGATATAGAGCTCGTTGGACTCGATGAACGTATCAAGACTATAATATTGAAGGAACAGGGGAAGTCTTGTGTGAGCAGTCAGGAGATTAAAGTGAAAACACTGCTCTTGCATGAGAAAAAGCGCAAAGCAATCAGAGTCAAGACGCCAGGCGAATGGGAAAGAGACAGCAAATTAGCATTGGTGATGCAACATGCAGCAACCGGTACATTATCTGCCGCAGATGAGGCTCGTATCGTTCAGAAGATGAAGATAAAACCAGGGGAAATACCAGGATGGTTATACAGTCTAAAGCCTGAACGTATATCACTTGAACACCTGGGAAAGGCTCGATATCACGATTTCCCAAATCTTCCCAACCTCCAGGTCCTAAAAGCTCAAGACAAGATCAAAGAACCTTTCTACGCGCTGTTAATGATGTGGCTAAACCTTCCAACACCAGGGGATGTGGATGAGTGGATAATGCAGGAAGTGAGGACTCCGGATAATTCGAAGGAAACATCCACTGCAGGAGAGGTGAGTTAATCATGGAGTCAAGTAAAGAGGTCTGGGATGAGTTCTTAAAAAGATATTACTGGGAGGAGATACTTGATCTGGCAAATCAGTATCCAGACACCAAGAGCCTGTGGATTGAGTTTGGCAACCTTGAGAGGTTTGACATGGAGGTGGCACGGGAACTTCTGGAATTCCCTGATGGGGTACTGAGCCATGCTACAGAGTCCTTAAGGGAACTTGACCTTCCCGCAGATGTGGAAATTACAGAAGCTCATGTACGTATCGAACATCTGCCAGAATTAACACTGATCAGGGATATTCGCAGCACGAACATTAATAAACTGATCGCTGTGACCGGTTTAGTCAGAAAGGCGACCGAGGTCAGGCCAAAGGTTACTAATGCTGCATTCAGGTGTGCAAGATGCGGTGATATTACATATCTGGGGCAGGAGGATCATGCTTTTGTTGAACCGTTTGAATGCGGTAATGATGCATGTGGCAGGAAGGGGCCATTTAAGCTTGTACCTGGGGAATCGGACTTTATAGACTTCCAGAAGATACGGATCCAGGATTCACCGGATGAGGTTCGCCCGGGAGAACAGCCGCAGACTCTTGATGCTTCTGCAGTAGAAGATCTCACAGGACAGGTCTCTCCAGGGGACCGCGTGGTCATTGTGGGAATACTTCGTTCTTATCAAAGGGTAACTCAGCAGGGAAAGAGCACTGCCTTCGACTTGATATTGGAAACAGTCTCAGTTGAGATCGAGGAAAAGGGCTTTGAAGAGATCGAGGTAACAAAAGAAGATGAGCAATTAATAAAGGAACTCAGCAAAGACCCGAATATATATATGAAGATAATGGGGTCAATCGCCCCTACGATATACGGTTATGACGAGGTCAAGGAAGCTATGGCGTTACAGTTGTTCGGGGGATTGCCAATAGATACTCCGGATGGTTTGAGAATTCGCGGGGACATTCATGTCTTATTAGTAGGCGACCCGGGTGTGGCAAAGTCGCAGTGCCTGCGTTATTCAAGGAGACTATCGCCGCGCGGTGTGTTTACAAGCGGCAAAGGTTCATCCGCAGCCGGACTGACCGCCACTGCTGTGAAGGATAATGAGTTCGGAGGGGGCAGGTGGACACTTGAAGCAGGGGCACTCGTGCTTGCAGATATGGGACTTGCCTGTGTGGACGAACTGGATAAGATGGAGGTAGAGGACAGGAGTGCAATGCACGAGGCATTGGAGCAGCAGACAGTCACGATAAACAAGGCCGGAATAAACACTACCCTGAAAGCGAGATGCTCTGTGCTGGGCGCGGCGAATCCAAAGTATGGCAGGTTTGATAAGTATGAGCCTATCGGGAAACAGATAAACTTGCCTTCTACATTATTGTCGAGGTTTGATCTGATATTCATCATCCGGGATGAGCCAAATACAACCCAGGACACAGCGGTATCCGCCCACATATTTAATACACATATTGCAGGAGAGCTGGCACTTCGACGCAAGTATGTGAGAAATTCGGGTATAACAGAAGAACAGGTTACAGAAGCGATGAGTACAATCAAGCCTGTATTCGATGTCGAGTTCCTGAGAAAGTACATAGCATATGCCAGAAGAACTTCGTATCCACTCATTCAGCCGGATGCCAAAAAGATGCTTAATGACTTTTACTTGAGCCTTCGAAAACTTGGCGAAGATCCCGACACCCCGCTTCCTGTAACCGCACGTCAACTTGAGGCTCTGATTCGCTGCGCAGAGGCAAGCGCCAGAACGAGATTGAGCAGCGAAGCAACTATAGAGGACGCAAAACGGGTGATCAGGATAGTTACGGTGAGTCTCAACCAGGTGATCAGGGATCCGCAAACCGGGAATCTGGACTCAGACCTCATTAATACCGGGATGGGTAAGAGCCAGCGCGACCGCATAAGAGTGATCCTGGAAGCAGTGAGATCATTACAAGGGGGAAATGGGAATAGTGTTCCAGAAGATCTGCTCACACAAACTTTAGAAAAGGAAGGATTCAAGAAGGAATATATTTTGGATGCAATAGCGAAACTCAAAACCGCAGGCGACCTGATCGAAGTAAGCAATAACCGTTTCCGGGTGGTGTAGCGATGATAGTGAACATTTTGAGATGCGATTTTATTCACCGATGAGGACATAATGAAAACTGATGAAGGAACAGAAAATGAGGAAACAACCGAACGCCCAGGCGAGAATGAAGACACAACACAGTATTTGAAAGAAATGCAGGATTTCAAAGAGGAACAACAGGTTCCGGAAAAGAAACCATGGGAACATTCGGATGGCATGGAAACCCACCCTCTGTTATGGTTTATCTGGAATGAGGTGCCAGGAAATAATGATGCCCCGTTTCGAGGGCGTCTCGCTGATATTCTTGGGGCTTCGTGGATAATGGAAGCGGATATTGAAAAGTCGTCGGACATGTTGTTGATGATCGTGACAAAGGATGATAAAATGATTCAGCTCGAACTTCGCCCCGAACTGAGCGGCGTGATCATCACAGATAAGGAGGGAGAGGTCTTACGCGAAGTGACCGCAAGAGAATCGAACGGGAGGACATACTGTTTCTCAACATTGATCTGCAACAGGAAGTATCCGGATGGGCACCTTTGCACCGATGCTGCGCTGCCGGATAAGACGAAATGTATCAAACATTACTCACTCAAAATAGGCAGGCAGCCAGGACTCACCACATTGGCTGTGACAAGTGTGACTACAGGCGCTGGTTGTCTTCCTTCGGATGCAATGTATTTCTGGAGCCAGAATAAACCTGAGATAGCACAGTTTGTCAAGGATCTCGCTGAATCGTTCAGGATAAAACTGGGATGGGATGAATCGCACACTTTAATGAACGAACTTCGCTACATCGCAGTCCAGATGGTATCCAGGGATCTTATGACTAACAAAGCGATATCCGCAGATTTCAAGGGCGCAGTACACGACCCGGAAACAGGCCAGATCGTAGCTTTCAAGGCACACTACCTGTTGTCCTGCATTACTACTTTTGATGCGAGGATCCAGCAGAAACTCAAAGACTTCGGACTGCTGGTACCGCCATCAAGGACTGAGGACACGCATTCGATTCCGGGTGAGCTATCTCTTTTATGGACTCCGTTGAAGAAAGTAAATGCGATAGATGTCACGGCAGGAGTTGTCAAACCAGATAATGCACAGAGTTCGCAAGATGATAAAGAGACAGAAGAGGAGAATTAGAATGGAGATGAGTTAGGAGTGCAACAGCAAATAGATCCCAACAACCTGACCAAAGATCAAATCGTGGAGTATACGCGCATCCAGAATGATTCTGCCTACTTCTCCGAGAAGTTCTTTACCGTGAATGGCGAACCTTACTCGTTAGATAAGTTCCCCTATGCGAGGGACATTTACAGGGATGAGTCCGAGTTCATTATCCTTTTCCTTGCACGATCTTTAACGAAGTCAACGATAGCAACGAATAAGATCACTCACAAGCTGGTGACTCTGAAAGGCAAGGGTAAGAGCGCGATAGCAACTGCGCCTACAGATAACCAGGCATGGAGACTGACGAAAGAGATATTCAGACCGAACATAGTAGAAAGTCAGCACAGGGCGCTTAACAAACTCATCGAAGCTGCTAATGGCTCAGACCAGGTTGGGGAAGTAGACCTTGCCAACGGCAGCAAGTGGACTGCGAAGGGTGCGTGGGCAACCGGCAAAGCAATACGCGGCCCACACAGACATTATGGCGTCGTGGATGAAATGCAGGATATGACAAGGACTGCGTGGTATGTGCTGCTCGAGGTAGTCAATCTTCCTGGGAGGCAAATAATAGCGATGGGCACCGGCGGTCCACAGGGTACATTGTGGCATGAACTCTGGGAGAAGTCAGATAAGAAGGAATGGAATGGCAAGAGATGGACTCCGACGAATAAGAATGCCACCCAGGGATACAGTGGTTATCATCTATCACAGGAGTGGAGCCCTTTCGAGACCCCTGCAACATTGGCCGATAAGAAGAAGAGCTACCCGAAGACTCTGTACCTCACAGAAGTAGATTGCACGTTCTTCAATGGCGCCGGTCTGAAACCCGCTCCGTATGAAACCACAAAGGGTCTAGTAGTCACTGATATAAACGAGACAAGGCGACTGCTCAACAGCATTACTACGAAGTCCATAGGCATTGACTGGGGCAACGTATCCCGGTGGATCGTTTGCGGAATGACAGCAACAAACGAGCCGGTACTTATCAGAACAGGCAGTTGGGGTGATCCTAATGAAGTATCAGAGTTCGAAGTACGAAGAGCAAAGTCCTCGGCTACATCAGCCATCGAGCGCGAACTGGAAGCAAATGAGAGACGCATCAGGAAGCACCTGAGCGATGCGATAAACCTGATCAACTTTGAGAAACCGGATTATGTGATGTGCGATGCAGGCTACTCAAAGAAGATGCCGCAGGAGCTTATGGCGATGTTCCCGAAGAAGGTCTGGGCAGTTACAACGGGTGATAGGAAGGAGTCGTTCCCATCCTGGACAGTGAAGAACAAGGACTCGGATTCCAGGCAACTGCTGCCTAAAGAACAGTGGGAGTACTTCTGCGATGTGGATCACTCGGCAATGTGCGAGATCCTGGAAACACACATCACGAACAAAACGTACCATATTATCGATATCGACCAGAGCCAGTCGATAGACGAGTACCTGCTTGAACTCAATATGGCGGATATTGTTGAAGTTGAGTCCAGGGAAACCGTCAAACGAAGGTATTCGATAACGAGGGCTCACAGTTATGCGGCATCATGCTATGCATTGTTGCCATTTAGCAAACGAAGGAGAAAGCAAACAATGTTACCTATGGGGTATTAAATGGTGAAATTAGATGTAGAGATTCTGCTTAAGGGCAAGTCACCCTACGAGACACTCAAGAGAACCTATGCATACGATGGCAGGGAAGTACAGATATCCTTCAAGAAGGGGATGGTGCAACCAGGCGAGTATTACCTTGTGGAGAGGGTTGGGAAGAACATCCGACTTACACCCGCAAAACCGTATTTGGTCGCAAGTCACCCGGAAGATCCGCGGCACCGGAAAATCAGAACTGCCGCGAAACATCCGGATGTCATCTCATTTCCACCGGATTATGCGAAGCCCGACCAACTCTTCAGAGTGATCAAGTCGAAGGTAACTGGCATTATCTGGCTGCTTCGGATTGACTCTTTTTATTATGCAGATGAGGCTTCCATTCCACCAGATGTTCTGAAAGTGGTATAATATTATTGATGCCAGATTTCGCACTGCGGCGCTGAAATCCGGCGCGTTCAGGCAAACTGAAAAGAATTCAGTAACTCTGGCATGAGCCAGAAGGAGAAAGCAAAATGGATCTTGAGAGAGTTTGTCGCAAAGGCAATCGAAAGAAGGAAGGACACGGTGGACCAGATGTTCATTGATGTAGTCGAAGCGAAAAGAGGCGTTCAGGTACCCGTGGGAAATATGGTACACACCGCCGAGTTCGCATTCAGGGTTGCAGGAGTCGATGGGGAATGGGATGAAGCTCAGAAACGCGCTACTGGATTGGCAGAACAGGCAGTTGAAGATTTCCTTGATACAATCGACTCTGATGAGAGTATCACATTGCCAGGCAATGCCAGGTCTGATGGACACCAGACAACGCCACGCCAGAAACCTGAATTACGGATGGTTGAACTGATCTTCGATGCTACAAATAGTAAACAGCGCAGCGATAGGATCATGCGGGCAACGACTGAAGAGATGTCGTTCGAACCCAGCCCGGATGGTGATGGCTGGATATGTACAGCCCATAATGGAAGAAAGTTCGAGGTGGATATGGATAAAGGCGCTTGTCTGGGTAGATGCAATTGTGAGGATTTCATAAACCGGGGGATAAGCTCGAAGATGCCATGCAAACACATCTATGCGCTGGTAATGAGCGGCGAGAGATTCTGGGATAGCACGAAGAGTAATAATCAAGATTTGTAGTCTGTTTTTTTTTTAGGAGTCCTTATGGCAATGCAAACTACCCTGGATGCCTTCACGACGGTTAAACAATATTACAATGGTAATGTAAAAACAAAAACAATAATTATATCGACGCAGGTTCCGACGCTGGATGCTCTTATGACTCCATCCATTGAACCGATTGCGGTGAAAATGGTTGAGAAATTAGCACCGACAGATTATACACTTCCTGATATATCGTGTTACGAAGACTATTCCCGGCTGCAATCGTCCTGGATTTATAGCGCTGAACTGCCAGAACCATTCAAACTGCCAGATATTCCATTCAAGATAGAAGGGAATCCCAATGAGCTTCTATGGAAGGCTATCGCGGGTTCTCATACTGAGACTTTTGATATAGCAGACATACTGGATAGCTACAAGACACTCGGCCAGACTGTAAAGATAGAAGGCGACCGCGGACTTGCAGATATGGCAAGGCGCAGGGAGGCGAATTATG
>Ga0172370_10009180_pt1 | contig 11635 bp, 12 predicted proteins | sample LakKiv5m_FD_114538 | JGI IMG/M metagenome (GOLD analysis project Ga0172370, IMG submission 114538) | Freshwater microbial communities from Kabuno Bay, South-Kivu, Congo - kab_022012_11.5m | ecosystem: Environmental > Aquatic > Freshwater > Lake | place: Democratic Republic of the Congo...
CCTTTCCGGTCTGATAAACTATTGCGTCGTCTATTAACTCGCCCCGTTCGTTCAGGAATGCGCCGTAAACACATTTACCAGGCCGCAACGGCGCCTTATTTCTGCCCACACAGGTCCTCAGGTCTTTAGTGAACGCTACCTGGAGCAAGTCAAAAGACCCCGGGCCGGTGATCTTTACAACGGACATGTGGCTGGTGTCAAAAATCCCCGCGGCAATGACGGCAATCTGATGCTCAGCGACAGCGCCCGCTGGGTACCATAGCGGCAAGCTCCAGCCCGCAAAGGTAACCATGTTGGCCCCATGACTCACATGCCAAGGGTAAAGAGGGGTCTTCTTAATGTCTTCCGGCTTCTCTCGCACCAGACAACCTCACGATCAATCTCTCATGGTACATAGATCTACCACCACGGCCTTGACAAGGCTAGGGTTCGCTGAAGGGATTACACGAACGTGCGTCCAATGGGTGAACGTACGGGGCGCACGGCCGTGCGCGCCGTACTGGAACGTTTGGTTCGGCCACAATGCCTTTTGTCGCTTCGCGACCCGAGAGTGGGACCGGCATCTTGCCGGTCAGCGGGAAAAAGGAATGACCGGCAAGATGCCGGTCCTACTGAGTGTTGCCACAGCGGACGCGGTAATGCACTTATACCAACTTTCATGGCGGAAAGAGCCACAACGAAGCATGAAAAAGGCCCTCGTCCAGGATTGGCGCCATGGATGTGCGAAGCTCATCCGTGCACGGACGAGCCTGACGGCACGTCCGTGGCACCAAACGTGGAATCCCTCCCCACGTGCAGGCGGGGCTATTTTGGGTCTCGTTCCGAGGCTCTGCCTCGGAATGCCTGCCGGGAGGCTCCGCCTCCCCCACTACTTTGAAATGACAAGGCTTTCCTGGCAGAGCCCGGAAGGTGTGGGTTCCCAGGCGGAGCCCTGGGAACCAGAGGCTAATACAAGTGAACTTGGCGGGCATCCCGCGTCCCGCTGGACCGCCACCACATCATGGTAGCGGCCGGCGTCCCTGCCGGCCATTGCTAATGTCACTTCTTTGAACGCGCAGTGGAATTAGGTCGCCTTTAATGGTGACCGGCGGAAATGCGCCACCGAATTTAGGAAACGGAGTACTCAGTGAAGGGTCACTCTTTGAACGAATTTGTACTTGACAGGTTCGCGGGTGGTGTTCATTATAGAGACTACGCGATCTCTATAGAGAATACCCTCCATGCATACCCGAACGAAATCTGAATTCAAGAGGGTCCCTGCCCTTGACAAATGCTTCGCCATCCTCGATCTTCTGTCCACATCCGAACAGCCTCTGGGCATCAGTGAAATCTGCAATAAGCTCAATCTGAACAAGAGCACCGTCTTCAACATGGTTCATACGCTGGTTGACCTCGAAGTTCTGGAGCACAGATCCAACGGCAAGCTGACATTCGGGACACTGCTATACGTCTTGGGCAGAGCGGCCGGCCGCAAGGCCGAACTGATCCGCACCGTGCGCCCTTATCTGGAAAAAATTGCCAGAGAGACCGGTTTTTCCGCGTTCCTGGGCGTGCGCTGGGGCATGAAGGCCGTCATTATTGACAAAGTGGATGCTGCTGTCGATATCAAAGTCTCTTCCGAAGTCGGCATGAGTTTGCCTCTGGCCGCAGGAGCCGGGGGAAAGGCCCTGCTGTCGCTGCTTCCGGATTCGAAGCTTGACGAGATTCTGTCTGCCAATGGACTCAAGAAATACACACGACATACGTGTGTGGATACACGCTCATTCAAGGAAGATGTCGTAAGGATACGCCAGGGAGGCGTGGCCTTGGACATAGAAGAATACATTGAAGGGATTGTCGCCGCCGCGATACCCGTCAATGCGCACAGAGAGGGTCTTCAGGCCGCTATCTGGGCCGTTGGCCTGAAGCGACCGGAATCGGAGGCAGGGACAGCGAAGCTCTCGGTACTTCTGAAGACGATTGGGAAAGAACTGGCCATTCGATTTGGCAGCATCTGACGCTTCGCCCTGCCGCATCATTCCGCATCAACCGCTTCCCACCCGACCAAGGCTTTGAAGCCGTGAAGCTTTTTATGTCACTGATTCTCCAAGCGCTATTCGTAGGTCCTTGGAAGAAAGGGGGCTATTATTTCGGAGCGGTATTGGTTCATCGGGGCTCAAACTTGTCCCGGTTAACGGTGACGCCATTTCAAACTGTCGGTTCTTGCCGCAACGAGGACGGACAAGTCAAAGAAGGGGGGTATTCATCATGGAAAGCGAAAAAATCGGAATTGGACCGGACGGACTGGCTGCCGGGCTGATCCCACTCATTGCTTTTACGATCGTCGGGGTCCTCATTTTCGTTTACGCAATCCCGCTAGGCCTTGTCGTTTTCAAGATCATCCCGGCAACCCTTCTGATGCTCATCGCTCTCGGCTGTCTCGCCCTTCTGGGAGACAACTTCCCGCTCGCTCCGCCCGGTGGAAAATGGTGGACGCCTGACAAGCCGCGCTACGTGGCCGGAATAGGGATGACAGCTATCTGGGTGGTCTTTACCCTTGTTCTGCTGCTCTTTATGAGGTTTGTGTACCCTGTCTGGCCCGTTGGGCCGCTGTATCTTTGGTTTGGGGTGATCGGATTTTGGCTCACGCTTCTCTATGGGATCAACTGGAACGGTTGGCCATTCAAGGGGCGCCTTCATCCCTGGGCAACCATGGCGGTGGGATTCGCCATTATCATGGGCCTCTCAATCCTCATCTGGAACCTCTTGACCAATCTGGACGGGACCCCCTTCGCGGATACGCCGATGAACCACAAGGGTCCATTCAATGTCGATTGGTTGACCGGATACCTGGTCTGGTGTATCGCGTGGTTCTTCGTATTCAACCCCGTGTTCACCACGCAGGGATGGCCTTTCACCAGTTGGGGACATCCGGGCGCGGCCATTGGTCAGACCATACTTGCCCATGTCTTGGGTTACGTTTGCTGGCAGGGGGGCTTGGCCCTGGGTATCAGCCCCACCTTTTCCTTTGCTGCCGTTGGGTCGTCCATCATCTTCTGGTCTTTGATCTATTCGTGGCACCTCCGGTTCTGGGGGGTCACCAAGTACACGCATTTCCAGCGAGCTATTTCCGCGTTCGTTGTCGTGTGCGCCCTGGTCGCCGCGTGGGTTATCGTCATGAGACTGATTCTCAGCCCCGCGGGCGATGCGATGGCGGCAGCAAAATTGCCGGCAGATGCAAACATCTTAATCATCTACCTTAACCTCTGCCTTGTGGCTCCGGCCTTAATCTTGCACAACGCTTTCTGGTTGCGATGGCCATTGACGCTGCCCACTCCGCCGGGCACGCCGCCTCCCGACCAAGCCGAGTAAGAAAGCACTGCGGATGGGATTTTTCGGGTAACCGTTCGCCGGGACAAGCTCAAGCGGCTGGAATCACGATGGGGGAGGTTTGGAGGGGGAGATGGTCTCCCCCTCCATCCTCGCCGGGCGCACCACGCCGGGGCGTGGAAGCCCGGTGAACCGATATTTTTTCGGAATACCGAATCAGGGCCGCCTCCCGTCGCCCTCGGCGGGAGGTCCCCTCATCACCGTGTTGTGCGCCAGTTGCTCTCAAACCAGGAAACTGCGGAGAGAAACCTTTCTCAGTACACGATTTCGTAAGTTCGGTGTCGTATGGTCGCTGGCTTTCGTAGGATGTGGCGCCCCGGACGTGATACGGGGGAACCGCATCATTCGAGGTATTCCCTGTGAGCACTCGGGGGACTGAAACCGCGACCGGTGCGGTTCCCACGCCGGAGGCGTGCTCACCAGCACCCTACGCGTGCTCCTATACACGGAAGAGTTTTCCCCGTATATTCCATGTCCGAGGGCACAGTCGTCCGACAATGCCCGGCTCGGCTGCACAGGAGTGCCAGATACGTGATTTCGGCTATAGAGGAAGAGCAACTCTGGGGCCGCGCGCTTGAATTCCTCGAGCGTGGGCGTCCGGGAGACGTGGAGCATACCCGAGCAGTTCTGGCCTACGGGAAGGTCCTGTTGGCCAATGAGGGGGGAGATCCCCTGGTGGTGATCCCTACGCTGATTCTGCACGATGTTGGGTGGGGCCGGGTCGATTTCTCAGACTTCATCGCTGCTCCGGCAGGGGCCAAGAAGGATGTTGAGAGTATCAACCTCCACATGCGCTGCGGTGCGCGGATTGCCTCGGATATCTTGAACGATCTGCGATGGGACTCGATGCTGATTCAGCGCATCACGGCCATTATTGCCGTGCATGACAATCTTGAACAGCTTCAGGCCCTGAATGATCTTAGCGCCACCCTGGTCTTTGAAGCCGACTGGCTGGATAAGTTCTCGCCGGCGAGGCAAGAGCGGTATTTCCGCATCGTCAGAAATCAGGAAGCGATTGAGGAACTCCGACAATTCTTGGACGAGAACAAATCCCGGTGGTTCCGCACCAAGACTGCCAAACGGTTGCTGGTCGGTATTACTTCAGGGGCATGGCAATGATGGGGTATAAAGAAGGGTTCGCCGGGGTAACGAAACCGTATGGAATTACGATGGGGGACGATTACGGTTGCCCTTTAGGGAACTCATAGGTTTTGCAACCAGCTTTACAAGCGGTTTCAAAACTTCTTAGCATGCAGAAGACATCCGAGTTTCCCGCGTCACACCGTTGGCGCTCTCGGCGACAATGGCGCCAAATTATGGGAGTTTTTGGGGAGGGGTCCGGGGAGGCCCTTTTTGCAACGGAATTGTTCACTTTACAAATGATGCTCCTCTTCCGTGGAAATCATAGCTGCGACCACGGGGTACCCGCTCTTGTTCTCATCTCCTACTCCTGTAGGGGCGACCGGTGGTCGCCCCAATGCGGGCGCACGCCATGCGCCCCTACAGGAGTAGGACATGCAGGTCAGGATGAAGACAAGCTATGCAGTCTCTTCTTTGCCAAGTGAATAATCCCGTTTTGCAAAAAGGGCCTCCCCGGAAACTCTTCCAGAAACTCACAGGTTTTGAAACCATTTCTAAGAGGCCCCGCGTGGAACGAGTTCTCATGGTCGGCCCCGTCCCTCCACCTTTTGGGGGAATTGCCTCCATAATGGATGATCTCGTTCACTCGCGGCTTCAGGATGATTACGAAATCGAGGTCTTTGAGAGAATACCCAGAGAGAAATTCCCTCCTTATGCACGTGGACGAACCAGAGCAAGCCTCTTTAGATTGAAGCGGTTCCTCCGTTTCTTCAAGCAATTGTGCAGCGGCAAGTATAGCCTAGCGCACATCCACTCTTCCGACACCTCGGAGTTCCTCGGGACCACGGTATTTATGCTCCTTGCGCGAGTTGCAGGCGCAAAGGTCGTGCTCCATATTCAAGGAGGCGACTGGAAGGAATTCTATGAATACCACTCCTTGTTGAGAAAACTGTGGACCAGGGTTGGGCTCTACGTCCCGGACGGGATAGTTGTGGTCCACACAGAGTGGGTCGACAGAATAAAGGAAATGTATCCGAAGGCGAATGTCCGAGTCATCCGAAATCTCCTTCATGATCAGAAGCCTCCCGATCCCGGGAAAGTTGAGGAGCTGCGGGGAAATCTAGGGCTTTCAAACGACAATTTCGTTGTCGTCTCGGTGGGCGCGGTTGGCTGGCGCAAAGGAACCTTCGAGATCCTCAGAGCAATTCCCCAGGTGGTCTCGGAGGACGATACGGTGAGGTTCGTCCTCGTGGGCGGTGAGTCCAAGCCCGGGGACGTGGGCAAGCTGAAGCAGGTAATTGAAAACGAAAAGCTGGGTACATGGGTGCAATTGGCAGGGGAGGTGGAACGCGACAAGATTCCCTTATACCTGGCGCTTGGGGATGTGTTCCTATTGCCGTCTTTCATAGAGGGGATGCCGGTGTCGATCATCGAGGCCATGCGAAGCGGCCTGCCGGTCATTTCCACCCGAGTTCAGGGAATTCCGGACGTCGTGGTAGACGGAGTGACCGGAATATTAATTGACCCGGGGAATCCTCAGCAAATAGGGGAAAACGTACTGCTGCTCAAACAAAACGAGCGATTGCGCAAGAAAATGGCCGAGAGAGGAAGGAAGACTTTCGAGGAGCGGTTTGAATTTTCCAAAGGCATAGAAGAATTCAGAAGCTTGTACAAAGAAATGACTGGTTCGAGAGTGTAGGATGCGGTGATCCCGCGTTTCGCGGGAGAACCGTCCCGCGAAACGCGGGATTCGAGTTCCGGCCGCGATCGATGCGGTTCGTTTCACTCACCGCATCCTACCCCGGCTATAGCGGAGCGCATTGAATTTCGTGAAACCTTTCGAGAGGGCACGGTCCCGCGTTGCCGCGGGATGCCCCTACCCCGTGACGCCGGGCCGAAATCAATTTTATAGTGATTCTCAAAAGTCCTTTCCGAATGGGATCGCACTGCTGGGCAAGCCAGCAGTGGCACCCACAAGTCAATCCGTCATTAGTTTCGAGAACTGCTATAGGGCCGCTGCGTGCCGTGCCCAAGGCAACTTGACAAGTCGTACGCAATGGCGTACGGTTTCGGTAAGGGAAGGAGAAAACAATGACGGTTATCAAAGCAAGTGAGGCGCGATCTAAACTGTACAGACTGATAGATGAAGCAGCGTCCTCTCACGAACCGATTCTCATCACTGGAAAGAGAAGCAACGCCGTGCTGGTGAGCGAGGAAGATTGGAGGTCCATTCAGGAAACGCTGTACCTGCTTTCGATTCCAGGCATGAGGGAATCCATCATTGAAGGGCTCAACACCCCTGCCGAGGAATGCGCCAAGGAACTCGAGTGGTGAAGTGGACACTCGTCTACACTCGCCAGGCTCGAAGGGATGCCAAGCAAGTGGCTGCTGCCGGCCTGAAGGAAAAGGCAATGGAGCTGTTGAACCTTCTTGAGAAGAATCCTTTTGAGGCCCCGCCGCCCTACGAAAAGCTGCTGGGAGATTTGAACGGCGCCTATTCGAGAAGGATCAATATCCAACACCGATTGGTTTACCAAGTGATCGAGGAGGACAAAGTAGTCAAAGTGATCCGTATGTGGTCTCACTATGAATGATAGAACGCCTGTTGCTTCGGCGGCCCGGCGCAAGAGCCTGCGTCGGCCCATGAACTCTCTCGTCAGGTCTGCTCTTGGCATCGTCCCGATGCCTTCGTGATAAATGGCAACAGCGCGGGATGAGCCAAGAGCAGACCTGACGCCCGACCCAGGGTTCAGAGACCACCCAAGAGAAGACGCGCCCCGTTACCTGTCCTAGTCCATAATTTTCTCAACTGTCCACCCCATGCGGGACTCTACTCGCCGGACTATTTCTGAAGGCGGAACGTTTAGAGCAGTTGCGAGATGAATGATAGTTGTTAAAGAAGGAATTCTCTTTCCTCTCTCCAACAGGCTTATGTACGTTCGGTGTAATTCGCACTCAAAGCCAAATTCTTCCTGAGATAGTCCGCGTTTTCGGCGAAGTTGTTGGAGGACTTCCCCGAAGATTTTCGCAATATCAAGACGATCCGATAGGCTTTTGGGCTGGTTAGTCATTGCCGAATCAATGACTGGGCGCAGACCGGAAATCTACAGACAGTTGTCTGAAGTTATGATATAAATACTAGAAGCAGAGATCGAGAGCGGTCCATTCGAAGGCATTGAGGGCTTGCATGGTTGTGGGGGTGCTGATGCCAGTTCACACTGGAAGATCTAATTAAGAAAGGGAGAAGCCCCCGGTTATGGCGGGGGCCTTTAACTTTAAGTCGACAGGCTGCCTGCCCCTGGAGTGAAGCCAGGGCGTGCTGTTCGGAGCGGAAAACCTAGGGAGCCTGTCCTGCAATATTAATGGCGAACCAGAATGACTTCAGTCAAAAAGACCGTGAGTGTGGACGAGATTGTGGTAGACCTCAAGCGGGGCATGTCGGACGAGGATCTGATGACAAAATACCGACTTTCCGAGGATGGCTTAAAAAAGCTTTTTGCTGCATTATTGAGTGCCGTGTGTGTTGGGTCTTCTCATGTGCGGGTAGAGCTTGAGGACTAATGACCCTAGCTAAAGCGCGTAGGATGCGGTGACCAACGGGAACCGCATCGTTCGAGTTCTTTTCACCCGCGATGCGGTTCGCTTCACTCACCGCATCCTACCCGGCCTTGCCACCGCCTAAGCCTCAGCCCTTGCCTCGACAGAGGCAAGGGCTGAGAATAATGGGAGTTTTTGGGGTGGGGTCCGGGGAACGTCATTCCTGCGAAGGCAGGAATCCAGCCCAGGAACTGGGTCCCGGCTTTCCCCGGGACGACGAATGCAAAAAGGCCCTCCCCAGAATACGCTCCGCTCACACATCCAACTTTATCTCACAGCCCATAGTGGCGCTCTTGTAGCAGGCCAGGGCCATCCAGGTGGCTACGAGGCCCGCGCGGGCATCCGCTCCTTCGATGGGGAAGGTTTTTCCGCGAATGGCGGCCGCGAATTCTTCGAGTTCGGTCGCGTGGCCCTTGTTTCCGCGCTCTCCCCATCCTACGGATTGTGAGGCGCCATACGAAGAGAAACTCTTGAAATCGTCGCTGCGGGCCGCTCTCCCATTCCCGAACGCCTCGAAATATTCCTTACCCATTCGAGGGTTGCCCAGGGCCGTGTAAAGGACCTGCCCTATAGATCCATCCGGATATCTGATGTGAATCATGACGTCCGGGTCAACGACCTTTTCCTCGCCTCCGAACATTGCAACAATCGAGACAGGTTCAGCCCTCATGAACCAGTTGCACAGGTCAAAGAAATGAACTGCCTCGCCGAGGACTCGACCTCCTTCTTCAGGGGTGTTGCTCCAATCTCCAGGGATGATCCCGGTGTTGATACGACACGAGAACACCCTCAAGCCATCCTGTCCGATTGCGTTACGCATGGCGTTGATCCAAGGCGAGAAACGCCTATTAAAACCGACTCGAATGACGAGCCCCTTTTCTGAGGATTTTTCGACGATTTCCCGGGCATCCTCCAGAGTGAGCGTCATGGGTTTTTCAACAAATACGTGTTTTCCCGCGTCCAGCGCTTCTTTCACAAATTTGGCGTGCGTGGTGTGGCGAGTGGCTATCAGAACAGCGTCTATATCCTCAGAGGCGAGGAGTTCCCGATGGTCGCTGGTAGCGATTGCCGCGCCGTGCCTGAGAGCGGCAACCCCCGCTGTGGCCCCGGAGCGGGTCGCGATCCCTTGGATCGTAAACGTGTCCTTCATCTTCTTGATGTTGGGGACATGGGTTTCTTTTGCATGGCTGCCAACACCGATGAGGCCCAGTCTAATTATCTGATGAGAGACAGTTCGGATTGGCTGAGCATATCTTACCGTGCGCGTGATCGTAGCGGTGAGGCTTTCGGGTTCCGCAGGAGCCCCTCCGTAATCAAAGAGCACGGCAAAGGTACCAGGATCGGCCTTCTTCACAAGCGTATAGGCTTCGGGAGCTTCCTCCATCTTGTGTTGGGCGCTTATGAGTGATTTAAGGCTGAAACTGCCGGTAGACAACAGGTACAAGAAGTATTCCAGATTGCGGCGTTCGGTCCATCGCACGTACGCAGCGGGATAGTCGTGGGATCTCTGTTCGTAATCCGGGTCGTAGCGTCCAGGCCCATACGAGCAGGACATGCGAAGCTCCATTTCTTTCTTGTACATTTTCTCCCGGTCCAGGGATAAACCAACGTCCCCTACCATGGAGACGCGCCCCCGCTTACGACACAGATCAAAAGCCAAATTAACAGGCTCGTCGTCACTGGTGGCCGCGCAGACCACAACCCCATCGAGGCCTTCCCCATTGGTCAGGTCCATGACCTTGGTGATAGAATCCGCAGCATCCAAAGCCCAGGCTTTAACACCCGCGGTCTCGCGAGCCTTTGCAGCTCGCGGCTCGCTGACATCTATTCCACAAACGTCGTGTCCCAACGTCTGCAACATCTTGACACAGACTTGACCGATAAGCCCGAGGCCAAGCACTCCGATGCGCTCGCCCGGGGTGGATTCCAGCCGGCGGATTCCTTGCAGAGCAATACAACCGATTGCGGCAAATGATGCCTCTTCCAATGAAACACCATCAGGGATCGGCACAAAAAGGTTCCTTGGAATTGCAACGTATTCGGCATGATTGGCCAGACCGGAGCCCATGCAGGCCACGGGTTGGCCAGGTTGGAAGGGCATCCGATCGTTATCCACCTCGACTATCCATCCTGCGGAACTGTAACCCATGGGAGTGTAATCACTGATCTTGTCCCAAATACGATCCCAGGCTTGCATATACCCCTTAGCTTCAATCAGCTTCCAAACTTTGGCCGCGGCATCTTTTGAGGACCGCGCCTTTTCGTACAGCCCTAGCAGACCGCCCCTACCGCTTATGGACGCGCTTTCCGTGCCGCTACTGATGCAAGAGAACGCGTTCCTCACCAGCACGGAATCGCGAAGCCGTCCCGGAATCGGCACGTCAAACACTTTTACTTCTCCCGTGCCGGAAAGAAAAACTTGCTTCATTTGGCGCCTCTCTGCATGGCCGTTCACACTTCGAGCAACACGCGTCAATCGTTGGGAGGTGTACAAGAAATGCTTTCAAAACTCGTGAGTTTCTGGAAGAGTTTCGGGGGAGGCCCTTTTTGCAAAAAGGGCCTCCCCGCACCCCTCCCCAAAAACTCCCATAATTTTGCACCATTGTCGCCGTGGGCGCCAATGGTATGATGCCGGAACCTCAGATGTCTTCCGCGAGTTAAGGGGTTTTGAAACCGCTTGTAACGTCCCCGGTATCCAGGATTAGGGAATCGCTTCACCTTGAAGTTGCAGTATGACTGGACTGCCTGGAAAAGGGCAACAAAAAAATCCCGAGAAGATCCTTGGCTTTTGGAATTATAACCCTATCATGCCGAGAGAGTATCATGTAATAGTCAACGGGAAGATCTGTTTCGTGAATTTTCAAGTCAAAGTTCCTCGCCTGTAAACGTGGCGCCGGTCGTGTAGTTGGAGGACCATATGTGCGGCATCGTGGGGGCATTCGCGTTCAACCATAGCGAGTTTCGGATAACGGAAAAATACATTACCGGCATGCGGGACACCATGGCGCACCGCGGTCCGGACGGAGCCAGCACTTGGATATCTGAGGATGGTCGAGTCGGCCTGGGCCATCGGCGGTTGGCAATAATTGACCTTTCCGAGACGGCAAACCAGCCGATGTCGAACGAAGACGGTAGCCTGTGGCTCGTGTTCAACGGCGAGATCTACAACCACGCGGAAATTCGTTCAGAGCTGGAGAGACTAGGGGATCACAAATGGAAGACGGATCATTCGGACACGGAAGTCATTGTACACTCGTTCGAGCGATGGGGAATTGATTGTGTCGAACGATTTCGGGGGATGTTCGCCATTGCCGTCTGGGAGGTTGACAAGCGCGCTCTCTGGCTTATCAGAGACCGAATTGGAGTGAAGCCTCTCTATTACTCCATTCACGATGGCAGGATAGTCTTCGCCTCCGAGATCAAGGCCATCCTTCAAGATCCCGACCAGAAGCGGGCTGTACATGAAGAGGCTCTATATCATTATCTTTCGTTCTTGACCGCGCCGGCGCCCCAGACGCTGTTTGCCGGCGTGCTCAAGTTGCCGTCCGGATCGTGGTTGAAGATTTCCGGTGACGGCGCTATCAGGGAA
>Ga0172370_10009183_pt1 | contig 11634 bp, 4 predicted proteins | sample LakKiv5m_FD_114538 | JGI IMG/M metagenome (GOLD analysis project Ga0172370, IMG submission 114538) | Freshwater microbial communities from Kabuno Bay, South-Kivu, Congo - kab_022012_11.5m | ecosystem: Environmental > Aquatic > Freshwater > Lake | place: Democratic Republic of the Congo...
CGTCTCATTATAGTACCTTTGGGTAGCCACATTGGAAGTCCGCCGCCGACATTCGGTGTAATCATAAAAAGTTCGAGTTCACGACCTAATTTACGGTGGTCACGTTTTTTTGCTTCTTCAAGGAAAAGCAGGTAATCCTCTAACATTTTCTTTTTAGGGAAAGTAATGCCATAAATTCTGGTCATCATCTTTCTGTCAGAATCACCTCGCCAGTATGCACCGGCAACGGAGAGAAGCTTAATGTATTTTATATGATTTGAATTCGGGATATGAGTGCCGCGGCAAAGGTCAATGAACCCACCTTGCTGATAGAAAGTGATTTCTGATTCCTTCAAACCATCTAAAAGTTCAAGTTTATATTCATCACCGATTGTTTTAAAATGTGAAACCGCTTCATCCCAGGAAATTTCCATTCTCCGGTACTCTTCATTCTTTTGAGCAAGCTCCAGCATTTTTGATTCGATTTTAGGCAAGTCTTCAAGTGAAAGCTTAACATCCCCCGGTATATCCAAATCATAATAAAATCCGTTTTCGATTGCGGGACCGATACCGAATTTCACGCCAGGATAAAGTTCCTGAACAGCTTCAGCCATCAAATGTGCAGAAGAATGCCAGTAAATTTCTTTGCCTCGCAGGTCATCGAAAGTGACGAGTTCAATTTTAGCATCATTATTAATTTTTCGCGAAAGGTCGTATTTTTCACCATTTACAAATATTCCAAGTGAATTTCTTGCCAATCCTTCGGAGATGGAAAAGGCAATTTCCATGCCTGTTGTACCTTCGCTGTATTCTCTTACATTACCGTCAGGAAAAGTAATTTTCATAAGTTTAATTATTTTGTTGGACAATTACAAATAATAAAGGAAAAGTAACGATTTTAAGGTTCTTATATTTCTTATCTAAGAAAAATGTTTTTTTTGAAAAGTCATAATTTTTAGTTAATATTGAATTGTAAGAAAAATAATAATGCGATAAAGAAATAAAATAATAAACTTTAGTTAAAGAGGTTCAAGATGCTTAGTAAACTCTTAAAATCTTATGTTTGCTTTTCGATTTTTTTTATTTTTTCATTTAATTCATTCGGATATCTGACTGATGGTTCATATCGGCGCATATGCTTGATACTGGATAATAAAGATAATCCTGAACAATTCGGATATGATTCAAAAGCAGATTATTTTAAAAATAAGAAGTTTTCTCTTGATGAGGTTATGAATTTGTTGGTTGATTCTGGCAAAGATATATTATTCGAGAACTGCGAAATAGCAGGAAGTAGTGCCTTTAAACCAAAAATAAAAAATCCGAAGTTCAATAAAGATGGTTTAATTGTCATTAACAACAGAGTTATATTTTTGAGTTGTAAATTTACCCGATGCTTTCTTTCGGATTTGGAATTTAAAGAACGGATTTATTTTGAAGATTGCAAATTTGAATCGTATAGCACGATTCTAATTAAAAATTGTATTTTAAATCAGGGTCTATATTGTTCTTTTTCTGAATTTTCCTCTATCGGGTTCATAGGATGCAGAATTAATAAGGGTTTATATTTCAACAATAATGACATTAAAAATTATCTCACGATTGAAAAATGTCACTTTTCCAGTACCGATGATGGTATGATAGATGACAGAGTTTATGTTCCTTCAATTAAAAGTATAATAATTTATCAATTTTTAAAGGATAATTTTTATGTTTTTAGTCAATCCACTTCAGCTCCTTATGATATTGGGATTGATTCTTCATTTTTCACTGACAAAATTAGCTTGCATACACATCTGACTTCTCTTATGTTAGGCAATGATACCATTAATAGCCATACCGACTTCAAGTTAACTCAAATAAATGATGTTTTCAAAGTTAAAAATTGTATATTTAAAGGTAAAATATCTTTTGAAGATTTTAATTGTCCGGTCAATTCAACAGATTTTGACTGGGAAATGCTTAACGGTTATAAACTATCTCTTTTCAGAACAAAAATTTCCGATGATAAAAATTCGACAAAAGGTTCAGCTCAGAACAAAAAACAAAAAAAATTCGGAGTTTATCCTCTTGATGGATTCACAATTGAAACGTTAGAAGATTATAAAACATTACTTCAGACATATAATTTATTCAGGAATATCTATAATGCACGCTGGGACCAACAGTCTGTGAACGAATGCTATATTGAGATGAAAACGCTCGAAACTGTCTGGTTAAAAAAACAATATGAATCAAGCGGTTCGTTCAGGGATTTTCTTTCATGGCAACTAAATTTATTTTTGGAAAAATTTTGTGAGTTTGGAACTGACCCGGTAAAATCAATTTTCATATCATTTTATGTTCTTTTGGCATTTGCTGGCTTTTACTTCTTGTTCCCGCATGAATGGGATTTATTCAGTCGGAAGGAACTTGCATTCCGTTTGAAAAATTTAATTTTTCATTTGACAGGCAAGCATATAATCCATAACGAAAGTGCTCACACAAAACATGAAAAAAAATTATTTTTTAATGAATTTACTGAGCAATATCAATCTAATAAAAAGAATTTGCCCTTATTTGTAAAAGTTGTTTCTTGGTTATTGATTTTATCATTTGGGTTCACTGGTAATGTAAATGAACGTAAACTCTGGAATATGAGCTTTTTAAATCAAGACTGGAACAAATTATCTTTTTTCGGGAAGTTACGGGTTAGTTTTTTACTATCATCAAGTCTTGGGCTTTATTTTTTCTTTGCTTTTATAGTTAGGGCAGTCAATTCAATGACATTAAGCTTAAACGCATTCTCAACTTTGGGATTCGGTTCTATCCCGACTAAGGGATTCAGCCGAAATCTTGCTGTTATAGAAGGTTTTACAGGATGGTTTTTATTGAGTTTATTCAGTGTTTCACTAATAACTCAATTGCTGAGATAGCTGAATCTATAGTTCGCTTAGTGTTCAGTTCATCAAAGCTGAAAATCCAAAAATTTATTCTTATGGATTTAAAAAAGTTTTCAGTTTTTCATGAACAAATTCATTTCTAAAAATCAAAACCGAGCGATACCAGATACCAAGGAGAAGACCACGTATAGTTCATGTTTGACCATGCTACATCTAATTTTACGGGTAAGCCGAGAAGATAACTCCTTAGACCAATGCCTGTACTCATTAATAAATCTTTAGGCTCCGGTTTCAGAAAAGGTTTTACCTTTAGGTTGTAATCTTCTTCTGAAATTGCATTCTGACCGGAATTAATAAGATATTTGGTATAACTTGAATAGTCCTTTTTCTCCTCACTCATTGCATAAGATTTGAAATTGCTGAAAGTACCCGTCCAAGCACCTCCAACGTCGAGAAAGAGACTTCCCATCAAGCCCTGAATGAACCCAGTTGACCTGCCCGAGAGTAAACCGATTAATATCGGAAAACGTAATTCCAGATTTGTCGCAAAAAATCTTGTTCCTTGTATTTCATTAATCCGCCACCCACGCAAAGGCATAACAAAATTCAAAAAAGCAAAATCTTCGGGATTATCGAACGGCATATTGTCATATTTGAATTGCCGGTTGAACCAATTATCCGTTCCTCCCAAGAAGAACTTTCTTTCGTCCGGTCCGAAACTACCTCCACCGGCGACCCTTGCAGCTATGTTAATATATTCCGAAATTGGAAGATAATACCGAAAATCTCCGTTCAGAGTAATAAAACCGATGGAAGATGTGGTAAACTTTGGAGTTCCCATAAATCCTACTGAGTATCTTGTTCCTTTTTGGGGAGCCATAAAGCCCTGTAAAACATCGTCATGCACATACCTTCCCGAAGGTATGAAGAGCATTCTGTAAATGCTGGGTGTATTTTGGAATTGAAGATTATCCCTCGACACATTCAGCCAGTTAATCCCAAATTCAAGTCTGTTGAAAATATCGAAAGGATACGAAGCTCCGAAATTTAATCCATAGTTTCTGACTCTGAACAAGCTGTCTGCATTATAATAAATCAGCGAATTATGGTAAGCGGCAACCTGATAATCAATAATTTTTGGGAGATAGTTATACAATACGTAAATGTTGCTGTTACGCAAGTCAGACCATAGATTTAGCTGAAGATAGACCTGATGGTCGCCCAGAACGTCGCTGAACATAATTTGAGCCACGCCCTGATAACCAGCAAAAGTGTTAAAACCCGGATTTCCCATTACAACATCAGGAGAAAACCTGACCTTATAATCTCTTGCAGCAAATGTGGTATCATTGATTTGTCCTGCACTTAAATCGTCCTCCTGATTTTTTTGCTTTTCAAGGGCATCAGGATTTGCTTTTACAACTTCAGAACGTGAAAATTCGATATCATAATTGCCGTATCCCTTCAGCACTGAAGTGGCAGTGTCCACGGTCAAAATCCGGTTGGTTATGCTTTCAGCTGCTTTCTTTTTTTCAATTTCCGAGAATTTGAATTTTGTCAAAGGGAGAGAATCGAGTCCCAATGAAATATTGAATGGATTGCGAATCATAAAGATGTCGTACTTGCCGTTTGACTGAGTGCAGAACAAAAGTTCATCGCCGCTTGACGATAGTGATAACTGTGTAATACCGGTAAGTGAGTTTGTTTTTGTTTTGACAGTTTTGTCCTTAAGATTCATTTCATAAATGTTGCCGATACCATTCTTGCTGGAAACGTAGAGCAGTTTTGATTCATCGGGAGATATGGCTAAGGATGTTTTTTCATTCTCCGAATCTGTTGTTAATCTGTTAATTCTCTTTGTTTCGACATTCATTAAAAAGATATCGGTTTTGTTGACATCGTAATTCCAGATTTTAAAATCCGGTGTCATCCCGGATGCAGATAAATTATCACCTCTGTCAGAAATGAAATAAATATTTCTGGAATCTTTCGACCATACAGGCAGAAAGTCAGAAAATACATCATTTGTCAAATTTAAAGTTTTCTTGGTCTTGAAATCATACATGAACAAGTCGCTCTGTCCCTGCGAAGAGCCAATAAAAGCAAGTTTCTGACCATCGGGCGACCAAGTGACCGAAGAGATTGACCTCATACCGAAAAGCAGTTTATCGTAATCACCATTTTTTGTATCTACAATGAAGATTGCATCTTCACCTCCGGTTTTTGCCGACACAACCAATTTCTTTCCCTGCGGGTCCCAACTTATTCCGGGAGTAAGGATATTAAGCTCTTCGAAATCTCTTTTCCTGAAACTGCTAATTAAACGTTTTGCATCGTCCTTTTTATTAATATCGGAAATATAAATACCAAAAGTTCCGTCGCGGTCGGAAATAAAAGCCATTTTATCTCCGTTAGGGGAGATACAAGGAGAAGAATTGTAATAGCCATTATCCTTTTTGTGGTTCGTTATACGGGTAGAGTATTCATCGGGGTCTTTGTATTTTTCCAAATCAGGATAATAATACTTCTTCATGTCTTTTTTCCATTGCTCGGAAAAATCCTCAAGATTCATGTTGAAAGCACTTTTGAAGGCTCTGTCCGCTTCACCTGTCACTTTTAACCTGTTAATTAGGTCACCTACTTTTTGTTCGCCGTATTTGTCTGCCACATACCAGTAGAAAGCCTGTCCCCCGCGATAGGCATAGTAGTTGTCCATACTTCTCAGGTCTGTCAAGCTTTCACTTAATGATACATCTCGCATAAACATATCCGTATGCACATCAAGTCCACCAATGCTAAGATACTCCGCAAGTCCTTCGTTCATCCAAATAGGAATATTGACCATGTTACCGGTGGAGATAGCTGTTTGAATCGTCCCACCGTAAAACATATCATTAAGAACAGCATGTACTAACTCGTGATGAATGACGTGGCGGAATTGAGACATATTCCCCATGTAGGGCAGGACCCCCCTGTTTTTATATAATTCCGTGACCCCTCCGACCCCTTCCGGAAGATAGGATTCGATTACGTTAGTCTGCTGAAATTCATTATGCGAATTATAAACGATAATTGAAACCCTTTGTGACATCTTATAGTTCAGGGCATTCTCAATTTTCTGCAGGGCTTGTTCGGCTTTAAGAGCCGTAAAGACAGCGAGATTGTAAGTGGAATCGTAGTAGTAAACATCGAAGTGCTTACCCTGAATAAATTTCCAGTTAAAATCCTGATACTGCACCTTGTTCTTGCCGAACTGAGATTCAGCCGAATAAACGAACAAAGTAATCAAAAATACACATATACCGAGCTTTTCAAAGAATTTCATCATTCTGTTTTTTATTATTTTAATTATTTCAAATTAATAAAATTAATCAAAAAACTTAGACGCAAAGCCGATTCGTTAAGTTTAAAATAAGAAGAAATTTGCAATAAAGTGTTGAGTTTAAATGTTAAATGTTAAGTGTTAAATGTTAAGTGTAAGAATCCAGTTCTTTTCTTCCTTTCTTCCATTCATTATTCGAAATTCAGTGTTCGATATTCAATTTTACGATGTAATTAAAATACATTTACATAAATTTATTATGATATTGATTCACAAAAAATATTATTTGTGACTTTTTGTTACATTTTGTGACGACAAATATTTCCTCATTTTTGTCACAATCAAATTCGGGATGGTATGTCCGGTAGCGAGTTAAGGTTTGTTATGTACTATCAGAATCTGTCTAAATATGTCACAATTTTGTTTTTCGTATTATCTTAGAGTTTAGTTGTTGAATTGTTTAACTGTTTAGTTGAGAAGAGTTAAAAATAGTCATGCTGAACGAAGTGAAGCATCCAGGCTCTTAAAATGTGGTGAGAACAGGAAATAATATCGAATATCGAATTTTGAAGTGTTAAAGAAATGACTCTTTCTTCTCATTCGACTACCGACTAATGACTTTCGACTAACGACTAACGACTAACGACTGCAAGCTTCCGCCAAAATACTTTACATTGTATTTTCATTTAGGTTTACAAAGAACGCAGCCCAAAGATAATAAGAAGGAATTATATATCATAAAAACGGTTTTAAAACGATTTTTATAGGAATTACGAAAAATTTTGTATGGTGGCAAAAAAGTTGAAGCGTTGAAGAGTTGAAAAGTTGAAGAGCAAAGAAATGAAGTAATGATTTATTATGGACTATGAGCTTCAGCTCGTGGATTAGATGAGATGTACACACACTTTGGCGGGGCTTGTACCCAACTCCACCGGTGCTTAGATGAACTCCACTTGCCAAGTGGAGGACAGCTGAATATTCAAAAAACCAGCTCCATAGGAGTGTAACCTTAGTAGAAAACTGATATTTGAAGTACATTGAGATTTAAAATTGACTTTAATAATGCACTCCCAGCCCAAATTTAAAACCGCCACCCGAGTAGTTCAGTTTATCATTTGATGTTGAATAATTACCCTTACTCCAATCGAAAGAATTCTGCGGAACTAAAATATTCATAAAAAATGACGTATTAACAGAAATCCAGTCTGTAAAATAGTAGTTTATGTTTAGGGTGACTGAGGTTCCAAATAATGAATTGTTATATTCTTTTTTATCACTTACAATGCTTCCCTTAGGATTATCAACATTTAAGACAGAGTGAACATTTCCCAGCTGACATCCTAAGTTGATACCAATTTCAAAATTGCTAATTAAATACAATGAATACTTGTTGTAACTGAGCAAAATATAATCTGCATTAATATTGATTGAATATCCGAGCAGATAAATATAATTTTTCTTCATCTCTGATAAATCCGTTTTGTAATAAGAAAATCCCAATCCTAATCGTAAGTTATTAAGGATTGAATATTCAACTTTTAGTTCGGGAGAAATCGTATTTAATCCTGAATTTTGAATTTCATCAATTGAGTTAGTTGCTTTATATAAAAAAACACCCTTGTTATTATATACATTGTAAGAATATACTATTTCGGATTTATTGTACGGCTGAAAATAAGTATTTGGCGAAAGAAATAAACTAAAATGAAATTTTGAATATCTGGTTTTTAGTATTTCTTGCAACGAAGGTTCTTTGTCGCTGGTATATGAGGATTCATCAATTTCCCATTGGTCTATTATTTTCAATATTTCCGGTGGGGGAGGTATGTCTATTGTTCCGACAACATTCAGAAATGCGGCTCTGTCCTTTAAATATCCTAAATTATGGAGATAAATACATTTATTTCCCGTTATTGTTACACTTCCAGGTCTCACTATTTCATTAATTTCAAAAAAATGGAATATTTTATAATGATTTTCAAATTTATTCCATTTGTAGTTTTCATTAGACAAAACAACCAAGTTGCTGTCAGCCCATAAAAGTTGTGCTTCAATAATTTTATTTCCTATTTTAATTGCAATTTTACTTTTTGAGGAATCATACCTGAAAGCCGGTTGAATAAAGCTAAGGATTTTGCTCCAATTAATATCAAACGATTTTGAAAATTGGTTTGTGTAATCAATATATTCGTAATTTTCAATTGCAGTTTTTAAATTTAAAATTTCTTCATTGTTTAAAAAATATTCAATGGATTTTAACTGATTTAAAGAATCGTAATTCACTAAAATTGAGCAACCATCGTCGGGAGTCGCAAATATTTTTGCCGATTTGAAATTTTTAATTTTTGGGAATAAATTGAAATAAACTCTTTCATTCTTGTCAATTTCACTTCCGATTCTGGGTGAAATCACAAATTCCTTATTTTCATTTTGTGAAAATGCAATCGAATTAACGGAAAATATTAATGTAAGAAAATAACATAAAACTGCAATATTTGAATTTTTCATTATATAAAATCCTTTATTATTATTTTAAAAGTGAACTCCCAGCCTAAATTTAAAACCAGTACCTGAATAAATTAATTTATCTTTTGATGATGTTTTGTTGAAATTTTCATTCATTTCGAATTTTTTTGGAACCAGATAATTTGCAAACAAAGCAGTATTGAGAGATAGTAATTCAGTTAAAAAATAACTTATGTTGAATGAAGCTGTGCCTCCAAACAACAAATTCTTGAATAATATTTCCTTGTGAATTTTTTTTATTACTTCACTGCCTGAATATCTGATTTCATCAATATTTAAAGTCGAAGTTGCATCGCAATAAAGAAATCCTAATGTAACGCTTGTTTCGAATTTATCAGCAGCGTAAAGAGAAAATGGTAGATATCTGTTTAATTGATATTCAATTATAATCCTTCCTGCTGATACTTGATGAAATAAATAATTTTTGGACATTACTGATTTATCGCTTTGAAAATACGAAAAACCAACACCTATCCTTAGTTTATCATTAATTGAATAATCTGCTGTAATTTCGGGCACAATCGCATTAAATCCATTGTCCTGGACATCACTTATTACGTCCGTATTCTTATACCAATGACCTCCCCATGTGTTTTCAAACCAGTAGCTTGAGTCATGAACAAATTGGTTAGTAATATTTTTATAAAGTTGATAGTAGGTATTTGGAATAATGCCCAAACTAACATGAAACTTCGAATAACTTGATTTTATAGTTTCTTCAAATGTCTTATGTTTGTTAGAAGAAATCTTTGATAATTCTTTTTGAATTATACTAAGTATTTCCGGTGGTGGAGGGAGTATGATACTACCTGCTTTATTAAGAAAAGATGCCATTTTCATTAATTCGTTCAAATTATAAAGGTAAATGCTTTTTTCCCCTGAAAATGTTCTGTTCCAAAAACTTTTCAACTGTTCAATTTCATAATAATGAAAAATTTTATAATCATATTCAGATTTATTCCATTTGAAATCTTCATTTTCCGGAATAAGTATTATAATGTTGCTATCAGCCCACATAAGCTTTCCTGAATATTCTAATTTGTTTTTATCAACCACTGTCAAAACACTTTCTTCTGGATAATACCTAACAGCAGGACGAATAAAACCAAGAATTTTTGTCCAATTGATATTTAATGATTTTGAATTATAGCTTGTGACATCAATATATTCGTAATTTTCAATTGCAGTTTTTATGTTTGATATTTCATCATTGTTTAAAAAATATTCAATTATTTTTGTCATATTCAAAGAATCATACTTAACGATAATTGTACATCCTTCGCCGGCAGATTCAAAAACCTTGGCAGAAATGAAATTTTTTATTTTGGGGAATAAATTGAAATAAACTCTTTCATTCTTGTCAATTTCACTTCCGATTCTCGGGGATATGACAAATTCCTTAGTATTTGTTTGAGAATGAGTGGGCTGGTTAAAAATGATTGAACCGATTAAAAAACAGAATGCAAAAACAATGTTCCAATTTTTCATAAAAGATACTATTGATTATATACACTTGTTAACTACAAAAAATAAGAAAAATTTTACAACTGACCAAGTTGAATATAAATTTTTTCTAAGTGCTATTTACTTTTTGTGTCACTAAATATTTATCCACACTCAATTTTATACCGTAAAATCTGCGGAAAATTGCGTATTTTTGCAAGTTTGGAAGTTTAACTCATTTTATATTAAGACGCATGTCACTATTTGCAAAAGAACATATTGTCCCTACGATTTTAGAAGATGAATTACAAAATTCATATCTCGACTATTCGATGTCGGTTATCGTTTCAAGAGCGTTGCCCGATGTCCGAGACGGTTTGAAACCCGTACACCGCCGCATTCTGTATGCTATGAACGAGCTGGGCATTGTTCCCAACAAAGCGTATAAAAAATCAGCGAGAATCGTCGGTGAAGTGCTTGGTAAGTATCACCCGCATGGCGACACGGCTGTATATGATTCTATGGTTCGTATGGCTCAGGAATGGTCTTTGCGGTATCCTTTGGTTGACGGACAGGGTAACTTCGGTTCGATTGACGGTGATTCCGCTGCGGCAATGCGTTACACCGAAACAAGGCTTTCCTGGATTGCAACCGAAACCTTAAGAGATATTGAAAAAAATACGGTTGATTTCAGACCTAATTTTGATGATACACTGCAGGAACCGATAGTTCTTCCAACGGTTCTCCCAACTCTTTTAATAAATGGTGCGAGTGGTATCGCTGTTGGAATGGCAACAAATATCCCGCCTCATAACCTCAACGAAGTCATTAACGGCTTAAAAGCTTTAATAGAAAATCCGAATCTGACTTCACAGGAGCTTATTCAATACATACCTGCACCCGATTTCCCGACAGGCGGTATTATTTACGGTTACGAGGGTGTAAGAAATGCCTATCTGACCGGTCGCGGGAAAATAATTGTCCGAGCAAAAGCATATTTTGAGGAAAGCAAATCCGGTAAAAATTCCATCATAGTTTCCGAACTACCTTATCAAGTTAACAAATCCTCACTGATTGAAAAAATAGCCGATTTGGTAAGAAATAAGATTGTTGAGGATATTTCAGACATCAGAGATGAATCAGACCGCGACGGAATTCGTGTTGTTATTGACTTGAAAAGAGACGGCATTCCTTCAGTTGTTCTGAACAATTTATATAAACACACCCAGATGCAGGTGACTTTCGGTGCAATAATGCTTGCCCTTGTAAAAGGACGTCCGAGAGTACTTACTTTGCGAGAAATACTTGATGCTTTCATTGAGCACAGAATAGAGGTGATAGTTCGCAGGACAAGATTTGACCTCGATGCTGCCGAAAAGAGGGCTCATATTCTCGAGGGATTCATTATTGCTCTCGATAATATTGACGAAGTGATTAAAACCATTCGTGCGAGTGCCGATGTCAGGATAGCTTCAATTAACC
>Ga0172370_10009186_pt1 | contig 11632 bp, 10 predicted proteins | sample LakKiv5m_FD_114538 | JGI IMG/M metagenome (GOLD analysis project Ga0172370, IMG submission 114538) | Freshwater microbial communities from Kabuno Bay, South-Kivu, Congo - kab_022012_11.5m | ecosystem: Environmental > Aquatic > Freshwater > Lake | place: Democratic Republic of the Congo...
ACTGGCCCACATCCCCAAAGGCTTCAAAGGCCAGATCACCTGGGGTGAGGTGGACAACCGGCCCTTCCTGCGCCTGGCGCACGGCACCCTGCTGGGCTTGATGCGCTGGCGGGACAAAGCAAAAGGGGGCGAAGCCGCCATGGCGCTGGCCAAGCAGATGCTGGCCTGGTGCCCCATGGACAACATCGGCGTGCGCTTTTTGCTGGGTGATATCGCCTTGCTCCAGGGCGACCACAAAGCCGCCATGAAGGAATACCTGAACGGCGCGCCGAATTCACCCGCGCACTGGTACCAGGCCGCGCTAATTGCGTTTCGGGAGGGGGACTATGTGGCGGCGTGCACCTACCTGCGGCGGGGCATTGCAACGAACCCCTACATGGCGGAGGGGTTGACCGGGCGCACGGTGCTGTCAGAACACCTGTACTGGCACGCCAGCAACGTGCACGGCCCGGAATGGGCGGTTGACTATCTCGACTCCGCCGCCTGTGACTGGACGCCGCAGGAGATCGACTTTGTTGACTGGGTGTTCAATGCATCGCCCGTGCTGAAGGAGCGCGCCGAGATGATGGCGCTGCATGAGGGGATGACTTACGAGCGTGAGGCTGAAAAGCGGGAGCCCTACGCACAGCGGTCTTTGGATTTCATTGGCCGCATTACAGACACACTGTCCAAGAAAATGGTGCGTAAGGTCAAGAACCGTTGGGGCGTGGAAATCTGGCCGTGGGATCGTACCGGGTTCAACCGCCCCGAGTCTCCCACTTCCAGGCATGTTCAATGATGGCGGCTAAGTCCGCATACTGCGGCTGCCAACCCAATTTCTCACGGGCCAGGCGCGAATCGGCGACCAATCGAGCTGGATCACCATCACGGCGAGGACCATTCACCACTGAAATCTTGCGACCGGTTACCTGCTCGGCAGTATCAATGACTTCCTGTACTGAGAACCCATTTCCATTGCCCAGGTTGTAGGACTGGCTGTCAGCACCATTAATCAGTGACTCCAGTGCCAGCCAGTGGGCAGAGCACAGGTCTTGAATGTGGACGTAGTCGCGAATGCAAGTACCGTCTGGCGTGTCATAGTCTCGGCCAAAAACAGAAATGCTAGGGCGCCTACCGGATGCTGCTTGCAGCACCAGCGGAATCAAATGCGTTTCGGGGTCATGCCGCTCACCCAACTGCCCTTCGGGATCGGCGCCGGCGGCATTAAAGTAACGCAAACATACCGATTTCAAGCCGTAGGCTCTGTCGTAGTCAGCCAACGCCTGCTCCACCATCAGCTTGGTACGGCCATAAGGGTTGATGGGCTGCTGAGGGTGCTGCTCGTCCATCGGTATGTACTGCGGCTCGCCAAATGTGGCGGCAGTCGACGAGAAGATGAACTTGTTCACCCCATGCGCACGCATCGCATCCAGCAGGCCCAGCGTATAGGTGACGTTATTGCGATAGTACTTGTCGGGTTGCTGCACTGACTCGCCCACCTGGATGAACGAGGCGAAGTGCATGACCGCATCAAAGCTATTAGACAGAACTGCATCGAGCACAGCGAAGTCACCAAAACTGCCCTGAATAAATTCACCGCAGAGCACCGCATCGCGGTGTCCACTTGACAGATCATCTAAAGTTGTGACGTTACAGCCCTGTTGGTTAAGTAGTTTAACCATGTGAGAGCCGATGTAACCAGCGCCACCAACAACCAAAAGTCTCATAGTAACTTCCGAAATGCAGTCAATACATCTTCAACTGAAACATTGAATACTTCCTATTTTTAAGTTGTTATAAATAAACAGACTTTAAAATATTTCCGACAATACAAGAATGAATAAGAATAATGCGCCCGCATGGCATGTTAAGGGGAACCTGATTCATCACAAAGCGCAGGAGGCTCACGCCATGAGCCTGTGGTCGCATAGCCTGCTCTTCTCACTATTGAGGAGACGTGCATGTCAGCTAGCTACCGGATCCAGTTCCAGCGCGGTCTGTCGCTGTCGGAGTTCTTGGACCGGTTCGGTTCGGAGGAACAGTGCATCGAGCAACTGATACGCCAGCGCTGGCCGGGCGGCTTTCAGTGCACTCACTGCGCCCGGCGCGAGCCGTACCGCGTGGCCCACGGACGCCGCGTCGTGCTCGAATGCAGGGGCTGCGCTCGGCAGACGTCGCTGCTGGCCGGCACGGTGATGCAGCACACGAAGCTTGCGCTGCGGATTTGGTTTCTGGCCATGTTCTTCATCAGCCAGGCCAAGACGGGTCTGTCGGCGTTGGCGCTCAAGCGCCACCTGGGCGTGAGCTACCGAACCGCGTGGCTGCTGCATCACAAGATCATGAAGGTGATGGCGACGGCCGACGCTCAGCTGCCGCTGGAGGGCAGCGTGGTCATCGACGACGCGTACCTCGGTGGGGAGCGGCCCGGCGCGCCGGGTCGCGGCTCGCCCAACAAGGTGCCGTTCGTGGCCGCAGTGCAACTCGACGCGCAGGGCCGGCCGCAGTTCGCCAAGCTCACCCCGGTCGTCGGCTTCACCTGCGCGGCCATCGCCGGCTGGGCACGCACGGCGTTGCTGCCGGGCACCAACGTGCTCAGCGACGGCCTTGGCTGCTTTGCGGGCGTCATCGACGCAGGCTGCGCCCACACTTACATCGTCGTGGGCACGCGCAAGCCTCGCGATCTGCCGCGCTTCACCTGGGTCAACACGCTGCTGGCTAACTTGAAGACCGCCGTCAACGGCGCGCACAAACACTTCGCCTTTGGAAAGTACGCGCAAGCGTATCTCGGTGCCTTCGCCTACCGTTTCAATCACCGCGTTCACCTTCGTTCATTGATGACCGAGCTGCTGTTCGACCTCGCCAGAACCCCACCCATCACCGAGCGCGCCATCCGCCGTACCTGCGCTTTGTGATGAATCAGGAAGGGGAATGCTAGCACGGGGAGAAGGTGCGCAACATCATTTTATTTAGAAAAACATCATCGAATTTACCCAATCTTGAATAAAAATAAAAACCACTATTCGATAGATAATCTCTAATTTCTTCCGACCCAAAAACGGACCTCGTGTTGTTTTCAACAATTAAGCATGTTACTCGGACTTTAGAAAAATTGATGCTTTGAAGAACACCCAGCTCTGCACCCTCAACGTCAATTGAAATTAGCAAAATTTCATCAATTCCTCGATCTGCACATATCTTATTAAGCGTTGTCGAAGGTACAGTTCGAGTAGAATATGAGACATCCCCAGCTTTAGGCTCTAAAGAAACTATGGAGCTAAACATATCATCGACCCCATTATTTTTATCATCAGGCACCATAAGATCAACACTCCCCTCGTGGGTTGAGATAGCTGAATGAATAAATTCGGCGTTGGGCCTAAGTGATGTCCAGCTATCTTTGTAATCATCAAGTGCATCAATTCCTATCGTTTTACAAGAAAAATTTTTTTCCAATAGAAAAGAGTTGGAGTAACGAGTTGGATGGTTGCATCCAATATCAACAACAACCCCACCCTGGAGATGCAACTTCCCGAAAAGCAAAGAAGCCAGATAAATATCTTGACCATCCTGTGAAAAAAAATTCCCAAATTCATGAGATTTGACAATTGGTATCGAAGGATGCCTAAGCTTGAAACGCAAATAATCAATGGTCTGATATAGACGAGTTGTAAATTTCATGATTTGACCCTTTTAAATTTTTAATTAATAAATACGCTTGATAATTAGATTATTCGCCGTATCGGCGAAACAATCAACTTTGATTGATTCTTGAAACCATAACGATGCAACAGCCTAGGATTCCGTAAAAAAATGGAGCCATAAAGTCGGTCTGCAAGGAATTTCCGCCCACCACATTGGCAAGGAAAAAACCGGGAATGTAGATTTTGCAACCGTATAGCATTCCGCGGATCGCTAAAGAGTCAGTTTTAGTACAACTCTTTGCAACCAAACGCCATATGGAAACGAAGTGCAATACGAGCAGTGATACACCTAAAATTCCAACTTGAAATAAAGTCGTAAAAATCAAACTTTCCAAGTGAGGCGTTCCAATCAGAAAATAACTGTATTCTTCACCGAAACCGGTGCCGAATAGGAGGAAGTAGGGATGCGCTAGAAGATAATCTAAACCAGTTCGCACGTAAATAATACGCTGCTGGGCGCTGCCATCCTCTATGCCCGAAGTTTCGGATAGCTTTCCGAATACTCCAAAGGATGAAATATATTCCCATATATCGAAGTAAATGCCCGCAATAACAACAACAAAGAAAGCTGGAAGTAAAAATTTAATAATCAGCTTTACCGAAAGTTTTTCCAAAAGAATGTAGGCCACGCCAATGAGCGCAACTAGCAATCCGGAGCGTGAATAAGTCAACATCATGGCAATAAATGTAACGAATGCCATCAATGCATATTGCCGTTTACCCGTGTGTACGAACAAAGAGACTGATAGTAATAGTAAAAAGGCAAGGTGTACGCCCATCTGGACAGATGTGTTGCCTACGTGACTAAGACCACTTAAACCTAAAGCTTGACCAGTGAGCCCTATCAGCCGGTATTCCGGAGAATAATTCCAAATCAAGTCTCCCAAGCTCACAGGGGTAAATGCCATGTTGTAAAAAACATAGCCGCCTGCAAGAATCACAAACATGTACTGCAAAAAGAGAGAGCGCAACACCAGCTTCTCTGAGACAAGCTTAGAATTAATTCTAAGAAATGGAATAAGTAAGAGGTAGCTCAGATATTTGAATAAAGTTAGCAAGCCTTTCGTGTCAACAAAGTTGGTCACCAGTGCGCCAACAAACCAAGAAAAAAATGCAAGTAATGCGTAGTAAAAATAAGTCTTCTCGATTAAAGATGGAGCTTTAAATAAACGCCAGAATGGTTGCAGTAAGAGCGTAAATAGAAATATAAATTCGAAGATGTAGACAGTAGCGAAACCAAGATCAAGCTTAGGGAAGTATATTGTAGCGCCTAAGAATAAGAAAATTAGGTAGCCTTTCATCCCTATAACAGACCAGGAAAACGCACGCGCTTTGTTCTTCTCAATGCGGTAGGAAGCGCTCATAATTTAAATCTAATAAGTTGCGATAGCATTTCGTAAAGTTGGCGTCGATCATGCTGCGTAATCCCCGCGACGAAAGCCACTATGTACGTTGCGATAAATAACAAACCGACAAGAATCGATAACCAGATTTGGCTGCTTATCAGATTGCTCACAAGGGAACTTGTACAAGCAAGTATGGTCGTTAGCCCGAAGAGGAACCGCTCGTATCTCTGCAGAGGATTTTTCTTTATTCCTTCAGCACGCAAGGACTTGGCGGACAAAATATAGGGGCTAAGTAGCGCTGCGAAAAATGTACCCACAGCTGCGCCCGCAATCCCAAGAATATAGACTGCCGGGATGGTAATTACCAAATTCAGGCCGGCCTCAATCCAAGCTATCTTTGCGGTCGCTCGCGCTGAATTGAGCGCAGTGAGTAATGCAATTTGAAGATGAATTTTGGATAGGATAAATGCATAGGCGCCAAGAAATAATACGAGTACAGAGTCAATTTGCAGGTCGTCTTTCCCCGTCCAGAGGTTAATTATCGGTTGGCAGAGGAAGGCGCCCCCTACCCATACAGCACCGGATGCAAGCGGAAGTATGACAGACAGCGATCCGTACAGCCTTTGAAGGCTATCCCAAGCCTGCTCGGCTACGAGCCGGGCATATAGCGGAATCAGAAGCCCGCTAACCAGAGTTACCAGAGTTGCTGCCAGGATATACAGGCGTTGGGGAATGGTATAAAAGGGTAAGGCTTCTGCTCCAATGATGTAGCTTACAAGGAAGGGGGTGGTATTCCATACTATTGTAGATGCAAGGCCCGCCTGAAAAAAGTAAACGCCCTTGCCGAGCAATTCCTTGTATGAGAGACCTCCGTCGAAAGTGCACTCCTCTAAGTTGCCGCGTCCAAAGGCAAGTGAGAAGTGAGCAAATGCAATGAGGGATACGCCAAGGCTGGCACCCGACGTGACGACTGCCAAGAGAACGAGGTCGCCGCCAAGCTTTATTACACTTAGCAGACATCCAAAGGTAACCGTGGAATTGGTTAGCTCATAAAGTTTGGTCAGATCGATGCGCTGGACACCGGCGAATCCTGCAGTTGCAATGGTAAAAGGGACTCTCAGCAGAAAGCCAATGAGCATCACGGACGCTGCAATCTTGGCCGTATCGATATTCTCAGAGGTGACCTTGCCAAAAATATTCTCCCATTGCACGAAACCAGATGCCGGAATGAGAACAACGGCGACAGCAGTGATTAATAGCAGCAAAAGCCGAAATGATTTCTTGTAAATTAATATCCGTTCAGACCATATCGATGCATTAGCAATGTAAACCGTCGCTGCAGTTGGGATGCCGAAGTTTGACAATGTCAGATAGGCGACCAGACTGCTGATGAGCCCCCATATTCCGAATAATTCATTACCGTATGCGGACAGAAGCAATGGTACAGAGACTAGTGAATATGCGATGGACGCGACTTGACCGGTGACGGCAATGAGCGAGGCTCTTTTAAGTGACACTGCAGTATGATTTTCTTAGCGTGGATCAAGGGAGAAGCGGCGGCGCGAACGAAGCCATGCTTGAATTCGAAAAAGTAATCTGCAGGCATTGGCAGGTAATATCAGTACGGGAAGGTCGAGTAGCCAGAATGTTGGATAATTTTTAAATAGGAGAATAAATGTTTTTAGAAATGAGATATCGACAGCAAAACCTTCGCATTTAGCTCGAATTATCTTCTTGAAATAGAATTTATCGTGAATGGTGTCTAAGGCTTTCCGGCGAACTTTTTGAGTATAGGTGGTAGGATTCATTTGTCTAAAAATTGCCGCCAGTTTTAAGCCTACAACGATGAAACGGCCGTTCACTCCCCATTTTTTCTCGATTGGTATGGGAATCTCGTTCACATATTGTGTGCGGGAGATAGCAGAGCATCCTTCCTCCAAGATATCAATGAGAGCCGCAAAGTGGATCCACTCACAACCAAAGTACTTTTCTACTTCGATCTTGCTCCATGCTTTCCGCTTGAAGATGTTTGACGAGACCCCCCCGTTCCGAAACTCAGTTATCGCGAAAAATTCGTTACCATCACTGCAAACATGATTCTTTTCTCGCAAAGGCCTAGGAGTTCCGCCAATAAAGTAGACATCCACCTGCGGATTCGCCTGCAAGAATGAAATGATTTCATCAAGAGCTCCTTCCTCTAGCCAGTCATCATCTGCAAGCGGAAGGACGTAGCGGCCCACCGATCTTTCAAACAGTAGTCCGATATTGCGGTCGAATCCAACGTTTGATGGATTCAAAAAATACCTCACCGATTTAAGTTTGGCTGAATCAAGGCCAGCAATTAACTTCGGCGTCCCGTCTGTTGAAGCATTGTCGGAAACAATAATTTCTATCTTTTTGTCGATATCCGGATGAATTTGTCTGAAGACCGAGTCCAGCGCCTGAAGGATTGTCTTAGAGCCATTGAAAGTTGGTATTGCAATGGTCAGTAAAGGTTCGTTCATAACTGCTCGCAAATCTTGTCAATCACTGAGGACGCAAATACGTCTGTACTGAATGGGCTGAACGCATCGCTCATGAGGAATCTCTTGATCGATTCCCTGCGATTTATAACTTCAGACTCAGACATATTCGTCAGGCAATCATAGAGCGCTTCGTTGGATTTGAATTCATTGCGGTCAATGAAGCAGTCTCGCGGGATGTAGTCCAGAATATTGGGCGCACCGAGATAGATAGGAATACAACCTGCGAACATGCAGTCAAATATTTTTTCAGTAATGTAGCCCGCGTGGCCCGCCACGTTCTCATAGGCAATGGCAAACCTGTATTTCTGAAGCACCTCTCTTTTAGAAGTTACCCGTCCGGTGTAGCCAGGTCGTCGAGGCTTGAAAACGGCCCTCAGAAACGAAATCTTGTTGATTTGACGTAGGTAGCGGTTTTCAAAGAAATGGTGTCGGTCCCATCCCATCCCATAATGGTCGAATTGTTCAGGATGGTTTTTCTCGAACCATTCAATTAACTGCAGTCTCACTGAGTAAAGTTCGTCGGGGTGAGAAGAGTATTTGTTACTCGCGATTAGTGTGCACAGCTTCCGATTCTTCAAATCGTCATCAAGTGGATTAGTAGCCCTCTTGAATGAATAATTGATCTTAATGTATTTTTCGCCATCAACAAGCTCGTCATCCCAAGTGAATATTTTTTTAAAATGTGAGTGCAATCGAGGATCGTGGCTGTTAGCAGCAATGATCTTGCTCTCTAGAGCGATCAGATATAAGGGAATGTTCGAGGAGAGTACAGTATGATGAAAGGCTGTAAGCTTCTGGGGCAGGTCTAGGAGGACAACTGCATCTGCGTCTTCAGGAAGATTCCCTTCTGCAGTGCTAACTTCTAACCCGCGCAACAGAGCGTATTTCCTTAGTTCTGTAAAGGGCGCAAGTAGGTCATCCCCGATTGGGCCGGAATCAGATGCAAACAGACGGTTTGACTCATTCAATTCCGGGTAGATTGTGTGAAAGTATATTTTAATCATAAGCGGTATGACTCCATGAGTTGAGAGATGGATAGTGGCATCAGAGAAAACACTCTATCCGCTTATGCAGGCTACCAATTGCCTTCGAAACGAACGATGTCGAAGGAATATACGAGATCATCTTAAGAATGATACGGCTAACTCGGGATGGGCACATGATTTGAGACGCGTAGTTAACGTCATCCCCGCTCCTACTCTTCAGTTCGGGATACTTCTTCAGGAATAAACTTTTGTCATTTTCGTAGGATGCCAGCGAACTAGTGGACAGGGTTCCTTTTCCTAGATGCGTCAAATTCCCACAATCGATCATCTTAACCGCGCCGCCATTTCGCCGAATCCGAATCAGGTAGTCAATATCGTTAAAGCAACCGCTCAAATATTCATCCATAGGACCGATCACCTCATAAACACAGCGGGGTAATACATTGACGTTAAATGTGATCAGTCGGGGCGTGCAGTTTCGAGCAGAAAGGGTAAAGCTTCTGACCTGCGGTGAAAAATCCGAAAAAGATAGATACGGCACCGACATCCAAATACCGGTATCCTTAAAGGGATTTGTCAGAGCTTGATCCCAGCCCTCGTTAAGAAAAATGTCATTCGCGAGAATAACTAAATATTTTCCTTGACCTGCTTTGAGACCTCGATTAAACGACGTAGCGTATTTCTCTGGCGTTTCCGACGGCAAATATTGAATAGTCTTCTCTCGTGCGTACTGGTCTAATTCCGTGTTCCGGAAGCCGGATCCATCAGTGAGGATCAACTCGAAGCTCATCGAGGTATATTTAAAAATTGACTCGATGCATAGCTTCGTGACGGCGAGTACGTGTGGATCCGACTTAGGATTGAAATAGTTGATCACAATGCTTAACTGGAGATCGGCCTTTTTTTTTATATTCATAGATATTTTCAAAAGTGGACGCAGCGATCAGGCCACGGGGGGGGCGCCTATATAGGAAGTTTGGAGCGGAATTTCAGGAATCGGCCTAAGAAATAGAATAGGTTGCTGGTGCTGTAAGCTGTACGCAAAGTGACTGGGTTGAGCAGCTGCTGCCAAAGCCAGCGTTTCAACACCCTACGAGCTTCAAGATCCACCACGCGCGAGTCATTCTGCTCTCCGATCACGTAGGTGAATGTCACTTCTGGATCAATCCAGAGGCCTTCTGTGGCGGCTTTCATCACGATAGGTGAGTCCGAGTATTTGCCGAACATCGGCTGAGCCGCAAAAGCAGCGAGTGCAAAGTCACGACGGAAAAGAATGCTTGGGAACGGTGGTCCGCAGCGCCCCGTCAAATAAAGCAGGGCTAGCCAACGAGGAGACAGTCTAAAGGGGTTGCTCGGAAACACCCTAGCCCGATGAACAAATCGCTCAATCAGGAAACTGTTGTCGGGAGCGTAAGCTGCAGCATCGGGATGGCTGATTATGAGCTGCTGCAAAAGACGAAAGAAGCTCGGCGCAACGAAGTCATCGTCGTGTAGCAAACACACATGCTTGGCTTTGGAGGCAACGACGCTGGCGTAAAAATGATCGAACGCCGAGGTGGTTTTACTGTGCGTGAAGTCGACACCGTACTCAATCGCTACGCCTTGCGCTGCCTCAACGGCTGATGCGTCAGTGGCATTACAGCTCATTCGCACGATCGCATCGGCCGTACGAGCGCTACATACTGCAGTTTCGACGGCACGCTCTAGGTATTGAGTCCGATTGTTTACATGAATTATCGCCTCAATCATCGACTTAGCAGCCTTTCAAGATCGTCAGCGCTGGTCTGGACTGTGACCGGTTGAAATAAATGCCGAGTGTCTGCAAGAGTGCAATCAAAAGCATGTGTCAGGGCCCTTTCAAGATCGGCAAGGCGGCACTGCACTGGCACGAAATGTGATCCTCGCCAATGCATCCACAATCGTCGCATTGGCTCGTTATCGATGGTTACTACTTTCAGCCCGCAAGCCAACCACTCAGCAATAACTAGCGAATAGCTTTCTACGGAGGAATAACTAAACAGAAAGCTGCTGCGATTGTCGAAAGTAGAAATCTCTGTTAGGCAATCAATAATGTGTAGCCTGAAATTAGCTTGGGGTGATAGCTGTTCGCGCAACGTATGAGCGTCTCGAGACACCAAGATAATTCTGCCCACTAGGCTGCAGGTGGCTAGCAGTTCGATTGCTTCCTGGTGGCGCTTTTCTCCAGAATTTCGACCGATAATGTAGGCTGTTAAAGAACTAGATGATTGTGTGGATGGAGCACAAATCAATTTCTCCAGAAACGGCTTAACTGGGTTGCGAACGACGGCAACCTTATTGTGATCGCAACCAATCACCCTTGGAAGACGCTCACACAAATAGTCGGACACCACCGCCACGTGACGCACAGAATGTATCGCCGCTCGTAAAGCTAGGAGGCGGAGTTTGCTCTTAGTACCACCAGCGGTTAGATACAGTTGCTCAATATCTGAGTGCTCGTGCGCAATAACCCTGCGACCGAACAAGATGTTTAGCATGCCTAAAACAATGACGGGGCCGGTCAGCACAGCAAGCACGCTTGTTTTCCGGTCACAGCGCGATAATTCGCTCGCAATGATCAAAAAGCGCTCTACCCCACGGCGCCAGTCCAGTCGTCGGTAGCTAGCGAGAGGCAGTTGCGCGAGCATTTGCTCAGTCACGTCAGACACCAATCGAATGCAATAGCCACGCGATGCCAGTACTTCGATCAACTGTCGAGTAACGCGTTCCCCACCGCCTGTGTCGAGATCGGGAATCACGACCAGAAGCTTCTTAGTATCAGTGCAGGAGCTTGAGGTATGCATCGCGGAAGGAGGAAGAAGAGAATTCGCTGATAACCCGTTGCCGCATTAAGGTCACGCGATCATTAATTTCATCAGCATTGGAATCAATTAACCGAAGAAGAGCGTGGACTAATGAGGCCTCATCTTCAGTCTTGAATGTGAATGCATAGCGATCGTTAGGCGCAATGTCGCAATTACCGGGACAGTCGGATAGCACGATCGGTATGCCAGCATATGCTGCTTCCAAAATGGTGTAAGGCAGACCTTCGAAACGACTTGGCGCCACCAATGCAG
>Ga0172370_10009190_pt1 | contig 11627 bp, 15 predicted proteins | sample LakKiv5m_FD_114538 | JGI IMG/M metagenome (GOLD analysis project Ga0172370, IMG submission 114538) | Freshwater microbial communities from Kabuno Bay, South-Kivu, Congo - kab_022012_11.5m | ecosystem: Environmental > Aquatic > Freshwater > Lake | place: Democratic Republic of the Congo...
ACTGGAACTTTCATTCCTTTAAATCCTTTTGTGGAAGTATTAACTTCAGAAATTACTTTACCCATATTAATTCCCATTGGACCTAATTGCTGAGCTATTGCAGGCCCTGGTTTCATATCTCCGCCTTCTATTAATAGTTTAATAATCATCTGGAATTAATCCTCCGCTTAGTCCATCATTATATTCCTCTTTATTAATCTTTGGTTGGCTATCATCCCTATCTTCTCCATCTTCTGATTTTGTTTCCTCTGCGTCTCTTGCTTCTTGTTCTTCTTTTTCTCTTCTTATTACTTTAACATTATCTAATTTTACTGTTACTGGAATTGGAACAACTGCAGCCAACAGTGTTACAACAACTTCTCCTTTTGTTTTATCAATTCTTACTACCTTTGCTTTTTCTTTTTTGAATGGTTCTCCAATAATTTCTACAATATCTCCCTTTTCAATGTTGATTTCTTCAAGAACTGGTTCAATCATGTTTTTGATTTCATCATAGGAAACTGTTTTTCCAACAATTCCTTTTACATAGGGAAGATTATATGCTGCTTCTTCTGCGGATTCTCTGTCTTCTCCCTCTAGAAAAATATAACCCCTAAGGCCATGAGGTCTTGCAAGAGAGTAAACTCTTAGTTGATGTTTATGAATCTTTCCAGAGATTAACTCTAGTGCTCTATCTTCTTTGTTTGTTGTTACCTTTATTATGAAAATCATTTTCCTTTGTTCCAACTAGCTCCTAATATCTAAGAACTAGATAATAATTATTAAAAATTAAGGTATATAAAGATTTCTATTTAGATTTAAGCACCAAGATTGATTAGTTTCATTCCTAGAGAAATAAAAAACCCAATAACTCCTATTAAACCAAGACCAATTGCAGAAACCTTTGCAATTGTTGTGAATTCAATTTTGTTTGGTTTTTTCAATAAATGCCAAACTCTTGTACATTGCGAAACAAATGATTTGAACCTTGTTCCATAACTTATTTTTTCATCTTCCATGAATATTAGTAAGATATTAGGTTTTTAAGTGTTTTCATAGTACTCTTGTTATTATCTCTACTCACTGATAATAAAAAAATAGGTATAAAGATTAAATAGCCATTTAGCTAATTTAAGTTATGGTAATACCAATTATTGTTTGGGTGATAGCAGGAATTGTATTGGCTATTATTTTGGTTTCTTTGAAAGTTATTAATCAATATGAAAGAGGTGTTAAATTCACTCTTGGAAAATATACTGGAATAATGAATCCTGGCTTGAGATTGGTTTTTCCTTTGATACAGAATTATAGAAGAGTTGATACTCGTCAAACAACGATAAATCTTCCTGCTCAAGAAGTTATGACAAAAGATCAGGTTAATTTAAAGATTGATGGAGTTGTTTTCTATGTTGTCAAAGAACCTGAGAAAGTTATTTTGAATGTGGAAAATCTTGAACATCAATTAGAAGCAAAGGCTAGTTCTGAATTAAAAGAAATTATTGGAAATAAAACAATGAAAGAAAGTTTGAGTGATAGAATGGATATTGCAAATACTCTCCTTTCAATGTTAAATGATGCTATTGAAGATAAAAATTCAAAGGATAAAAAAGATTGGGGAATTGAAGTTAAGGCTGTTCAGATAAATAATATTGAACTTCCTCGTGAACTTATTCGTGCAATGAGTAAACAAGCTGAAGCTGAAAGAGAAAAAGAAGCAAGAATAACAAAAGCTCTTGGAGAATTTGAAGCATCAAAGAAGTTTGGAGAGGCTTCAAAAGTTTATGAACAAAATTCAAGTGCATTAAGATTAAGAGAATTGCAAACATTTCAAGAAATTGGAACAGAGCATAATACATTGATGATGGTTATTCCATCAACAATGGCAAATGCAGATGGAAAATGGGTTTTGCCAATGGGTTTGAATGAGTTAAGGAATAATGAAAATTCTCGCGAAAAAGTTGAGAAGAAGAAGAGATGATTTCAATAAGTAAAACTATTAAAATCAGATATTCTTAATAATTTTAATATGAAAGAGACAAAGGCCACTCTTAAAGAGGTTATTTTAAATTATGTTATTGGATATTTGAAAATAGTTTTCTTTTCATGGGCAGTTTCTTTAGGTTTATTATTAATATTCATACCTATTGCTATTGTCTTGCTTGGATTTTCCTATTTCTTTTATAATTCTTCTTTTAACAATGTTATAAATTTTTTAAAGATTTTAGCAGAATATCAAAATACTTTTGTTTTCTGTGTATTAGTGGTACTGCCCTTTATTATTTACATTACTGAAAAAATATTTGGGAAAGATTATGAAACTATTGAACATAAATTTGTACTAAGATTCTTTTTATTTAGCGGACTTTTGAATGTTTTATTATGGTTTATTGTTATTTTAATACCTCTAAAACAATATGATTTTATTTCAATAACAACTAGCTTTTTTGTTTCATTTGTAATAATATTATTAATGGGAGGTTTTGGTTATTACTTTTATCATTTATCAGAATATTTTGAAGATAAAATAAAAAAGAGATAAATATTTTATAATACTGCTTTTACAGCAGATTGTATCCTTTTAGTATATTGTTCTGGTGAAGCTCGAACGCTTTCTACAAGTTGGTTGTGTTTTAGTTCAGCGTAACCTCTTGGTTCATTTGTTGTTTCCCTTTTTAGAGTATATAATAATACTTTGTGTTGAACTCCGAGCTGTTCTATTGGAGAGGGATTTTCACAAGCTGTTAAGTTAACTGTTTGTTCTAGAAAATTTCCAGGCATGTCTTCCATTTTTCCAGCAGGATCTCCTTTCCAACGATGTTCATCTGTATGAACTCCAAAAGTATGTCTTCCCACTGTTACAGAATCTGTTTTATCATATAAGACATTATTATCTGCCATTTCACTCCAAGAATTCAATTCCTAAATCTTCTGAATATTCTGTCCTTTGTTTTTCTTCAGGAGAAATATGATCGCTGCCGATTATTTGAGGACTTTTTACTCCCGTAATTATTAGCATGACTCTGATTGATTTTTCCATTTCAGGAGATATTTGAGCTCCCCATATCATTCTTGCATCTGGAGAAAGTTTTTCACCTACTGCGGAAATTATTAATCTTGCTTCATCAAGAGACATGTCATTTCCTCCAATAATATTAACTAAGGCTCCTGTTGAATTTGAAATATCTACATCTAGCAATGGATTTGCAATTGCTTTTTCAACTGCTTCTTTTGCCCTATTTGCTGAATCTGCTTCTCCCATTCCAATTAAAGAAACTCCTCCATTGGACATTACTGCTTTTACATCTGCAAAATCAAGATTAACTAAACCTGCTTTTGTTACAAGTTCAGTTGTTCCTTTTACTGCATTTGTTAAAATTTCATCAGCTACTTTAAATGCGGTTTGCAAAGGAAGTTCTGGGGCAATTTCCAAGAGCTTGTCATTGGGAATAACAATTAATGTGTCTACAACAGCTTCCATTCTTTCAAGACCATATTCTGCATTTTCAATTCTCTTTTTTCCTTCAATTGTAAATGGAAGCGTAACGACTCCAATTGTCAATGCTCCTTGTTTTTTTGATAAACTTGCTATAACTGGGGCTGCTCCTGTACCTGTTCCTCCACCTAAACCACAGGTAATAAAAACCATATCGCAATTTGCTAATCTTTTTCTTATTTCTTGCTCTGACTCATGGGCTGCTTCCTCTCCTATTTTTGGATTAGAGCCTGCACCTAAACCAAGGGTTAATTCTCTTCCAATTAAAATTTTATAGTCTGCATCTGAATATAGCAAATCTTGGGCATCTGTATTGACTGCTATGAATTCTCCTCCTTTAATTCCAATTTCTTTCATTCTAGAAATAGTATTTCCACCTGCTCCGCCAACTCCAAAGACTTTCACTTTAGAGTGTTGTTTTTTAAGAAGTTCTTCTAATTCCCTATCTATTTCAGCTAGCTCTGGATCTTTAATCATATCCATTCCATCAGAATCTCTAAGTGCCATTTTGCTCTTTTTTACCTCATATTTAGATTGGTTTAAAAACGAGAATTGATATATAAAGATTATTGCTTTTAAACATAGATATTTACAATAATCTTTAGTACCTTCAAAATAAATGGATTATCTGAATTTTGAACATATAAAGATTATTGTGTTTTCATTGTGATGTTCATTTAATAGAATTATTATAAATCTAACATATTAAATTCAAATATGGAAAATAAAAGAGTGAATATTGCTATTGCAGGAGGTCCTTGTACTGGAAAAAGCACACTTTCTGCTTATGTTTATTCTCATTTAAAATTAAAGGGATATGACTATGATTTAATTTTAGAAGAATGTAGAAAATTAAAAAGAGAATTTGGAACATTCAGAACCCCTTTTGAGAGATTTTATATGTGGAGACAGCAGGAAAGAGAGGAATTAAGGTCAAATGCTCAGCATGGATTCATAACAGATAAACCTTTATTTCATTATTATGCACAGGCTAGGCAATTTGCAGCAGAACCAAGGGATGATATGGCTGTCAGAGAATTCTTTAGAATGTGTTTAGAATTAAACAAAAGATATCAATTGATTGCAATTCCTGAAAATCCTCTTGAAATTCCTTATAAAACTGACCAGTCAAGATCTTCAAAAATGGAAATTGCTGTTGCAAGACATAAAATAATAAGAACGTTTGTTGAACATACCTGGCCTGAGAAATTACTATTAGTCCATGGAAGTTTAGAAGATAGAACAAAACAGGTTGTAGAAAAGGCAGTTGAATTATTGTCTAGAGAATTTGAAACTCCTGAAATAACCTCTCCTTGGTTAGAAGAACTAAAAGATGAACTTTAATTTTTTTCTTTTTTATCTTCTTCTATTTCCAATCCTAAAATATCTTTAAACTTTTGTTTGAAAACTTCAATTAGAAAACTAAGCTTTTTTTCACCCAGAGGGTCGTTTGCATCTGGTTTTTTATTTTTAAAAAGAATCTTTTTATCCTTAATTTCAAAATCAAATTTATCTCTGAAGAAAAATTCTTGTAGAGAATTTATTTTTTCTTTTTCATCAGTTATTCGTTTTTTTATTTCAAAGTTATAGGTTATTTCTTTTCCAGCTAAAGGATTGTTAAAATCAATTATTACTCTTCCTCCTGAAACAGAGAGTATCTTAGCCACATATTGATCTAGCTGAATTGTCATTCCAGGAACTGGATGCATGTTTTTTTCAAGAAATACTTTAATCGGCATTGTTTTTATCATTGAAGGCATTCTTTTTCCAAATGCTTTTTCAGGGCTTAGAACAAGAGAATATTTTTTATTTAATTCCTTTCCAATAAGATATTCATCAAAACTCTTTAAAATCATTTCATTTCCAATGCTTATTTTAATGGGTTTAACATTTGCGTCTAATCCCATTTTTTTAGCTTCTTCCTTACTAGTCGTATCAAAGACCTCATTATTTGCAAGCCCTGTGAATTCTATTTCAACAAAATCGTTTTTTTGAACTATTTCCATTATCTAAAACTGAATATGTAGTTTAAAAGGTTAATTATTATACCTAGGTAACATTTATAAATCTACTTTTGATTAAATTTTTAGAAAAGGATACATAAAAATGGTTTTTAAATTAATAAATGCTGCAGAGGCAAGACCTGGTGTTGCAATCATGGTCGACGGAGTTCCATGTATAACTAAGTCAAACGATATTTCTAAAACTGGAAAACATGGGCACGCTAAATGTAGAATTGAAGCAATAAGCGTTATAGATGGGAAGAAAAAGGTTTTTGTTGCTGGTGGTCATGATAGGCTTGATTGTCCTTTAATTGAAAAGAAAAGGGCTCAATTATTATCAATTGCTGGGGATAAAGCAAGCATAATGGATATGGAAAGTTTTGAAACAACTGAAATTGCAATGCCAGAAGATGATGAATTAAAAGCTGAACTTCATGATGGAGACCAGGTTGAGTACTGGGTAGTTGAAGGTCATAGAATAATTAAGAGGAAGGCATAGGAGGAAACAAGGATAATAAAATAAACAGACTCAAAAACCCCTCACAATTTCATCTTGTGATAAAAAATTATTTTGTCAAGATGGAATTTTTCGCGAAAACCTTCGGTTTTAACAAACAATGTTTTTGAGATACAGACAATTGCTAAGCAATTCTCTGTCTGTTAAATTTTAGTACCTAAAATTCAACACAATGAAAATAAAATATTTTCAAGCATTTAAATTCCCTATGATTAGGGAAGGAATTTAAACATGGGAACAAAAATACCAGCAACACAGGCAAGATTGTTTAAGAATATGTTTGTATGTAAGAACTGTAAAGCTAAAGTTAGGGCAAATCCTAGAAAAATACTTGAAGGAAAAGTCAGATGCAGAAAATGTTTAAAAAAATCTTTTAGGCCAATTAGAAAGAAATAGGCTTCATAAGTTTTATAATATGTAGGTGAATAATAAAATAATGGCGTTTAACTTTTTTCAATATTGGATTTATGATGTTATTTTTCTAATAGCTTTTTGTTTATTTGTAGGAATATTTCTATATCAAAAAAGAAAAAATCTCAAAAGAGATGGAATTATGTATTTGTACAGAACCAAAGTAGGAATAAAGTTTATTGATTATGTTGGAACAAACTATCCTCGAGCACTTAGTGTCTTTGGTTTCCTTGGAGTTGTCTCTGGATATTGTTTAATGGTTGTTATGGTCTTTATGCTAGGATTATTGGTTAAAACCTATTTATTTAATCCAAATCTTGTTAGGACAATAAAAATTGCTCCTTTAATGCCTTTAATACCCTATGTTGATACTTTATTTCAAGTTAGTTTTTTACCTCCTTTTTATTTTACTTATTGGATTATTGCAATTGCAGTAATTGCTATTTTCCATGAATTTGCTCATGGGATAATTGCAAGAAGATATGGTGTAAAGATAAAAACAACTGGCTTTGGATTTTTAGGTCCTTTTTTAGCTGCTTTTGTTGAGCCTGATGAGAAGCAAATGCAAAAGAAAAGCAAATATCAGCAGATTTCAATTCTTTCTGCAGGAACCTTTACTAACCTAATTCTTGCAATATTATTTTTTATGATTTTATCTGTATTTTTCCTTATAAGCTATGCACCTTCTGGAGTTATTATTGGAGGCTATATTGCAGAACCTGTTAAAATAAGTGCCATAAGTTCTCTTGGAGGAATTGCATTTAATAATGTGAGTAAGGCTAATCTTAGCTATGCAATTAATAATGGGAATTTAAGCAATGATTTAATGATTAATATACTTGGAAAAGATGAATATGCAACAAAAATAATTGCAGACAATAGGACTTATTATATGACAAAAAAATTATTACAGGAGCAATTGAATATTACAAACGAACAGTTAATATTATTTCCAAACCTTGCGGCAATTCAATCAGGTATGAGAGTTGGAGAAATAATAACTAAAATAGATAACCAAAAGATTGGAGATTTAGATGACTTGAGTGATGTTTTAAATAAAAGTAAAATTGGTCAGTCAATGAAAGTAACAACAACTTATAATAAGACTGTAAAAGAATATAATATTGTTCTTGGAGAGTATCCTGCTAAAAATGGAAAGGCAGTTATTGGAATTGCATTTGCTCAGATAGATGACAAAAGATTAATTGCAAAAATAAGCAATTTCTTTAATTTCTTTAAAAAATCTTCCACTGATTATGCGCCCAGATTTAATAATAGTTTGGTAATATTCATCTATAATTTAATTTGGTGGCTTGCATTGATTAATTTAAGTGTTGCATTAATGAATATGCTTCCAGTGGGAATTTTTGATGGCGGAAGGTTCTTTATGCTTAGTGTATGGGCAATAACAAAGAATCAAAAAGTCGCAGAAATTGCATTTAAGATTACAACTTATATCATATTATTTGCATTCCTTTCTTTAATGGTTGGCTGGGCTTTTGCAATGTATTTGCCCGGATTATTTGGGTAGTTACAAAGTAGGTTTTTGGTAATAATAAAATCGATTTAAATGCCTGTATACAGTCATTTTTAGGAATTTGTTGAAAGTATTAGTAATATGTAAGATAAAGCAGATAGATCATTCGAGCTGTAATAACATATAAAAACAAAGTCTAATTTTAATAAATATGTTGAATAAAAAACTAAAAGAAACTTTGAAAAAACAGCACTATGGGATTGTTGGAAAACATTCATTAGTTGATGTGTGTGAATGGACAAAGAATTCTCTTAGGAATAGAGGGGAATGTTATAAGCAAAAGTTTTATGGAATAAAAAGTCATAGATGTTGTGAAGTAAGTCCTAGTGCTTTTTGTCAAAACAAATGTGTTCATTGCTGGAGAGCAATTGAACTTTCCGAAAATAGAAAAATAGGCTTAAAGGAATGTGATAATCCTTTAGATTTAATCGATGGATTTGTAAAAGAAAGAGCAAAACTCTTAATGGGATTTAATGGAAATCCTGTTACTGAAAAAAGTAAATTCAAAGAATCTTTAGAGCCAAGTCATTTTGCTATTTCATTAATTGGGGAACCTACTTTATATCCAAAGCTTGGAGAATTAATCAAAGAATTAAGGAAAAGAGGCAAGACAAGTTTTATTGTTACAAATGGTTTACAGCCTGCTGTGTTAAAAAATCTTTCAAAGAAAAAATCTTTGCCAACTCAGTTATACTTATCAATGAATGCAGGAAACAAAAAGCTTTATGATAAATGGCATAGAAGCTATGAAAAAAATGCCTGGAAGAAATATAATGAAAGTTTGAACTTAATGAAAAAGTTGAAAACAAGAAGAGTTATTAGAATGACATTGGTTAAAGGGCTTAACATGGGAGAGAAGAATGTTAAGGAATTTGCTGTTTTAATTAGAAAAGCTTCGCCTGATTTTGTTGAGGTGAAAAGTTATATGAGTGTGGGTTATGCAAGGCAAAGAATGGGTTATGATAAAATGTCTTCGCATAAAGAGATAGTTGGATTTGCTAAAATGCTTGCTAAAGAAATTGGAAGCAAATATAAAATTCTAGATGAACATGTTGCTTCTAGAATTGTGCTGATTGGAAAAAGTAAGAAAGGAATGAAAATTGGGAAGAAGGATATTTAATTACTCTTTTCTTTTTCCAATTCATTAAGATATTCCTTTATCCGCTCAATTATTTGAGGAATGACGAACTTTTCAATGCTGCTTGTGAATATTTCTTTGAGTGATGAATGTTCTGAAAGATAATATTTGTTTTCTGTTTTCTCTATAATCATGTAATCTCTGAGACGCTTTAATTGTCTTCTGATGTTTGATTCAGCAAGACCTTTCATGTCAAGACTGTAAGTCTTTCGTAGTTCTTCAACTTTCTTGCCAATTTCATCGCTTGTAATCTTTTCTTTTTCTTTATTTGCTTCAATTAAAACCATAAGAATATCAACTATAATATCTCTAGAATCTCCAAGCTGTAGCAAGCCAAGAGATAAGCAGATTTTTCTTACAAGTTCTCTTTTCTCCAGGTTCAAAGGCTTTTCATATTTTCTAAGGGTTATTTCAGCTAGTGGTATGTCTTTCATGTTGTTTGATTTTCCCAAGAGAAAATCGAACAGACAGACAATTGCTAAGCAATTGTCTGTATCTCAAAAATCTTCTTGACAAAACCGAAGGTTTTCTATGATTTTTGAGTTTCATTTCCTCTTTTACAATTATTAAATGGAATTAATAATATATAAAGCTAATTAAAATATTTCTCTGAGCTTAATCTTTCAGCCCCTAACATTATGCATGGACAAAACTTCTACATCTAAACATTACCAACTCAAGATAAGTATTTAATGATATAAATACTTATAAATTAAATTCATCTATTGATAAAAAGAAAATGGAATTGATTTGTTTTGTTGGTGCAGGAGAAGGAACTTGGGGACAGGTTGCAGGTGTAATCAATAGGGGGGATTGGGATTCTGTAATTGTTATTGGAGATGAATTTGCAAGAAAGTTCAATGTTGAAAAGGATTTTGAATTTATTGAAATAAGGGCAACTGGAATTGTTGATTTAAAGGAAGAAATATTAAAAAAGCTTCAGGGAAAAGTTAAAGGTACAGAGGTTGCGCTTTCTATTGCAAGTGGCAATGGAAAAGAGCACATGGCATTAATCTCTGCATTGTTGTCTCTGCCTTCTGGAATTAGATTTACTGCATTGACAAAAGACGGAATTGTTTTTATGTAAAAAGCTCCAGAAAGGTTTAAAAACCTCTTTTGGATGAGATATTTAATCATTACAGGAAATTAAAAATTTCCTGTCTGTGAAAAACTTACGTTATTTCACATGACTACATCAGTCAGCTCTGATTTTCTAGAGTTTGATTGCATAGGTAGGAGACGAATAATAGCGAATTACAAATTGTAATAATAAAGATTAGCGATTATGAGGAAGAACAAATAATATGGCAATTGAAGAGAACTTTTTAAAGGCAATACAGGAATTGAGAAAAACAAATGTTAAAAGGAAATTTGATCAAACAATTGATTTAATTGTTAATCTAAAAGATTTTGATGTTAGAAGAGAAGCATTTAGTTTATTTATTCAAACTCCTTGTCTTGTTAAGAAAAGAAAAGTTGCTGGATTTTTTGAAAGAAAATCAAAGGTTATTGATAGTTTTATAAAAGATGAATTCCCAAATTTTAAGGAAAAAAAGGATTTAAAAAGATTAGTTGGAAACTATGATTTCTTTGTTGCAAATGCTAAACTAATGCCTGCTGTTGCTACAACATTTGGAAGAACCCTTGGGCCTGCTGGAAAAATGCCATCTCCTCAGCTTGGAATTCTTGTTTCTGAAGAAGAAAGCGCTATCAATGATGCTATTAAGAAAATTAATCATACTGCAAAAGTAAAAGTTAAAGAACCTAGTATAAAAATTCCAATTGGACTTGAATCATTAAAAGATGATGAGGCAGTGAAAAATTGTGTTGCTGTTTATAACAAATTGATTGATACTCTTCCTAGAAAAAAAGATAATGTTAGAAATATTAAAATTAAATTTACTATGTCAAAGCCAGTTATAGTGGAGATGTAATATGACTAAGGGCAATACAATCAAAGCAAAGAAAGTAAAGGATTTGACTGAAAGAATAGTCAAAGCAAGAAGTTTAATGGTTGTTTCAATAAATGGGCTTCCTTCTAAACAATTTCAGAATATTAAAAAATCAATAAGGGAAAGTGCTTTTATTAAGGTTGAAAAAAAGAATATTTTATTGAGGGCTATTAAAGAATTAAAAAAAGAATCTGTGTTAGGTCTTGAAAAACACATAAGTGATAGTTGCGCGTTTGCAATTTCAAACCTGGGGGGATATGAATTAGCAGGAATACTTTCAAAAAAGAAAACTCCTGTTTTTGCAAAGGCAGGACAAACTGCTCCTACTGATATTGAAGTTAAAGAGGGTCCTACTGATTTAGTTCCAGGTCCTGCAATTTCAGAACTGGGTGCTTTAGGAATTCAAATTTCAGTTGAAAATGGAAAAATTGCTATAAAGAAAGATAAGGTTATTGTTAAAGAAGGAAGTGTTATTACTGAAGCTGCTGCTGCTGTTTTAATGAAACTAGGAGTTCAACCATTTTCAGTTGGATTAAATCCTGTTGCGGTCTATGACCTTAAGGAAGAAAAGGTTTTCACTGATTTAGTGATTGATTC
>Ga0172370_10009197_pt1 | contig 11622 bp, 11 predicted proteins | sample LakKiv5m_FD_114538 | JGI IMG/M metagenome (GOLD analysis project Ga0172370, IMG submission 114538) | Freshwater microbial communities from Kabuno Bay, South-Kivu, Congo - kab_022012_11.5m | ecosystem: Environmental > Aquatic > Freshwater > Lake | place: Democratic Republic of the Congo...
CATCCGCGCAGCGTAGCCGCGCGCCGAAAAAAGCGGACACGATTGGGTCCGCACCCGCCAGTGCGATTTCTCGAACGATTACAATGGCGTGCTGGGGGCTATGTCAGGATATCTGGATATCCTATGTGAGGCAGTTGTCGAGCCTCCGACTGTCACGGACGTCGAGGCCGCATTGTCCGACTCATGGACGACTACATCGGTCGCCGTCGTCGAGAGCACCCCGGAACCAGCAACTGAGGCGGCGCCGTCAGGGACCGATCCGTCATCGTGCGACTTGTGCAACGAGCTACTGGAGATTGCCAAGCCCAAGCTCGGGGCGCCGAAGAAGTACATCCCCCCTTCGAGCCCGTTGTTCCTGTTCGGCGCGGATGACGGAGCCGAAAGACGTCCGGCAGGTCGCAGACTCCCGAACGACACCGACACTCCCCACCGCCCCAGGAACGGGAAGTGCTCTTCGTCTGGAAGTACCAGGGTCGGCCTGGAATTCGATGAGGACTGGGGTCAATTAGCCACGTACTCACGTGACTGGTGAAGATCATGACGACTACCATCTACAGCATGTCATCGGGATACAACTGCTCGGACATCCATGCCGCACAATCGGATCGCCGCAATTGCAACTCCTCGGAAGTCACGTTGAATATCGCGACGTTGGCAGCATGCATTGACAAAGCCAACAGCACGTGTTATAACCTGGACCGTGATTGACGAACTGAATTGAAGGCCGTTGGAAATGAACTCGACGCCGCAAAACAGCACGATGCAGCACGTTGGTAATGGAGCCGGCGTGGCAAGCATCTCGCACTGCGTCGAGTGCATTGCCTGTGTCCGGATGCTTGATACGTACATGAGCCGTTCGAATTATTTCGGCATGTTCTTCACTATTTTGTCCGTTGACATGGTAAGTGCTGGCCTGGTGGGTAGCAGCATTCTGCGTACAGACAGACAGTCGTATGGGGTAAGAATTGAACGAATTTACTGGAGTGTCCAAACTACGGTTTAGCCAAGCCTCACAGCTTGACCCCCACTGTCCGGAGTTGACGGCTGCCGCCAACGGCGACGTCGTCGGTTTCGGGCTCGGCTTCGACCAGTTGTACGCCTGCGAGGAGGACGGTTCCGCTTTGGTAGCGGGCCTAGACCTCTGCGCAGTCGTACTCGTCCCCACGCCGCCACTTCAACAGCGCGGCCTCAACCACGTGAATAAGGCGCCCTGCCAGGTCGGCTCGGCGCCGGTGAACCATGTACCAATCGGAGGAAAGCCATGCCCCGAACCCCAGGACCCTGCCGAGATCCGCCCGGATTCGCCCGTGAATCTCGTCCGCGGAGTTGAAGCCGTCGAGACGACGGCGGTGACCCAATCTGGCGCCGAATCACGTGTCCCCGGCGGTGTGTCGCCGAGGCCCATTGGCGCCGTGTAGAAGGAAAGTACGACCATGTTCGAATTGACTCCTCGCAAGTTCGTTGGCGGCAGCAATCAGGTTGAGATGCCTCAGGAGATCTCTCGCGGGTACCACGACGAGATCTATCTGGCCACGCTGCCAAAGCAGACCAAGGAAGCTGTTGAGACCATGGTGGAAGCTGCGTCTATCTCCGATCACGTCGACGAGCACGGGACGTGGGATTTCGGTGTGAATCTGGACAAGAAGAAGCGTGGATGGGCGCTCAACTGGGCCCTCTATGGCTTCGGGCCGGACATTCATTCCCACGAGATGTTAGCCGTCATTCAGGTCCGTCAGTACTACAAGCAATGCGCAAATTGGTGGCCCCGTGTCCGCAAGAACTACTTCCTGCTCGGCCACAACGAGGACGGCACCGTCTTCGCGCACGCGGTAGAAGCCATGGTCGTTCGCAGCGCTGTCAACCGCGGCGTCGACGTCATCAAGGCCTGCCAGGATTGGTTGTGGGAGGCCGACTACGCCCGTGTCGTTCGACAGGGCGACATCGGTCTGGTTCCCCGGAAGTGTCGTCCCAAAGGCGTCACGCGGATTGGTCCAGTGGTCGTCGAACAGTCGCACTTGGTGACGGCCGCTGAAGTGGTCGTCGACGGCGACAGGCTCTTCGCGCTGGATCCCTACCTCGTGCACCTGCCGGGGACTCACCCCGACGCCACGACGAAGGGGTGGGTACTCGTGGCCACCGCGAAGCGAGCGGCCACCTGGAACTTCGCTGCGGAAACCGTGGACTAGGGCCAAAGAGGACGCCGATGGTCACACGAGGTTGTGCTCCACGAACTAGGTCTCCTCCGGCGCCGCAAGACGGGTGTCGGATTGGTCGAGATGAACACCACCACGTTGGCGGTGATTCTGAATAGGTACGTCGTGGGGCGAAGGAGGCCCCTGTGAAATGCCCGAAAAAACTAAGTCCCCCCGTGAGATTATCCGTCTGGCAACCGCCAAGTGGTACGAGTACCAGATGGAGGAGTGGTCCGATTTCAGTAACGCCGACGAGACGATTCGGCAAGACGTGGCGCGCGCTCGTGAGCACAAGACCTACCGCGACAAATTGCTCGGCAAGGTGCTCCAGCACGTGCCACCCCTGACCATCGAGGAGCAGCAAGCCCTCGAAGTCTACCTCGAGCAGTCGCCCGCCGAGGTCTGCCTGACGATGGCGTTGGCACTGGCGACGGTGGGCGCCGAGGAGGTGGTACGATGACCATCCAGCAGTGTCGTGTCCGTGACCGGCTGATTCGACGAGGGCGGCTATGGTTCGAGAAGAAGGGGCTGGAAGCCAACGGATGGAGCGCCAACGGCCGAACCGTAGTCGAAGCCGCCTACGCCCTCGGCTTCTGGGAGGGCAGGCGCGAGGCGTGGATCGACGCCGTGTCTTGCGAGTTGTCCCTGACGGACGACCCCGACGCGGTCAAGGCGTTGTACTGGGAGATGGATGCCGACTTGGTGGACGATCTCGAAAGGATCGAAGCCGAAAACAAGGAGTTGGGCGACATCCTACGAGACGCTATCTACGAGGACGACGACGAGGACAACCGCCCCGTCGTCCTCGACGAGTCCTCCCAGTTCCTGACGGTCTGCAGCGAGAGAGAGCCCGGCGCCGCAGGAGACAGCCCCCTTGATGTAGAGGAGGTGGACCATGTTTAACGAGGGAAAGCTCACGATATTCGTCGACGGGCACGAGCGAAGGGAGATCGACGCTCGCTGTTACACGGCCTCCGAAGCTATGGGCGTCATCCAGCACTGCTTGGACTCGCTCCAGCACGGGCTGAGGACGAACCTCGCCGGTGACATCGACGTCTTGCGGGCGTTCGCCCAAGTGGACCGTTCGATCCGACTCTATCGCACCTTCTGCTACGCCGAAGCAGAGACCGGTCCGGTCACGGTCATCCAGGTCCACCAGAGAGGAGGTGCCCTCGACCTCACGATGGCACGACTGCGGGACTCATCGGAAAAACGAATCCTCGCTTGGTGTGCCCATCATGAAGGTCGGCCCAGCGCTTACGGCCTACCTCGATTGCTCTGGAGCCGCACTTACAACTGGCTGGACGACCGCACCCCCGAGTACATCCTGCGAGGCGTGTCTGCCTCAGTCGCAGAAGATCTTCGGGCTGCTTACCAGGCGTTCACTGCGGCGGTCTCAGCAGCAGCTTGACCCAGGAAAGTTCGAGGGCCCGGTGCTGGCGATTGGCGCCGGGCTCTCGCCTCTCCCTGCGGTTGTCTACCTCCGCCGCCGAGGCGTTGCCGGCCAGGTCCGGGATGCCTTGGCCCAGCTCGAGCAGGTGATTGTGAAGATCAGGCGAGCGGCTGGTGGTCGGGCGCGGAGCTGAATTCCCAGAAGCCTTACTGGCCATCCCGAGCTTTTCACGCTCATCTTGAACCCAAGAAAACGTTGCAGTGCAACTAAAAGATCATACCGAAGAACTGATCTGACACGGCGACTTCAATAGTTACCCTATCGAACGGGTATAGTGATACGGGCGGTCTGATCCACCGCTTGGTTCAGCGGAACCCTTTCAGGTGGGGGGTGCGTGTGCACCCCCCGTCTTCCCTGCAGGGAACCGATGGACGGGAAGACAACCAACTGAAAGGATTCCATCATGATCGACAGTCCAATTCCGTACTCCGTGTTGGCTCTTGAGTTCCTGAAGCTCGGCTTCACCACGATTCCTGGCGGTGGGGGACCCGACGGGAAGGCCCCAGCTCTCGGATGGAAGCACTACACAGCAGGGAAAGAACCTCAGCCGAAGCGCGCGCTCACGACTTCGAGACTCGATCTCTGGTGCAACCGGCGAGTCGGCCCAAGCAGAACCCGACTCGGGGAAGTGACCCGGACGCTTCTGGTCCTGGATTCCCACTCGGACCCCAACATGCGGCTGACCGTCGTCGACGTCGATGACATCTCTCTTCTCGACTGGGCGCTCGCCACCTATGGCGACACGCCACTGCGGGTCCAGACAGGACGCGAAGGTGGTGGCGTTCAACTCTACTACCGCTCCGGCGGCGACTACACGCCCTCGGGCATCGGCGTCGTGGGCCCCGACGAGGCCTTCGACTGGACCGGTACTGCAAAGACCAACAAGCTGTGGGGACGATCGAAAGTCGACGTGAAGTCCAGCGGGGCCTACGTCGTGGCGCCCGGAAGTGGCCACGCCAGCGGCCGTGTCTACCAAGTCTCCCTCCCGATCAGCGTGGCGGTGATCAAGAGCCTGCCCTTGTTCCCTCGGGATCTGTACATGCGGCAACGTGAAGCCACGTTGAAGGAGCGCGCGCGTCGCAAGAAGGCTTCGATACCAGTGCCTACTCAGGAATCCACCCCGAAGGCGCACACGTACGTGCCGCCCAGCTCGACCTCGACGTTATCGCCGGAGACGTTGATCACGATGGCGGACGGGTCCTCTTCCGAACTGGCGAGTCTGGCGACGTCGCTGCCTTCGGGGGCTTGGCACAAGTGCTTCTGCCCCTGCCACGCCAACAACGAGAGCCCGTCCGCTGGCGTGCGGGTGGATGGCGCCGGGCGGGTCACGGTTCGCTGCTGGTCCAGCTGTGACACGGCGTGGACGATGGAGACCGTTCTCCGCGCACTTGGTTCCGACGAACTTCTTGTGGACTCCACCCCGCAGGAGTCGCCGACGGCGGCCCCTCCAGAAAGGTCCTCCGCAGAGAAGTGGTGGTGCCCGGACATCCCTCGTGAGCCGGGGACCGTCACGTTGCTGACCGGGTGCACGGGGACAGGCAAAAGCACGGCCATGGCGAGACTCGCTGCCGACATGGGCCGGCACGTCTCGGTCGCCCCGTCCGTCTTCCTGGCGTCCCAGGCAGCAATCCGGTACGGGCAAGCGTCGTATGCAGAGGGTGATGGGCGGCTGCTCGACCCGCTCTTGTCGGTCTGCCTCCCCAGCCTGCTGCGTGTGCCCCTGACCACCACCGACCAGCAGCCGCACGTCTATGACCTGTGGCTCCTCGACGAGATCGACGCGCTTCTCGACATGCTGCACTCACCCACCATCATGACCCGAAGGTCTAGCGCTTCAAAGGTAGACGACGACGGCCTCACCAGCTGGGACCGACTCGTCGAGAGCATCTCGGGCGACACCCTTTCGAGGCTCTCGGACCACCTGCGTGCGACTCTCGATGCCGGCGGCCAGGTGGTTGCAGCTTCGGGAACGAGCAGCGAGCGAGACCTCCAGGTCCTAGCCCGGATCTGCGGAGTCGACCCGAAGAAGATCCGAGTGATAGAGCCGCCCCCCGGCTACCAGGATCTTGCTGGCACTGTCGAGTACGTGCACCCGTCCATGGGTAGCATCGTGGGCGAGCTTCTCCAGCGGGCCTCCAACGGGGCGTGCGGGACCGTTTCCATGGACACCCAATCTGGTACTCGCACCCTCGCAGCTCTTCTCCGTCAGGTCGAGCTACCCGACGGCGGCCATCCTCGTGTCCTGGAGATCCACGCCCAGGACGGGCAGGAACGAAATTGGGTGGACCTGTCCTCCACGTGGGACTCCCACGACTGGGTGGTCTACGACCAGGCCTGCGGTTACGGCGTCGACTACCACGGCCAGCGCCACCAGGTGCATTGGCACATCGGTCGGTGTTGGCGAGGGGTGACGGACTCGATGACGGAGCAGCTCAGCCACCGGAACAGAATCGCCAAGGAGCGGCACAGCTGGATGGCGGACCGGGAGCACCGCTGGAAGGGGGAGGAAACCCACGAAGAGATCGTGGCGGCGGAGACATCCCGGGCCGCCCGCAACCAAAAGCTCTCTTACCGGGGCCTCGTCGCCGGAGAGCCGGTGTATGCGCCCAGGGACGAACTGCACTTCTTCGCCCACTGCTGGTCCGTGTATGTACAGCGGACCCGAGGACGACACCCGCGGAAAGGGTACTACGCGTCCTTGGCCAAGCGCGGAGTCCATCTGGTCGAGGTAGGCCCAGACCCTGATGACGACCTCATCGAGCAGAAGACCAAGGGTGCGTGGAAGGCGATCAAGGCCGAGTTGGCTGACGCTGCCTCAGTTGCCTCGTGCGGGGTCAAGGAGATCCACGAGATCCTCGACCGCCGGTCCAGGACTCCAGAGGAGCATGCGAAGGTCGTCCGGGCCTCGACCCTGCGGTACTGGGGCTCGGACCGGATGGACCTCATCTCCGACACGGTAGGCCTAAGGCCAAAGCGACGAGCTGCCGACGCCTACTGCACGATGGCAACGGTTCTGGCCGGAGGCCTCGAAGATCTGCGAGAGAACGAACGTCTCCGACTGGCTGGTGAGGGAGGGAAGGTCTACCGCGCCCAGGGTTCCGGGATCGAGGCCAAGAGCCGGGCCACCCTGGCCGTGCTCTCGGCAGCGGGGATCGACCCCGAGTCCTTGATCCGGCCGTTGATCGACAAAAACGCCGAGTTTGAAAGAAGAAATTCTGTCCCGGGTACTCCTGATCTCTTAAAAAAACCAGAGTACCCGGGACAGCAGAACATCCCCACGTGGACCAAACAGAGTCTGGCTCAGGTGGGGTTCCTGAGGGAGCTGAGGAAGCGTGATCGGAACGGAGTCATCTCCTCGTGGGTGGGGCAGATTCCCAGGGACGACGCCAAGGCCATGCACTACCTGGGACAGGTACTGCGGGGCATCGGCGTGCCGACTGCGAGAGTCCGGACAACAAAAGGAGCCCGTGGACGAACGGTCGATGTGGAACACCTTCAGGCCTGGGCGGCCGACTGCGTGCGGCACTACCGGGTCGGGCGAGGATTGATCGTCGAGGAGGTGCTCGACCTTGAGGACGATACCCACGTGTGGGTAAACCAGGTGGCAGACTCCCTGCTCGATGATGTGGAGGACTGCACGCCGGTTGAGGAGCCGGCACCACCGAGCCAGGAGGAGCTGCGCCAGATGGATCTTCGCCGCCGGCTGCAGCTCAGGGAGAAGCTGAAGGTGAGGATCGCTGAACTGCGCGCGCGGGCCGCCGAGCAGAAGGCCAAGGCCGAAGAGAGAGAACGTCGTCTGGCCCTGCGAGCAGCTCGGCAAGAACCGATACCCTGGGTCCTGGCGACGACGACACTCGACATGTTCGGCATAACCACGGTCGAGGCTTCTGGCGAGTTCCTACGTGTCGAGGTAGGCGAGGACGAGTTGTTGGACTCGATGTCACCCAGCACGTGCATCGAGGACCTTTGGGATGTGATGAGCCTGTCTCCCTACATTGGGTGGCCCGAAGAGTACGAGAGCGAGTTCCACGCCGAGGACCAGGTAGAAGGTTGTGCTTCGGCCTTCTCGGCATAGGTGGCCATATGTCACCTAGCCTTCCTTGGGGTGTGCCTGAGGCCCGACTCACTAACCCGGACTCACCCCGCTCACCCCGGGGTCGAAGATGGAGGTCTTTCCATCAGCAGGAGGTCGGTTGATACCGACAGTACTGGTCGCAGAAACCGGGGTCACTTACAGGGTATAAAATTAGTTCTGAATTTCCTTGCACGTCAAATGTGGCTTTTTTGACCCTGGCCAGACTGTCCGGAAGTTTACTCTGCGGTTCTACGGCGGTCGATCGCAAATAGTTGTTTCATGGGCCTCCTAATTCCTGTATTGAATGTAGACGGTAGGTGTCGGGAACCGGAAGTTCCCAGCACCTGGAGGACCCCCGGATGATCCACCTGGCCCTTCCCGAGACCCAGCAGCCGCTTCTTCCTGTCCACCTGGTCGAGCGTGCCCGCGAATACGCCCGGGCGTCGAAGTCGGATGGGACGATCCGCACGTACACGTCGGTCTGGAGGTGCTTCACGACCTGGTGCGAGTCCCAGGGGGTGACCCCGTGCCCGGCGACGCCCGACACCATCGTCGCCTACGTGGTCGACCAGGCCGAGCGCCTGAAGCCACAGAGCGTGAAGAAGCACCTCGCCGCGATCAGCCAAGCACACCTGACCGCTGGGTACGAGAGCCCGGTGCAGCACCAATCCGTCCGACTGGTCATGCAGGGCCTCCGCCGGACCAAGGGCGTGGCTTCGGCACCCAAGAAGGCCCTGCGGGTAGAGCACATCCGGAAGATGGTGTCCATCATCCCCGACACCCTGGTGGGTATCCGGGACAGGGCCATCGTCCTGGTAGGCTTCGTGGCTGGGATGCGTCGGTCCGAGATCGTCGGCCTCGATGTCGAGGACATCGCCTTCGAGCCCGAGGGGGCCGTTCTGACGATCAAGAAGTCGAAGCGCGACCAGGAAGGCAAGGGCCGGCAAGTGGCTGTTCCGTTCGGGCACCACGAGAAGACCTGCCCCGTGCGTGCCCTTCGCGCCTGGCTCGCCGCCTCGGGGGTCACCCAGGGTCCGATCTTCATCCGGCTGGATCCCGACGGCGAAGGCCAGCGCCTCGACGGCCGGGCCGTCGCCCATGTTGTTCAGCGTGCTGCTCGCCGGGCTGGGCTCGACCCGTCGATGTTCGCGGGGCACTCGCTCAGGCGGGGCTTCTGCACCGAGAGCGCTCGGGCCGGGGCTTCCGAGTCGGAGATCGCCAGGACCACCGGGCACACCTCGATGGCCGTGCTCAGGGGCTATATCGAGCAGGGGACCCTATTCACGGAGACTGCGGCCTCGAAGCTCGACCTGTAGGTGATCGGCTTCACCGAGCCCCTCAGCCGTACCTCTCCGTGAATCTCTTGACCGGATATCGAGAGGTCACTACCATTCCGCCCACGGGCTCGGGTGAGCCTCTGGGACGCCGGTGCCGCCAGCGCCGTAAGAAATCACCCTGTCTCTTGTTGGTTTCTACAACCTTGGTCGCACTGAACGACCGCTTCTTTCGTCCCGCCTTCTGGCGGCGTTGAGGGACGAGCGAAGTGGACGTTGAGGAGGCGATCATGGTCCACCTGTCCAGTTCCCCCATTGCTTGGCTGCTGCTTAGAGACGGGCATTCCGTGCCCATTGCGGGCTTGTCCCCTGACGACCTGAAGGCGGCCCGAGATGCAACTGTCGAGCGCACGGGCGTCCCCCTCAAGCACACGTCGGGGCTCAACGCCATCGTCCACTGCCTCGGCTTCGACGGCGACTTCGGCGACTACAAGGATCGCCACTGGAAGAGCGTGCAGCGCGTCATGGACGAGCACGGGCTGCGGGAGTACCGGAACCTGTTCGATGTCGAAATCAACGACCTCTCCTTCAACAAGATGAAGTGGATGCGGCGTTCGCTCGCTGACCGCCTGTTTGTCGGACCTGGTCCGATGGTACGAAGGGTGTTCGTGGGATACGGACACGACTGGCAGAAGTGGGACAGATTGTTTGGCAGTGATTCCGGTTGGAATCGGTTCGACGAGTCGTTCATCCCGACCGACCTGGAGCAAGCGCGCGAATGGGTCTACTCCCGTAGGAATGAGTTCCACGGGTTCGTGAACTTCTTCGGCGACCAACTGATCGACAACGGTGCGCCCGGCAGGTTCGAGTCCGCCACCTACTTCCCGAACAGCATGGGGGCGGAAGAACGCGAGTTGAGCGCCCGGCGAGACCGCAAGGTCGCCGAAGTCTTCCGGTGGTTCATCGAGCACATCGAGGAAGGTTGGATCGGCATCATCCCCGTGACCGACCGACTCGTGCTTCTGAAGGGACCGGATGGGACCTACGACTTCCTGTGGAGGAACCTGCGCGCCGCTCCACCTCCCACTCCGGAGACGGCGGTTAACCCGTTCGGGCAGGCCCTGATCGACATCCCTAGCGTGCTGTGGTCGGAGCGGGACTTCGAGACCTGGAACTACTTCCGGCAGGACGCCTGGGACGAGAAGGAACGGCACGTTGCCGAGGTCTACTACTACGCCCAGGGCGGGCGCGGGATGCCCTACTACCCAAGCGGCGATGTGATCCTGACGAACTACCTCCGCGACAAAGGGGTCTTCGACGAGAAGGCTAGCCTCAAGAAGCTCAACCGAGCCCCGCGAGGCTTCCGTCGAGTCAAGATGCCAGATGGGAAGACTCTGCTCCTGTCGAGCATGGTGACGGTTGGCGAGTTCCGTCGCTTCGCCAAGGAGACCAACTACACGGAGCGAAGGAAGGGGGATTCCTGGGCTGCCGCAAACGGCGGCGAGGAGGACAGCGCGCCCGTTGGTGCGACGTTCCTCGATTCGCTCGCCTTCTGTGCGTGGAAAGAAAGAACCCTTGGTAGTGCTGTTCGTCTGTTCACCGTGGATGAACATCGGGCGCTGCGCCCCTTCACCGACGACCACTACCGGCACATGGCTGGTGGCGACTTCCCTTGGGAGAACTACCCGCCCCGGATGGGGTTGGAGCCGTCCGTAGTCTGGTCGGAGCCGAGGTTCCTCGATCCAGGACCGGATCGTCCGGAATTCCCCGACGCCAACGGGATCTCCCAGAGTTCTCGCAAGAGGTGGATCTCGGCTGAGAACTGGCCCCCTCGGGCTACCTGGAGAAAGCCCCTGCCGTGGGTTGAATACTCGGGGCTTCGGATGGTCGACGCATGGGATGCCTACGAGTGGTGCATGGATGGACGGGTTGCCGGGCGCTACTGGGACGGGGGCATCGGAACCGAGAGTTGGGGTGCCTACAAGAACAGCAAGGTCGGGTTCCGGCTCGTCATCGAAGCCGCGAACCCGTGAAGAGGGGGTACATCATGACCACGAAGAGCATTGCGCCGATGACCAAGGCTGACTTCCTGGAACTCGTGACGAAGAACCAAGGCGGTACGTGGGTCGCAGGTCCCGAGGTCGCCCGCGAACTCGGGCTTCACCTGTCGGAAGAGGAACTCGTTCACGGGTGGCTCGTCTACGAGGAGAAGTGCGGGCACGACAAGCAAGTCCTTCACCGAGAATCCCACGTCGTTACCGACCGGCACTACCTGATTACGTCCTTCTCCCAGCGGGACGAAAGGTTGAGCTACGGGGGACACAAGAGGACTGTCGCCGTCGAGTCAGCGCCCATCGGGCGTCTGCGGGCGGTCAGCACGAACGAGTTCCTGAACGACGACAACGGTCCCGTAGGCGGTGGCTTCACGCTCCACTTCGCGGGGCCGGTCTTTTCCGGAAGCTACGGTGGCAGTCGAGACGACCTATACTTCGCTAAGGATCGCGACTGGCCCAGCCCCGAAGTGCAGGCGTTCCTGAGCGCCATCGCCACCGTCCGCAGGTAGCCATTCTTCGGTTCCGAGGAAGCTCAGCCCCAGGGTCCACAACCTACTCTCGCTCCTCCCGTCTC
>Ga0172370_10009199_pt1 | contig 11621 bp, 9 predicted proteins | sample LakKiv5m_FD_114538 | JGI IMG/M metagenome (GOLD analysis project Ga0172370, IMG submission 114538) | Freshwater microbial communities from Kabuno Bay, South-Kivu, Congo - kab_022012_11.5m | ecosystem: Environmental > Aquatic > Freshwater > Lake | place: Democratic Republic of the Congo...
CGGAAGTCGAATTTTATCTTGAAGATTTTGTCGAGGCAATGCAGGTTTTATTTCTTGAGTTTTTTTCTTAATATTCATTACAATTTCTTTTTTCTTTTTTTCTTCAAGCATCATCTCTTTTAAATTCCATAATTCTCGAGGCGCTGAATTTTTTATCAATTGTTTTGTAAACTCTAAAAGAAAAATTATTCTAAATTCTTGAGAAGTTTTTTCGAGCATCATCTTCTCGGCAAAGGACTAAACTTTTGCGGAGTTGAAAAAATTGATTTTTGATATTGTTCTTCAGGTTTTATTTCGTTTTCAGGTTCAGGATTTTTCGGAGCATTTTGCGCTTCGTAAAGTAAAGTCATTCCTTTTGCAATTGTTTTATTTTGTTCGAAGAGTTCGTCAATTTTTTTCAAAACATTTTCGTTGTTCGGCATTTGGAATTCATTTTTCGCAAGTTCTTTTGCAGAAGATTCAAATAAATTTAGCAATGCTCCAACTTGGGTGTTAAGTTTGTCAAGATTACCTGCCACAGTCGTAAAAATGTTTTGTAGTGACACAAAATTTTCGATAAGAATTTGGTTTTGATTTTTTTCGTGATGAACTTCGTGATGAGTTTCTGGATTTTTTCTCTCTTTTTTTACTGACTCTTTTTTCTTTCTTGGCATATTTTTTATAAGCAATTATTATTTATAAATATGTTGATAAGTTTATAAAATTTCAAATCTAAAATTGTTTATGGAAAAGCATTTTGGTAAATTGTCGCGCGGTTGCGAACTATGTTTTCGAGGAAAAAAATCTGTTTTGTTTGTCACGGGAATTTGCCCTAGAAATTGTATTTATTGTCCAATTTCTCCGACGAAAAAAAATAAAGATGTTGTTTATATAAACGAACTCAAAACAAAAAAATTAAAGCAAATTCTCGACGAGATAAAATTAAGCAATTCTTCTGGAATTGGAATTACTGGAGGAGATCCACTTTCAAAATTAACGCGAACTTGTTTTTTAATTGAAAAATGTAAAAATAAATTTGGGAAAAATTTTCACATTCATCTTTACACTTCCTTGAATTTAATCGACGACAAAATCATAAAAAGATTGCAAAACTCAGGGCTCGACGAATTAAGAATTCATCCGGATTTATTCGACAAAACTAATTGGGAAAAAATAAATTTAGTTTCAAAAAAATTCAAGGAAGTCGGGATTGAAATTCCTGTTCTTCCTGGTTATGAAAAAGAAATAATCTCTTTAATCGAATTTGCAAAAGATAAAGTTGATTTTTTTAATTTGAATGAACTCGAGTACGCGATAAATAAAGAAAAAATTTACCAAAATAAAAAGTGGAAAGTTGAAGAAAATTATGACGTTGTTGGAAGTGAAAAACTTGCGCTGAAAATTTTAAAAAAATTTATAAAATTAAGAATTCATTTTTGCGGTGCGAGATTTAAAGACTCGATTCAGTTTAGAGAGCGACTGAAACAAAGAGCAAAAGTTGTTGCAAAATCTTTTGACAGAATTACGCCCGACGGATTGCTTGTTCGCGGAGTTTCTTACAACAAAAAAGATTTTGGAAAAATAAAAAAGCAATTAAAAAAAATTAAAAAAAAGTATTTTGTCGACGATAAACTATCGAGAATTATTTTTGGTATTGATTCTGCAAAAAAACTTTCCAAACATTTCGAAAATATTTTTATTGTTGAAGAATATCCAACTTCTGACTCGCAGGAAACTTATAGAGAACAACTAAGTTAATTTTATAAATAATATTTTGTTAAAACTAAAATGGTAAAAGTTGATAAAAAGAAGTGCATTGGTTGTGGCTTATGCGTGAGTATTTGCGACGAGGTTTTTGAAATTGACAAAGACCAAAAAGCAAAAGTCAAGGCAAACAAAAATCTTGCGTGTGTGAAAGAAGCAATAGAACAATGTCCAGTTGGCGCAATATCTAACTGACAAGTTTAAAAACCTCGGTGGATTATAATTAAAATGAAAGAAAAAAAGAGTGTTGGTGACAACTCTAAATTCGTTCGATGGTTTTCTGAATTAGATAAAGATTCTGGAAGTGTCGCTGGGGGAAAAGGTGCGAACCTCGCTGAGATTTACAATCTCAAAGTTCAAGTTCCGCCAGGTTTTGTTATAACTGCTCAAGCTTATGATTATTTTATTGAACAAGCAAAAATAAAAAATAAAATCGACGAATTAATTAATCAAATTGATTTTGAAAACACTGCTGAGCTCGACGCGACAACAGAAAAAATAAGAGAGATGATTGTTAAGGCAAACTTTCCAAAAGAAATGGAAGAAGAAATTGTCGAGGCATATGAAAATCTTGACACTGCAAGTTTTGATTTTAAGAGAGGTTCTGCTTTGGAAATTTTGAACCACGCGTCTGAACCAATTTTCGTCGCAGTTCGTTCAAGCGCGACAACAGAAGATTTGGCTGGAGCAAGTTTTGCAGGACAACAAGAAACTTTTCTAAATGTCAAAGGAAATCACGATTTAATTAAGAATATAAAAAAATGTTTCGCGTCGCTGTTCACCTCGCGTGCAACTTATTACAGAAATAAAAAAGGATTTCAAGACGCACACCCGAGTCTTGCAGTTGTTGTTCAAAAAATGGTTGACTCTGAAAAATCTGGCGTGGTTTTTTCAAAAGATCCGTCGTATAAAAACGAACACATAATTATCGAAGCTGTTTGGGGTTTGGGCGAAGGAATTGTTTCAGGAATGATAACTCCTGACACTTATATTGTTTCTCGTTCGTTAGAAATTATTGATAAAAAAATTTCGCAAAAAAAAATTGCGATAACTCGTGATTCTTCTGGCGGAAAAGCAGTTGTAAAATTAAGGGAAGAAAAATCTTTGTATCAAGTTTTACAGGCGCATGAAATAAAAAAACTCGCGGACATTGCTTTGAAACTCGAGGAACATTATGGAAAACCGCAAGACATTGAATATGCAATTGAAGGCGGAGAAATTTATATTGTTCAGACGCGTCCGATTACGACTCTTGAAAATAGGGTTGAGTCATCTGCACAAAAAATAAATGCGGAAGCAATTTTGAGCGGGCTTGGCGCTTCACCAGGAATAGCGTCGGGAAAAGTTAAAATTATAAAAAATCTTTCGGATTTAGGCAAGGTTCAGAAAGGTGATGTTTTAGTTACAGAAATGACAAATCCAGATATGGTTGTAAGTATGCAACGGGCTTGCGCGATTGTTACTGACGAGGGTGGGCTGACTTCTCATGCAGCGATTGTGTCGAGAGAAATGGGCGTGCCTGCAGTTGTTGGAACCAAAGAAGCAACTTCAAAATTAAAAGAAGAAGAAATTATAACTGTCGACGGATTTGACGGAAAAGTTTATCTTGGAAAAATTGCAGAGACAACTCAAAAAGAAATTCTTCCTGTAAGTTCAGTTACAAAAACAAAATTAAAAGTTATTGTTGATTTACCAACTTTTGCCGAGCGCGCTTCGAAAACCGGAATAAAAAAAGTTGGGCTCACAAGAATCGAAGGAATAATTGCAGAGTCAGGAAAACACCCACAATATTTTTTGAAACAAAATAAAATTAAAGATTATGAAGAAGTTATTTTCAAAGGAGTTAAAAAAATTTCAGAATATTTCGACGAGGTTTGGGTTAGAACTTCCGACATAAGAAGCGACGAGTTTAATCATCTTCAAGGGGCTCCGCAAGAAAAAGAAGCAAACCCGATGTTGGGAATGCACGGAATAAGATATAGTTTAAAATATCCAGAAATTTTTAAAGCAGAATTAAACGCACTGAAAAGAATTTCTCATTCTGGAAAAACTGTCGGAGTTTTGATTCCGCAAGTTGTTCTCGTCGAGGAAGTTCAAGAAACTAAAAAATTTTTAAAAGAAATTGGATTTGAAAACGCGAAACTTGGGGTGATGGTTGAAACTCCTGCTGCAGTTCAAATGATTCGAGAATTAGTTAAAGAAGAAATTGATTTTATTTCTTTTGGGACAAATGATTTAACGCAATTCATTCTCGCGGTTGACAGAGGAAATCCTGACGCGCAATATCTTTACAATGAAATGAATCCTGCGATTTTGTACCAGCTCGAATATGTAATAAGAATTTGTAAAAAAAGTAATGTCGAGACAAGTATTTGCGGACAATCTGGAAGTAAAAAAGAAATGGTTAAATTCCTCGTCGAGAAAGGTATAGATAGCATAAGCGTGAATGCAGATGTAGCAAAAGAAATTTCAGATTATATTGCAGAATTTGAAAAGCAAATCGGCGAAGAACCGCGAAAATATCATCCAGAGAAAAAAGAAAATTTTGTTGAAAAAATTGTTGACGAGGTTAAAGAAGAAGTGAAAGAATTATTTAAAGAAAAAAAAGCAGAATTTATTCCTGAAGTTAAAGAGTCTGTTGAAATTATTGAAACAGAAGAAGTTGAAGAAAATTCTGAAGAAGTTCCGGAATTTGATGAAGAGAAAATAAAAATATTAGAAGAAGATTCTGAAATTGAGTCAGTTGAAGAAATTGACGACGAGAAACCTGAATTTAGTGATGACTTGGGAATATTCAAATAAAAATAACCTAAGCGGTTCTCACAGAAATTCTCAGAATGGAATTTCTGTGACATAGAAAATCCTCTTGAGAGATTTTCTCTGTTTTTAGAAATCTCCCTTCCTGTTCATGTTAAGCGATATCTTCTAAAACTCGAGCCCCCACTCGCACTCTTGCTCTTTGCGGATTATTCGCAAAAATGCTCGCACTCGCTTTTCAGCTGTGATGCGATTGCTCGTGAAAACCCTCGGCCTCCGATGACACCGCATGAAAGTTGAACCTAAGCGGTTTCCACCGAAATTTTTATTTTCTTTTTTGCAATCAACTTTGTTCAACGATTTTGTCGACGAGAAATTGAGTTTAATTCTTTCAAATTCGATTTTGTCGACGAGAACCTTGATTAAAAATTCGCGACAAATTAATTTTTTATCTTTTCAGTTTCCTTAACTAATTCCAAAACTTTTTTCTCAATCATTTTTAAAATTCTTTTTATCTCTGAAAAATTCTCTTGCGAAGTATCTGGAATTCTCCAAACTAAAACTTTTTTTATGTTCTTTTTTGTAAACAAAGAGGCCGGAACATTGTCTGCAGAAATTACAACCCAGTCAATTTGTCTAAGAAGTTTTTCGCTGATTGACTTTGGTTTTCCGACGAGGATTTTATTTTCTCGTGCAATTTTTTTAACATTAAACGGAATCGAATCGCCTTTGAAGATTCCAGCACTGTCTGAAATTATTTTTTTATTTTTGTTATATTTTTTAAAAAATCCGTTAGAGAGTTGACTTCTAAATCTGTTGTGTTTGCAAACAAATAAAATTTTCATAGCAAGATAAAATTAAAATAGTTTTTAAATTTGAGTAGAAATTATTCCATTGGTTTTCCAGACATTCTTGAACCTGCACCGCCTTGCTGTCCTCCAAGTTCTGACGGAAGTTGCGAAAAACCTGCACCAAAAGTTTGATAGTTTATATTCGGTAACACCATACCATAGCCACCAAAATATCCTTGCTGAAATCCTAACGACTGATTCCAGTATGGCCCTTGTCCAGAATAAAAAGGTGAGCCAAACGCCTCGAAAGTTTCTGTAACCGGCGGGGTCTTAAAATGTTGCCACCAATTTCCTGCTTCAATAATTTTTTTCGCTTCATAACCTTTTTCTCCGAGCTTTTCCATAATTTCTCCAATCGGAACATTTCCCATTCCCATCGGAAGTTCTGTATGCTCGAAACCGAAATTATCTGAAAGATGAATATGCTTGACAAATGGCGCGACAGTTTCTGTTTCTTTGACAACATCTTTTTCATCAAAGCCCTGTTTTCTAATCATATTAATATGCCCAACATCCCAAGTCACCCCGATTAATTTTTCTGCTTGTTTTTCTGCATCAGATTTTGAAAGTCCATTTGAAGTTGCGTTTTCAACAAATTTTTTTCTCGCGCCTTCAACTAATTCTTTTAACTCTTTTCCCGTCGAGAAAGCACTTCCGGCTGGCGGATTTTCAATTGAAATTATCGGAGCGTTGTCCCATTCTTTTTTCTTAACTTTTTCATAAGCATTCCAAGCAACATTCGCAAAAGTTTGCATTGATTTTTCTTTTGCAAATTCGTCGAGTGGCTTGTAAATTTCTGGAACGCTTTCAATTTCGTTTAAAGTATTCACACCTTGGTCAAGAACTCTTTGCATTTTTTCGTATGCCTCTGGAGAATTTTTATTTTGATTTATTTCTGAAACTGTTTTTTCAACTTTTTTTGAAAATTCTTGTAACTTTTTTTTGTCTTCTTCTCCGACGTTGGTATAAGCCATATCATAAAGAGATTTTAATTCACGATAAGAATCTTGCAAAAACGCTTTTCCATAATTATAATGTTGGATTATTTGTTTATCTTCGTCTGTTAATTCTTTTCCTAAATTCTTTTTTTCATAATCTGCAGTTAGGGCTGCTTTACCAAATTTTAAAACTTCTGCACTTCTTCCCGCATTATACGCAAGATGAGATAAACCACTTTGCCATTGTTCTTCGTTGATTCTTTTGAGTTCTTCTTTTATGTCAGTTCCTTCGCCAGGGAAAAATTTTTTTTCTTTTGCAGAAATTTGGTCAAGTCTTCCAGTAGTTTCGTTTATAACATACATTCCTTTTATTTCTACACCATTTTTTGTTTTTTCAATTTCAGGTCCAGGCAAAATTGCTGACGAGTGAAAAGTTATTGGGGAATTTCCGTTCGGATTTAAAATGTGCGCTTTTTCAACTGCTGAAAACATTTGTCTTTCTGCTGCTACTCGATTTGATTCTGAAAATCCGCTTTTAGTAATTCCTGATGCTTCGACAAGCGGGCCGTGCATTGTGAGCTCTGCACCGACGAGCTTTGCAACTCTGTTGGCTTCTTTAAGATGTTGTTTTGGAATTGATTCTAAAATTTCTGGTTGAAGTCCCTCGACTTCTATATTTTTCAAACCTGTTGAAAGTTTTGTAGAAACCTCTTGGATTATATTTGCAGTACTTGGAAGAGTTGTTAATCCAAAATCTCCAGCAGCGACGTGATAACCAGAAAAAACACTTCCATAAGTTGGATTAAAACTTGAATACCCTCCTTGATAAATATTTTTAATTGTGCTCATAAAAGACACGTTTATTTTTATTTTTCACCTCGATAATTTTAAGTTTATTTGATTTAAATATTTTTGTAAATTTTTGAAGAAAATTTTGTACTGTTCAAATCAGGAGAAATGGAATTTCGTTTTACTCAATTCCATAATCCCCCCACCCAAAACTCGAGTCCTCACTCATTTTTATTTTGTGATGCGATAACTCGTGAAAACTCTCGGTCGAACTTGGGGATTAAAAAATTTTGAAGAATTAAGAAAAATTTTGCACTGTTCAAATCAGGAGAAATGGAATTTCGTTTTACTCAATTCCATAATCCCCCCACCCAGAGTCGAACTGGGGATCTTCCGGGTTCTGTTGAACCTTTGCTTTTCAGGTTTCATAGTTTTCCTAATGGAATCTCCACCCTAGATTATCTACAGCCAGACGCTCTAACCACTGAGCTATGAGGGGATAAAATTAACTGATTTTCAAATTTTTAAAGTTTTCTTAAACAGTCCTGAACTCGTCAAACATCTTTTGAACCTCTAAATATTTTTTTAATCTTGAAATACCCCCCGCAACATAAGTTGGAATTCTTTCTCGAGAAATCTCAAAAACCCTCTCACCACTCTTAGCAAAATATCTAAATCCCTGGGGACATTCAAATGGCAAAAGATAAATCAATTCATTCGCAGAATCAATTTTCAAGCGGACCATAAAAAGTAAAATAAAAATTAATTTTTAAATAAAATTATTCTGGAAAGATTATTTTTTGTTGATAAATTCGTGTGCACTTTTTGCAGCGACTGCACCTTCTGCAGAAGCAATTACAACTTGATTAAGTGGTGTGCTTGTTACATCGCCACAAGCGAAAATTCCTTTAACAGAAGTTTGCATTTTGTCGTCGACAATTATCTGTTTTTCAGGAGTTAATTTTAATTCAAGTTCTTTTGTGAAATCCGTAATTGCGATTCCGCCAATTTCAATAAAAATTCCATCGAGTTCGATTATTCTTTCTTTTCCATTTTCGATAACTAAAAATCCAGTAACTTTTTCATTTCCTAAAATTTTTTTCGGCGTAGCATTGTAAACAAATTCCGTATTTGGTTTGTGCTCAATTCTTTCAGTTGTGATTTCTTCACATCTTAATTTTTCCCCACGATAAAATATGTAAACCTTTTTCGCAATATCTGCAAGAGCAAGGGCAGAAGTCGCAGCGCAATCACTTCCTCCGACGACGCCGACAATTTTATTTTTGAAAAAAAATCCGTCGCAAGTTACACAATAACTAACCCCTCTTCCAGTAAATTCTGATTCTCCAGAAATTCCTAATTTTTTTCTTTCAGTTCCGCTTGCAATTATTACTACTTTTGATTTTAATTCTTGTTTTTTTAATTTTATCAAAAACCCGTCAGAAATTTTTTCTATCTCCTTGACATCTTCAATAATTATTTCGGTTTCTTTGTAAGATTTTAAATGCTCACAAAATTTTTTCATTAACGCACTTCCTGTCCCGTTATAACCTGGCCAGTTTTCCAACGACAAAATTGAATTTGCAGTCCCGCCAATATTTTTTGAAACAACCGCAGTTTTCAAACCGCTTCGCACAGCATAAATTCCAGCGGTCATTCCAGCAGGTCCTGCGCCAATAACGACGACGTCAAAAGTTTTCATTAAAATAAAAACAAAAAAGAGTTTAAATAATTATTGTGAAAAGTTTTATTAACCGTTTTGACTTTTAGGATTTATGAAATCGCGAATCGCAGAAATTCTTTCCAAAAAAATTTCTCTTGATAAAAAACAAATTGAAAATTTAATTGAAATTCCGCCGTCGCAAGAAATGGGGGATTTTGCTTTTCCGTGTTTTGCCGTCGCAAAAGAGTTTAAAAAAAATCCTGTTGAAATAGCAAAGAATATTTCAGAAAAAATAAAAACAGATGAATTTGAAGTAAAAAATTCAGGGGCTTACATAAACTTTTTTTTGAACAGAACAAAATTTGCTTTAGATTTAATTGAAAAAATAAAAAAAGAAAAAGAGAATTTCGGAAGAGAAAAGATTTCAAAACAAAAAGTTATGATTGAATTTTCTCAGCCAAACACGCACAAAGCATTTCACGTCGGACACATTCGTGGAACTTCAATTGGAGAAAGTTTAGCAAGAATTTCCGAATTTGTCGGGGATAAAGTTGTTCGCGCAAATTATAGCGGTGATACTGGAATGCATATTGCGAAATGGTTATGGTGTTATAAAAAGTATCATCCAAAAGAAGAATTAATAAACGATGAAGCTTGGATCGCTTCAATTTATGTAGACGCTATCAAAAGATTAGCAAAAGACGAAAAATTACAAAATGACGTCGACAAAATTAACTTAGAATTAGAAAAAGGAAAAAATAAAGAACTAATTAATTTATGGAAAGAAACAAGAGAACTATCAATAAGAGCATGGGATAAAATTTACCGAGAATTAAACACGCATTTCGATGTACACTTTTTTGAAAGCGAAGTTGAAAAAAGAGGAAAAGAAATTTCTCACGAATTAGTTGAAAAAGGAATTGCGAAAATTGACGAGGGGGCTACAATAATTAAATTCGACGATGAAAGATTGGGCGTCTGGGTTTTATTAAGAAAAGATGGAACAGTATTATACTCCGCAAAAGATTTAGCACTAGCAGAAAAAAAATTTAATGAATTCAAGATTGAAAAAAATATTTATGTCGTCGGTGCAGCACAATCTTTGCATATGAATCAGTTATTTAAAACTCTGGAATTAATGAAATTCAAAAATGCGAATAAATGCAGACATATTTCATTTGCAGAGGTAAGATTGCCAACTGGAAAAATGTCTTCAAGAACAGGCGAAAATATTCTTTATTCAGAATTTATCAAAGAAATTACAGATCATTCCAAAAAAAAGATTTTAAAGAGAAACCCTGAATTGAAAAAAAATGAATTGCAAAAAAGGGCGCTTAAAATTTCAATTGCTGCGATAAAATATTCCATGTTAAAACAAACTGCAAATAAAAATATTATTTTTGATAAAAATGACGCCCTCAACTTTGAAGGGGATACTGGTCCATATCTTCTTTACAGTTATGCAAGAGCGTCGAGCATTTTGAGAAAATCAAAAATTCAAAATTCAAACCGAAAAATTAAAAATTTAGAACCAAAAGAAATAGAACTTGTGAAAAAAATTTCGGAATTTCCAGAAGTTGTTTTAAATGCCTATAAAAATTTAAACCCGTCGGTGATTGCAGGATATTCTTATCAACTCGCACAGATTTTCAGCGAATTTTATCACGCCTGTCCTGTGATTGGAAATGAAAAAGAAAATTTTCGTCTCGAACTTGTAAATTCATTCAGACAAGTTTTGAAAAATAGTTTGGCTCTTCTTGGAATCGAAACAATGGAAGAAATGTAATCATTTTTTAAACAAACAATTACTTTGATTCAAATGGAAATTTATTTTGAAAATTATGGTTGTACTGCAAATCAAAACTCGACGGAAATTATGAAAGGAATGGTTCAACAATCTGGACTGAATTTAACGGAAAATCCGAAATATGCAGACATAATTATTATCAATTCTTGTGTTGTAAAAGAATCAACAATTTCGAAGATAAAAAGAAAAATTCAGGAATTCTCTAAGATGAATAAGAAAATAATTTTAGCAGGTTGTATGCCGAGAATTTTTAGAAAAGATTTTAATTACAAAAATTTATTTTTTCTTGACACGAGCAGAATAAAAGATTTGCTAAACTTAATTAAGGATATTGAGAAACAAAATTTCGATAAAGAAAAATATTTGTCGTCGGTAAATGAGATAAAATTAAACCTTCCTAAAATTTCAGAAAATAAGTTAATTAGAGTTGTTCAAATTTCTGAGGGCTGTTTAGGAGAGTGTTCTTATTGTTTGACCAAATTTGCAAAAGGAAAACTTTTTTCTTATCCGGAAAAAGAAATAATTGAATCAATAAAAAAAGATTTGCAATCAGGCGGAAAAGAAATTTGGATAACTTCGCAAGATAATGCGTCGTATGGAAATGAAAAAAATATTTTCTTTCTTCCAGAATTGTTGAAAAAAATTTTAGAGCTCAAAGGAAATTTTAAAGTTCGTCTTGGAATGATGAATCCCAACAATGTTTTGAAAATTCTCGACGAGTTAATTGAAATTTATAAAAATCCCAAGATGTTTAAATTTTTGCATATTCCGGTTCAATCAGGTTCTGACAAAGTTTTGAAATTAATGAATAGAAAATATTCTGTAAAAGATTTTTTGAAAATTGTTGAAAAATTCAAAGAAGAAATTCCGGAAATTACAATTTCTACTGACATTATCGTCGGGTTTCCAGAAGAAACTGAAAAAGATTTTGAAGATACAATAAATCTTATAGAAAAAATAAACCCAGAAATTTTAAACAGAAGTAATTTCTCGTCGCATAAACAAACCCCTGCTGGAAAATTAGAAAAAATCGACGAGAAAACAGTTACTGAAAGAGCAACAAAATTAATGAA
>Ga0172370_10009203_pt1 | contig 11619 bp, 4 predicted proteins | sample LakKiv5m_FD_114538 | JGI IMG/M metagenome (GOLD analysis project Ga0172370, IMG submission 114538) | Freshwater microbial communities from Kabuno Bay, South-Kivu, Congo - kab_022012_11.5m | ecosystem: Environmental > Aquatic > Freshwater > Lake | place: Democratic Republic of the Congo...
TCGAAAAAAGAGGTTGGAGAAATAAATTTATAAAAACTTTGGAGAGAAAATGAATAAATTTAGACAAACATTTAAGAATAAACATGCTGTTTTACCTGTTATTCACGTTGCAAACTTGGTACAAACCAAAACCAATGCGGACATCGCTTTCCGGAATGATGCAGACGGTGTTTTACTCATCAATCACGCCGTTGGTTTTAACGAGCTTTTGAATATAGCAGAATCATTGAGAAGTGAGTATCCCGAAAATTGGATTGGCTTAAATGCTCTTGGTGTGGCACCCGCAGACATCTTCAATCACATCGATAATTCGATTAATGGAATTTGGGTTGATAATGCAGGAATTGATGAAAGGGAAGTTTTTCAGAATTATCCGGGAAAAGTGATGAGAATAATTCAGGAAAAGAAGTGGACCGGATTATACTTTGGAGGTGTTGCATTCAAATACCAGCGTGTAGTTCATGATTTGGAGACTGCATCGAAAATCGCCATATCTTATATGGATGTGGTCACTACCAGCGGTCTTGGTACTGGAAGGGCTGCGGACATCGAAAAAATAACACGGATGAAACAAGCAGTAGGCGATTTTCCGTTAGCTATCGCCAGCGGAATAACTCCATATAACATTGAGGATTATCTTCCAATTTCCGATTGTTACCTTGTTGCAACGGGCATTAACAAAGTGAGCGAATCCAATGACGATTACTTCGACGAAGCTCTCCTCACCGAGCTTGTGAGGAAGGTGAGGAGGTGGGATGGTAAGAAGGGTTAACGAAAGACCCGGCAAAAACCGGGTCTTCTGATATATTTACATTATTTTATCAAAACTATTTTCTCGGTTATTCTTTCTTCTCCGGAATTAATTGTGATATAATAAATTCCTGATGGGTAGTTCCCCATGTTTAATTCATAAGAATGTGTACCTTCGTTTAGCATTTCTTTATCGAATATTCTATAAATTTCGATACCCATATAATTATTTATCCTCATTGTAATCGGACTGGTTTCAGGTAAATAGTATTTAATAGTTGTAGAGGAATTGAAAGGATTTGGATAAACTTTTATCTGAATTTTATTATTTGAGTTAAATGGATTAGTCCACTCGTTATTCACATCATCAGTTATTGGTACTTCATATGATGGACATCCAGTTAAGCCCATAGTATCGGAAGCAATGATTTTAATTTTTTTGCTAAGAGGATTTGCGATGTTATAGTAAAAAATAGAGTCATAAGGAAAAACCTGGTCTAAAATTTCTTCAGAACCTGTTGTTTTATCGATTGTAAAAATTGTATATCCATTTATATCGGGACTATCAATGATTTTATATTTTACTAATGTCAAGCCTGAATCCGGACCAGAGTTGAAATATAGAGCATGAATATCTATCGGTGCATGTAGTCTTGACTTTGTAAACTCCTGCATTTCGTTTAGATAAGCTTTAGAGATATTGCCATTTAGAGAACGGATACCATAGATGTAAAAGTTGCAGAAAGGAAGTGTGTCGTTTGGATGAAATTTGAATATACCTGTGCTATCCTTTGCCGAACCGATATAGATGCCGTTATAACCGCTATTATTATCATCAATAAAGAAATCGACCGTATCCTTATTTCCTTCGTAAGGTTGCCAATTAAGAACAATATCATTATTGTCCCTTTTAGATATGAGGGCAAATTCCGGTTTATTATCGTTCTTTATTCCAACTATAGTAATGGAATCAGTTGGTTGAGTGTTTTCTGCAACAAATATCCAATATCCATAAGCTGGCTTGGTTAAAGTCCAGTAGCCCGCATTCCAGGTAGAGCTGTTCTTACTGGTTGAATAAATTATTAAAGAATCTGGTTGAGTTTCAGTAATTTTTTTATTTTGAGGATTTATCAGATAAGATTTTGGAACAATACCACTCATTGATTTTATTCGAATAATAAGAGTTTGATAAACATCCTCAATTTTAAGAGTATCCTTAAATTCGTTAGAAAGCAGTCTATCTGAACTTTTCAATGTATAACTTCGTGAATAAGGAGAATTATCTTGAATCTTGTTGCTTGGTTCATTTCTATTTGACAAGAACAAACTATTCAAATTTTGTGCAAGCCCTTGATTTAGTTCGAAATATCCTGGTTTACCTATCTTTGAGATGTTAATACAAAAATTCCATTGTCCTAAAAATCCCATAAAATCTGCATTCCCTTTTAGAATTGGGAATTTAAAAAATATTTCAGTATTCGCTAATGGAAATGGAAGTCCGATTAATGAGTTTATCCAATCAAATGGCCATTTATCTTCTAATTTGGGTATTTGTAACGTCCCATTCAAAGTTCCTGTTAATTCCATAGATGGATTCCAAACCAACTTTAATTTGCCTTCACTATTAACAACAAAGGTTTCATTATCTAAAGTACCAGCATTAATTGTTCCATTAATTCCTAAATAATAATTCCAGTCAAAAATTATTTTGGCTTCTCCTCTAATCTGCCATATATCTCCAAATTTTCCCATCTTTAAATCCTTCACACCTAATTCTAAATATGATGGTGCTTTATAACATCCTTCAACTTGAAAGTCTAATAAATCTGGATTAACTCTACTAACCAGAAATGCTGTTAAACATAGATTAAATGGTGGTTCATTGATTCCAGAAATTGAACCGCCTAATCCTCGAAATCCTAATGTTGTGTTCCCAATTGGAATTGATAATTTAGGATCAACAGTGGCACTGAAACTACCTTTTTCAAATAATTTCTTTTTGAGTAGTACTGATAAAGATACTCCATTTGATTCACTGGTTCTATTCCCAAAAAAAGGAGTCCATAATGAAGCTTCAAACCCAATTTCTTCCGCTGAGTTGTCATATATAATTCCTATAGTTTTTAAACAAACATTAGGAATAATTTCCATCCCTGTGAATCCAGCCCTAAGATTGATGTTAGAATTAATATCAAACAAAATATCACCATTAAATGAGAATCTCCTTCTCCTGTCTCCACAGTTTTTTGTATTTTGTATCCAAACATCTGCACCTATACCAACCTGATTTAATGATGGAAACCCCCATACTTTGAAATATCGAGGAATTACTTTAATACCACAAAAGTAATCTTTAGATTTTGATTTAGCAATTGCTTCTGAATCAATTGTAGAAAATTTCAAGGAGTCATTATTTAAGGGAAGATTATCATAGCTGCCTTTATATAGTGTAAATTTTTGTGGAGTATTTGTTCCCGGTAAATTGATTTTATCGAAGTAAAACTCTCCATTCAAATTGGCAATTTTTTCAAAATTCATAGTCGTATCAATAATCATAGAACCATGAAATTTTAATATTTCATTTATAGAAACATCGTTATTATCGACTTTTATTTGATTTGGTCCTGCTCCACACCAAGCGTCCCCGGTTTTTAACTTAAACTGAAGAAACTTCTTGTACACATAAGGATTTAATGTGCAAGGAGGTGTAATGTGTTTTACTATTGTTGTTTGACTTTCATTATCACAATCAGTTTGAAAGGTTATGTTGTCTTCATTATCACCACCGGTAGCAGTGAAAGTAACTTTTTTTTCTTGTTTTGGTTCAAAATACCATGACTTGTCCTCGGTTTCTGCATTTAACCATGATAAAACGGGTTTGATTGATAGATTAAAAGGATTAGTCCCGCAATTTGAAACGGAAACAATAGTCGGTGATGAACCTGATATAATTATTGTATCCTGTGTAGGAGAAATGCAACAGGGATTAATTCCCGAATCAAAAATAACATCAATTGTCAATTTATCATCACTTCTATCCGAACATGTGTTTTTTATTGTAAGTGAAGCTTTATCACCATCTTTGCCATTCAGATTAGATAATATAATTGTTGAATTAGAATTCGCACTACCTGTCATTTTATCAATTCCAAACCAATCTCCGTTGTTCTTCTCAATTTGCCAATTAATCAAACCACAATCAGCATTGAAATCGAAATTTTTATTTCCGATAGGTTTTAACTTAATAGTTGATATAGATGACTTCAAGAAGTTTTTTCTTGGGCTTAATTGATATGTTGGCTTTGATTCATCATTACTTGTAATTGTTATTTTTTTTGAATAATCTGGACAATTCGGTAAGATGATTTTAACTGGAACGTTTCCATTTGAACTTACGGTCCCTTTATTCGGATCGAATGAAACATTATTATCATCACTTTTTATATCCCATACCAGAGACCCCCCACCTATGTTTTTAATATTTAGAGTTGGTGAAGTACCTGGACATAAAGCAATAGAGGGAATTTCGATTTTGGGTTTCGGAGGGCAGTTTGTTATGCTAATGCTCAATGTATAATCCTGATTTTCATCGAAAGCTCCCCCTATTCCAACTACGTAAACAAATATTCTATTACCACCAGATTCTAATCCACATCCCTCAGGCCATTCAGCTTGTATATTTTCATCGGAAGTTCCAGAATTTTCAGATTTTAAATTAAATGGACTCCATAAATCTGAATTTCTAATCAAATACAAGTTATAATTTTTGGGCAGGTTTGTTAAACTGACGTTAATACAATTATTTTGAAAAGGTAAAATAATCCCGTAAAAGTCCATATCTCCAGATGGGCAAATTTTTGCATTTAATGTTTTATTAATTGCACTTCCTGTAGTATCTGACCAATGCCAATATTCAGTTAATGAATTATTTTTTTCATAATCATCACTTCCGCATGCTGTAGGTTCTGCAGCAGCTAACATAGTGTAAGTCATCGAAAATGCTATAAAAATCATAGCCAACATTAATGCTTTTTTCATTTTTTTCTCCTTTAATTTATTTAAAATGCCAATGAAATTCAATAACTGCTGTTCTACACATTGCCTTTTCTTGATTTGATTCTTGAGAATTGATTCCATATGGAAAAGGCGGGCAGACATAGGCATCAGTATATTTTATTTTCTTTTTAGAATCGAGGTCTACAATTATTTCGTCTAATTTTTTTATGAAATTGTAAGTATTTTCAGCTCTTTTCTTAGCATACTGAAAACTTAATTTTGAACCACCGGTAGTATCCGCATAACCAGAAATAGTTATTGAATCGAGCTGTTTTATATCTGGATTGTAATTATTTAACAATAATTGAATTGAATTCCTTAAAACACAGCTATCGATTCCACTTAATTCACTATTTCTTACATTAAAAAATACGGAGGATAGTCTTGTTGTTGTTTTAACGTCAATCTCTTTATTTATGTAAAATTCCTTGAGTTCGGTACTATCATACATTAATAATGAATGACAATTATTTATTATACAATATGAGTAAAAAAGCTTAAATCCTAAGTATCCTGAATGTTCTATTTCATTTAAAATTTCTTTAGGAAAAAGTAACTTTAATGAATAATTACCGTTTGCCTCAATAATATTATTTTTATCTTCATAATTGTTAATATCGTAATATTTATCAATTATATTTCGAGATGGCACTCCGTAATTACATTTCAAATTCAAGGTCTTCAACCTTGTAAGGTCGTTTTTCGAGAAATTATTAATTTTCAGAGGAATAATAATAGTATCAGCATTGGTTTCAATTACTTTAATAACGGAATCTTTGTAAATTGGTTTATAAATGTTTAATGTGTCAGAACCGGAAATAAAATTAATATCAACTCTATTATTTTCATCTGGATTTGAATAAGATTGATTTGCACTGCTACTATCAAGGATTATTCTAGAACCATCAATACTGTTCTGACTATGAATTAAATAATCTTTAACTTTATTAAGTCTACTTAAAAGATTTAAATTATTTTGATTAAACTTTGTATCCTGACAAGCTGTTAATTTAATATAAGAATTAGCAGACTCTTTCATTCTTCTCCCGATAGTATCAAGGATATGTTTAGTTTGAATTAAACGATAACTACCATAATCATTTTGCAATAATGAACCTCTTTGTTCGCTTTCGAAAATATCCATTTCATTATTTTTTTGGAAATAAACTGACATAAGAATTGGATATAATTCTCTGTCGACTTCAATTTTGAAACTGAATAGACCTTTATCTTCTTTTTTCCCTGTATTCAAAATTAGTAAAGGTCTGAACATTTCAATTTTTAGTTTTTCTTCATCTTTTGTCCCACAAGTTTCATTTCCATTATACCTAATCGAAACACCTAATTTACCATATACCTCCTTCCAATTGTATTCCTTGTACAGACCATTAAAAAGATAGGTGAATGAGATTTCAGGTGATATTAGCCAATTGCTTTTGTTAATTCGATGGTCATAACCCATACCAAACGTTAATCCAAGATTAATTTTATTTGCTGTATAATTATTCGGGTCTTTATCGAGATATTGATATTGTGTCTGACCATTTGGAAATTTCACATTAGTAGGCGAAATAATCTTGGCTTTACCGTTCCATTCAGGTTCACTTAGATGCAAAATCAAACTGGGACCTGCAAAAAATCTAAAATCATCAAAAGTTCTATTCACCAATAAATCAAATGATAAAAAAGGCGATGTAATCTCAAGCGTATGGTTTAGTGAAAGAGGAACTACATTCCCGTTATTATCGCGTGTGAATAAGCCAGAAGACTCAACTTTTGGAGTCATTGAAAGCTTCGGAAAGAATGGAAGATAATTATAATCTGCACGGAAAAATAAACCATAAGGATATTTAAAATTCCAAAGTAATGAACCACCAAAAAATAGTCCACCGAAATAGCCACCATTATATTCAGGACATTCAGGCGAGTTCTTGCAGCCAATATTCATACTGGCATGATTCAATCCATAGCCAAGTCCTAATCCGTAAGTAAAATCGCTTCTGATGTGATTACCTGTAACATTTATCCTGTTATCTTGTACAGGGGGACATTCAGAAATAAGTTCATTGGATATAAAAATCAAAATTGCATAAGTTAAAATTATCAAATTTTTCATATCTTCCTCACTATCTTACAATTGAAAACATCTTGGAAAAATTGCGACCTTCCACTTCAATATTCATCGAATAGACCCCGTTTATAAAATTTTGGGTTGGCAAGGTTAATTCGAAATACCCTTGTGATATTCTTTGATTAAATATTTCTGAAACTTCCATTCCTATCAATGTTCGGAGTGAAATTCTGACTATCGCCTCCTTATCAAGATAGAGCGATAACTTAACTTCATCATTTACAGGATTTGGAGAAAGGTTAATAATGCTGACGATATCAACCAATAATCCATCAAGGTAACACCATTTTTTAAAATTCATCGTATCTAAACCTGATGAATTTGAAACAAAACAGTTTGAACCGGAACTAAGTCGATAATTGAAATAAGAAAAAAGGTTTTTACCAACTAAAGAACGAAACCTCAATTTTGTCAAAGGTGTGTCAACAGGATAAACTTTCGAAACCATAACTATATCAGATTTTGAGAGAGATATCTTATTTACATTGACAGAAAAATAAGTTGAATCAGTTTTTGATTGTAGAAAATCCGACCCGGTTAATTCATTTTCTAATGTTAATTTTAATGTATCCCCAAGCTGTATAAGGTTTATTGAATCTCGATTGGCATATAAACCAAATTCAAAAATACTTCCTAAAATTATTGGGTCTTGAGTGATTTTCTTCATATAGATCCACAGAGGTTTCTTCCTTACCTCAAGATTGAAGCTGTAGTCAGTATTTCCTGAATTGCATTCATCGTTTATTCTATAAGTAATCTTATATATTCCTTCTTTTGACAAACCCTTATTCAAAACTTTAACTACCTGAGAGTCTTTTGAACTTAGAAAAAAGTCATTTGGAGTAAACTGAAAATTCGAATCATTCGAAGTAATTTTTATTTTTCTGCCAGCAAAGCCATTATTGAATACATTAAAACTCCGTGAGTAAGAAGTATTTAAGCAAATCATTGTATCCGGCGGGGGAATTGAAACTATTTTCGGTTTTTCAACAGTTGCTTTGAGTATTAAAGTGTCGATTCTTCCACAAATATCCTTGATAATTAATTTCCCTATGTATATCCCGTCATTCAACATACCCTGGAAGCGGACGTAAATTATCTTCACCTCATTTGACTTGATTCTTAAATTCAAAGTTTGAGTTTCGTTTGAATTTTGATAAAAACAAAAAGGAGTACCAAGTGTTAATATAAAGTTTGTATCAATAGAGGCTAGACTTCTTATAATAAAGGTTCTATCCTTTTTTTCAGCAGGACAAAGAATCCCGAAATCAATAGTGTCACTTGCAATAGATAAAATCTTCCAATCCAAACTATTAACATTCGCTTTGAGTTCTATCGTATCCTGTAGTTTAGCATTATTATCATACAGTATTAATTTTGCTGATTTACTACCAACTCCGATAGCATTTAAACATATGATTATATTCGCTTGAGTTCCCTTTTTAATCGTATCAGGGAATGTTTTTGGGGTTGATAATGAGAATTCTTTAGAATTTACACCTATTATGGAATAATTGTTAATGATGAAATCTGAAGGTTGATTGTTAGAAATCTTAATGGTATCACATTTGGTTGGACTACAGATGATACTACCAAAATCATGTATAGAAGGTAGGATTATATCTGCTGGTAATACACGTATAATATTTGCTCCAGCTTGTGAAAGTACCCAATCGGGTTCTGAAGTGTAAGTGCTTCGATCTGGATTTGGAACTTGTTGAACAACACAAACGTAATAGACCGAGTCATTCCCTGGGAGTAAGATATCTTGTGACCAATTCGATGAATTGACTGTACTATATTGAAACCAGTCAGTACTCTTACCTTTTAAATAAATTCTAATTAGTTGACCGTTTCCAGTACCGCTGAGTTTAAACCTATTTGAATTTACATAAGATGTTGTATCAGTACAAGGACCGTTATAAAAAGTTGCTTTAGCAGTCATGTTGTTAGTGCTCAAAGCATTGGGACCATCTACTCTTACTCTTCCTGCACCCCCATAGCCGCCCTGATTTAAGCCTTTTCCACCAGAACCCCCACTTACATCAACAACCATCTTACCTGTCATTTGAGTTTTTGTTGTAATAATAATTCCACCACCAGCTCCGCCACCTCCTGAAGACATACACCCAGAATTTGTACAAATACTCGATTCGCCATCTGCCCCAAGTGATTCTAATTCATAGAAATTTACTTGTTTAGCATATATCGTTAAAGCCCCACCGCCTCCACCACCATTCCCACTAAAGTTCGATTTAAATCCATTACCTCCAGCACCTCCAGATCCACCCGATTGTGGTATAAGTTGTGCATTACCAGCAATACAACCTCCATTTGATATTGAACAACCAGCTGCATTGCCACCGCTTGTTGAATTACCTCCACCTCCACCTCCTTTACACGGGCTATCTGCTCCTCCGCTACCACCAGACATCCCTTCAGCAGGTATGGCACAGTTTCCATTATGAGTACCTCTATCTCCTCCAAAAGAAAATGGGAAACCGGTACCCCCTCCACCTCCACTATTAGCATCTTTAGGACACAATCCTCCAGGTGTACCGTTCAAAGAATAACCTAAATTACAATTACCAATATCTCCACCCCCAGGAGTTAAACCATTACCGTTTGTCCCATAAATTTTATTAGGGGTACACGAAGAATACTCGCCATGTCCACCACCACCGCCACCTGGTCCGGCATTTATAGAATCTCCGCTAACAGATATTATTGAGCTATCAGATAATTCAAATTTTGTTTTACTAATAATAATCACGGGTAAGTACCCTTCATTATAATTTGTTAAAGGGTTACAATCCATTGTTGAAACTTTATAAGTTCCTTTTCCGGCCAATATCATACTATCAACAATCATAGCTCCTCTTTTTGATCTTAGTCCCCAACCTCCTCCTGAACCAATAGTTCCAATATCTGTTTTTTTTCCAAAATCTTGTGGTTTCACTATATAAAATGTATCAATATTCGATGGTATTCCATTTTTCAATACTTGTATTGGTATTACAAATTCAGGATCTAGATTTTGCCAGTTTGCACTATTGGGCTTCAAATCAGGATTTACAAACATCTGAGTTGAAATAAACTTTCCATTCCAGCTCACTATTAACGGTCCAAAAATAATTTTATTAGTATCTTTTGGATTTACGCAAATTACCCTAATAGTATCATTCTGATTATTTAAATAAATTTGGTCATTCCCGAAATTATCATTTTTATCATAAGGACCTATTAATTCTGTATATGTATTCATACCAGGCGTACCAATATCAGGAATAATATATGAAATCGAAGGTATGTCGTTCAAACTGCAAATTGTTGGCCCAGCATTAAATAACTGTTGTATTTCTGCATTTGACAAATAACGGTCATATATAAAAATATCATCAACTGAACCGCCATTTAGTTTGCTTGTTATTGCATAATATCCAAGAGATACTGGTCCTCCTTTTTTAAAATTCAAGTCAGAATCAACGCTATCTACTTTCTTATTTAACAAAACACCATCTTGATAAATCATATAATTACTTAATTTCGGATTTTCTATCAGTGGTAAAACCCAAACATAATGATGCCATTTTAAATCACTAGTATTTGCTTCATAAGTTATTTGGCCACCATAAGTACCAACCTGAACAAAGATTACATTGTTTTTTGAACTTACAGTACAATTCAAATTAGTACCAGGTTTATCACCGGTAGCTGGGTATAATTCTGCTGCATATAATGATCCCCAATCATCTTTTTTAACCCACATAGCTACAGTATTAGCAGTTTTACCTTCTAATCCAGTAAAATTGAATAAAATATTTTGATCTTTTCCAAGCCCTTTAAATTGATATGCTCTATTATTGTAATCGTACCTATCAGGTACACTAATCGCGCCGGTAACTATTCCGTCGTAATTATGTCCACTCCAGTCTTTAGCATCTCCACAAAAAGGGTAATAAGCAACAAGACCATTTTTGGGAACTTGATTTAGTGGCCACTGTGAATATGATAAAACCGGAAGTAAAAGAATAAAAATAATCGCTGATTTCCTAATCATATTTTTGTCCTCATTTAGATTAATCTATAAAATTTTCAATTTTCTTATTTGGGCTTGGGGGTTTTCCGAAGTCTTGGTAGCTCGATATGGCTCCGACATGGCATTCACCATAGGGAACGAATATTTTTGAGTAATAAAATGGTTTCACCTCTACCTCAAAATTATTGACCAATAGAAATTTAACTCTTTTTCCACTTATTTCCAAGTGAATTTTTATATTTTTGCTATTTTCTTTATTTTTGTAATTTTATGTACCATCTGGAGTTAATTTGCTCAAAAAATCATTTGTTCTGGCTCTTGACCTTGAGGGAACTCTGATTGAAAATGCCCTGTCTGTTGTCCCGAGACCCGGCTTATTCGATTTTCTTGAATACTGCAAAGCGGTATTTCCAAGAATTGTAATGATGACAGCAGTGGATGAAACTACTTTCGAAGAAGTCAGGGCAGAACTTCTTCAGAAAGGATTTGTGCCTGACTGGTTCGGAAAGATTGAGTACGTCAGGTGGGCTGACATGGAAGCAAGTGAATTCGGAAGATTTAAGGATTTACGCTGTATCCCTTTCTGCGACGAGAAAAATGCGGTAATACTTGACGATATGGAAGGGTACATCCGTGAAGAGCA
>Ga0172370_10009204_pt1 | contig 11616 bp, 11 predicted proteins | sample LakKiv5m_FD_114538 | JGI IMG/M metagenome (GOLD analysis project Ga0172370, IMG submission 114538) | Freshwater microbial communities from Kabuno Bay, South-Kivu, Congo - kab_022012_11.5m | ecosystem: Environmental > Aquatic > Freshwater > Lake | place: Democratic Republic of the Congo...
ATAGGCGCTCGCAAGCGGTTTCCCGGGCGTTACCTTCGGGCCGCCGCCGTGCATCTTGAGCGCGCGCACCGTCGCGACGAGCACGACGGCGTCCGGCATGAGGCCAGAGGCGCGGCACTTGATGTCCATGAATTTCTCGAAGCCCATATCGGCGCCGAATCCCGACTCCGTCACCACATAATCGGCGATCCGCGACGCGATGAGGTCCGCGGCGATCGAAGAGTTGCCGTGGGCGATGTTGGCGAAGGGGCCCGCGTGCACGAAGGCGAGCTGCTCTTCCAACGTCTGGAGCGCGTTCGGCTTCAGCGCGTCCTTCATGAGGATGGTCATCGCGCCGGCGACGCCGATATCCTCCGTGGTGACAGCCTTGCCGCCCTTGTCGAGGGCGACGACGATCTTTCCGAGCCGGCGCCGCAAATCCTCGAGGCTGGTCGCCAGGGCGAGCACCGCCATCACCTCGCTCGCGACCGAAATGTCGAAGCCCGTCTCGCGCAGCGGCCCATTCTCGAGGCCGCCCATCCCGATGACCATCGACCGGAGCGTGCGGTCGTTCATATCGAGCACGCGCCGCCACAGAACCGAGTAGGGATCGATGCTGAGCTTCTTCATGCCGAGTTTCTCAAAATAGGTGTCGGACCAGCGGCTCTCGTGGTACATGCGCGCGTCGAGCGCCGCCGCGCAGAGATTGTGGGCCGCCGACACCGCGTGGATATCGCCGGTAAGGTGGAGGTTGAAGTCGGTCATCGGCACGATCTGGCTATAGCCGCCGCCCGCCGCGCCGCCCTTTATGCCGAAGGTCGGGCCCATCGAGGGTTGCCTGATCGTGGCGATCGATTTTTTGCCGATGAAGCCGAGGCCCTGGGCGAGGCCGATGGTGGTGGTAGTCTTGCCTTCGCCGAGCGGCGTCGGTGTAATGGCCGTCACATCGATATATTTCGCCCGTTTCTGCTGTACGACGCGGTCCGTCAGGAATTCGAGGCGTATCTTTGCTTTGTCCGCGCCATAGTGCTCGAGGTATCTGTCCTCGAGGCCGTAGAGGGACGCGATTTCGGAGATCGGTTTGATATCCGCGGACTGCGCGATATCAACATCAAGAGGAACAGGGTTAATGCGCTTCACTGACATGAAAAACCTCCCTCGATGGGCAATTTCTTTGTGAGAATAATGTAATACGAAGGGATTGCGCAGACAACCGAGGGCGAGATTTCCACCGTCGCGCGCGGGGCTGTGTGCATGGGGCAGCGCGTGGCCGAGCGATTCTCAGCGCGCTTCGTTCAACCTCGGATTGAAGCGCTCCGAGAGCGAGTCGCCAACCAGATTGAACGACAGCACGGTGAGCGCAAGCGCCACACCGGGAAAAATCGCCATCCACGGCGCTTGCATGAGGTAATTGCGCGCGTCTTTGAGCATGAGCCCCCAGCTGGCGGCCGGCGGCTGAATCCCCACGCCCAGAAAAGAGAGCGACGCCTCAACCACCACCGCCTGCGCGAAAGTGAGCGAAGACTGCACGATTACCTTGCTCATGATGTTGGGGATGACATGCCTGAACACGAGCTTGACCGGACCGGTGCCGAGCGCGCGCGAGGCCTCGATGTAGCCCTCGGATTTGATGGCGAGTGTTTCCGCGCGCACGAGCCGCGCGAACACGGGACTCGAGATGATTCCAAGGGCGACCATCACCTGAACGAGACCGTAGCCCATGAACGAGACCACGGTGATGGCAAGAAGAATCGTCGGAAATGAGAGGATGCTGTCCATGATGAGCATGAGCGCCTGGTCGATGAGCCTCGTCCCCATGCCCGCGAGGAGCCCCACCACTCCACCCAGCGCCACCGCGATCGACACCGCGACGATGCCCACCGTGAGCGCCGGCCTCGCGCCGTACATCAGCCTCGAGAGAATATCGCGTCCAAAATCGTCGGTCCCGAGCGGATTGCGCGCGTCAGGCGCGTGAAACCGCCGGTCGAGAAATTGATCAGTGGGGCTGTAGGGGGCCACGAGCGGCGCGGCGATCGCGACCGTCACGAGCAAAAAGAGATACAGCGCCGAGAGCGAAAACAGAACATTCCGAGATCTTCGAAGCGCCATGGCTCACCGCAACTCGGTCCATCGGAAATCGAAACTGTCGAGGCTCGGAGTCATGCGAAAGTCGAACACATTCGAGCGCGTCCCAACATAGCGGTAGGAAGTCCCGATATATACGAACGGCACATCTTTCGCCATGATCTCAAGTGCATCCGTGTAGAGTTTCTTTCGCGCGCCAAAATCCGAAACTGTAGCCGCCTCTTTGATCTTCGCTGCCGCGGTCGCGTTGTACCAGTGCACATACTTCCCCGCGCCATACCCCGCGAGCGTTCCATCCGGATCGAGCTTCCCCGTGTGGCCGATCACCGTGAAGTCGAAGTTGCCGCCCGTGTACACGCTGGAGAGCCAGGTCGACCAGTCCATGAGCTGAATCTTCACGTTCATGCCCACTTTGGCGAGCATCTGCTGCATGAGCTCTGCCGCCTTCACGTGGAGCGGGTAATTCTGCGGCACCGCGATCGTAAACTCCCGGTTTCCCACGCCCGTGTCTTTGAGGAGCTGCCGGGCCTTGTCGGGATTGTAGGGATAGAGGCTCGAAAAATCGCTGTAGTACGGATTGCCGGTGTCGAGGAAGGTCGAGCCCACCCTGCCGCCGCCGTACGCGATGTCGAGCACCGTCTGCTTGTCGATGGCGTAGTTTACTGCTTGGCGCACCCTGAGATCGTTCAAAGGCTCGCGCGCGCAGTTCATCGCCATCACCATGATGAGCGACGAGAGTTCCTTCTTTATGGTGACTTTGGGGTTCGCCTGCAGCATGGGGAGGTCGTCCGGATCGACAAATTCGAGAGCGTCGATCGACCCGAGGCTCAAGCCCTGCACCTGCACGGCGCGCTCGGGAATGATCTGAAATTCCACCTTGGCGAGTTTCGGTGTTCCCTTGATCCAGTATTTGTCGTTCCGGACCATCGTGATCTTGCTGTCGCGGATCCACTTGTCGAACTTGAACGGCCCGGTGCCCACCGGCTCCGCCGCGAAATTGTGGCCCGAGGCGATGAGCTCGGAGGGCAGGATGGCGCTCCAGCCCGAGGCGAGCGTCGCCAGGAGCGGGGCATAGGGCTGCGAGAGCGTGAGCACCACGGTGTACGCGTCCGGCGTTCGGATCGATTTGATCGCGGCGTACTCGCTCCGCTTGGGAGATGCCATCTTCTCATCCATGATCCTGTCGAGCGTAGCCTTGACGTCCTTCGAGGTGAAAACCTGGCCGTTCTGGAAGTTCACATCCTTGCGCAAGTTGAATGTCCAGACGAGGCCATCGGGAGAGATCGACCAGCTCTGCGCGAGCGCGGGCACGATTTTGCCTGTCTGGTCGGGCTCGACGAGGGTGTCATAGAAGCTCTTGTCGACTTGGAACGTGAGGGTTCCCGCAGTTTTCTGCGGATCGAGCGTGTCGGGATTTCCGCTGAGCCCAAACACGAGTGTCGCGCTCTGCGCGGCAACCGCGCAGAGCGCGAAAAGCGCGAGCATACCGACGATAAAGCCCTTTTTCGGCACAATTTTCATAGCATAATCCTCCAAACGCTACGCGAGACGGGGCGCTCCGCCAGGAGTCGCCGCCAGAAGCGCGGCGGTGTACTCATTCCGGGGGCTTGAGAGAAGCAGGGCGGTCGGCGCCTGCTCCACGATTTTTCCCCTGTACATCACCGCGATATTGTCGCACATATAGGCCACCAGGTTAATGTCGTGAGAGATGAAGAGATAGGTCAAGCCGAGTTCTTGCTTAATATCGCCAAGGAGGTTGATCACCTGGGCCTGGATCGACACGTCGAGGTTCGAGACCGGCTCGTCCAGCACGAGAAAATCGGGCTCCATCGTGAGCGCGCGCGCGATGACGAGCCGCTGCCGCTGCCCTGTGGAGAACTCGTGCGGATACCGAGACGCGGACGATGCGCTCATCCCCACGAGGTCGAGGAGGCGGACTACCCTCCTCTCCCGCTCGGCGCGCGGCACTCCGAGATTGACGAGCCCCTCGGCGAGGCTGTCGCGCACGCGCATCCTGGGATCAAGGGAGCTGTGCGGGTCCTGGAATACTATCTGCATGCGCTTTCGCTCAGCCCGGAGCGCGCGGGCTGGCAGTGAGGCGAGCTCGATGCCCCGGTACCTCACGGAGCCTTCGGTGGGCGGATCGAGATACATGATCGCCTTCGCGAGCGTGGTCTTGCCCGATCCGGATTCCCCGACCAACCCAAAGCTGCTCCCCTTCTCGATTGAGAGTGATACTCCATCCACGGCCTTAAAGCCGCGCGCTCGATCCTCGAGCGAACGCGGGGGGTGAATTTTCGAGACATTTTCGCAGAGAATCAGAGCTTCCACGATTCCCCCCAGAAGTGGCAGGCGCTCGCGTGATCAGGCTCGCGCTCAGTGCACTCAGGTTTCTCGATGCGGCATCGATCCTTCGCGAGGGGGCAACGCGGCGCGAACACACAGCCGCGAGGCTCCTCCTTCGGATCGAGCACCTGGCCCTGGATCGCGGTGAGCTTGGTGCCCTTCTTCCGCGGATCGGGAATTGAGCGCAAGAGGAGCGCGGTGTAGGGATGCAGCGGCTTTGCAAAGATGCGCTCGCGCGGTCCGCTTTCGACAATGGTGCCCGCGTATATCACGGACACCCGGTCGGCGATCTCCCGCACTACGCTCAGATCGTGCGAGATAAAGAGCATCCCCATGTGACGCGACGCTTTGATCGATTTGAGCAAGCCAAGGATCTGCGCCTGCAGCGTCACGTCGAGCGAGGTGGTTGGCTCGTCCGCGATGAGGAGTTCGGGTTCGCACGATATGGCGATCGCGATCATCGCGCGCTGTTTCATACCGCTCGAGAGCTCGTGCGGAAAAGCGCGCGCCACCCGGCCATCGCTTCCCAGCCCAACGAGCTCGAGCAGTTCCAGCGCGCGCGCCCTCGCCTGGGCTGGGCCCATGCCGAGGTGCTGACGCACGGTCTCGGCGATCTGCGTTCCGATCGTGAAAGCAGGATTGAGAAATTTCGCGGGTTCCTGGAAAACCATCGAGATCTTGCTCCCCCGCACCGCGCGCAGCTCCTCTTCAGTCTTCGAGAGGAGTGATTCTTCTTTAAGTTGTATACTTCCAGATACTATTTTTGAGGTGGAGGGAGGCAAAAGCCCCATAAGCGCCATCGCGGTCACGGTCTTTCCCGAACCCGACTCACCCACGAGCCCGTGGATCTCATCGGCGCTGAGCGAGAGCGCGATTCCCCGCAGGGCGTGCACATTTGCCCCCGCGTCCGCGAACTCCACGGCGAGGTTCTCGATGCGTATGATCGGTGCTGCGCTTTTCATCGATACTACCCCAGCCTGATCTTGGGATTCACAAGCGCGTAGAGAATATCCACCGCGAAATTCACGAGGGAGAATACCGTGGCGATAAAGAGCACCCCACCCTGCACGAGGGGAAAGTCCCGCTGATAGATCGCGTACAGAAAGAGGCGCCCGAGTCCTGGAAGCGAAAAAACCTGCTCGATGATGATCGCTCCTCCGAGCATGTAACCAAACTCGATGCCTGCGATCGTGATGATGGGGAGAAGCGCGTTCTTGAGGGCGAGGCGGTAGCGTATCACACGATCGGGCATTCCCTTCGCGCGCGCCGCGACCACGTACTCCTTGGCGAGTTCATCCGACATCGAAGCGCGCGTGTGGCGCAGCAGGATCGCCGCCCTCGCCACTCCGAGCGAGAGCGCGGGCAGCACGAGGCCCAGCATTGAGTCCACCCCGAAGAGCGGAAAAATCGGGAACTTCACCGCAAAGAGCAGAAGCAGCAGGATTCCGAGCCAAAAGCTCGGAATCGCCATGCCGATCTGGGAGAGCGTCAGCCCCAGGTAATCCCAGGCTGACCAGCGCTTCACCGCCGAGAGTATGCCGAGCGGAATTGCGATGACGAGCCCGACGAGAAGGCCGAATACCGCGAGCGAGAGCGTGAGGGGAAAGCGCTGGAGAATCATCGGCAGCACAGGCTCGTCGGAGATCATCGACCTGCCGAGATCGAGGCGAATCAGGCTTCCAAGGTACTCGAAGTACTGCGCGGCGAGCGGGCGATCGGTACCGAGTTTTGCCCGGATCGCCTGCAGGTCGGAGGCGCTCGCGTCCACCCCGCCGATGATGAGCGCGGGGTCGCCAGGAATGACGCGGATGACAAAAAAGATGATCGTCGAGATGATGAAGAGCGTGAGGATGAGTCGTACTAGCCGTTTTGCGATCAATACTGCAATGTTCATCCCCTGCTCCGCCGCATCGCGTGATTCGATGTAAATCCGTCCAACTCGAACACTATAGGTTACTGTAAGATACTATTATGAAAATCATGTTCAAAATTCGCGCGATTGCGGTGAAGGCTCGTCGGGAACCTCTGCGCGTATTGCCTCTTGGCGCAACTTCGCCTTTTTTCTCCTCGGACCGCGCTTGCGCCGTTTCGGAGGAAGCGGAGCGGGCAGGAGATCGTCTTCGCGCAGAACCTGCTCCATCGCCTCTTCGAGCGCGATGCGCGGCAGGTTGAGCGGTGTCAGAAACTCTCGAATATCCGAAAAGGCCTCGAGCCTGAAGGCCGAGGGTTCTTTGGGATTCTCCTCGTGTTTCGCGAAATCTCTGAGGCGCTGACGGATAAACCACGCGAGGAAGGGCGAAATGAGCCGCCGGTCGCTCTGGACAATTTCCGCCGCGCTCGCGCTGTTGAGCACCGAAGTATCCTCGGGAAGCTGCGCGAGGAGGTCGAGGGAAGCGAGATTCTGGAGGAAGACCTCCTTGAACGCTTTGTCCCGGTGAATCGCCGCGTGCACCTGAGGAAGGATATATTGCAGAAGACCATATTTATCGAGCGCCTGGAGCATGAGCACCGATTTGCCGGACGCGATGATCTTGTAGAATTCCTCGGCGAGCCGCGATGGGCTCACATCCGAGAGCAGCGCAGCGTCCCGCCGTATGGAGAACTTGAGCGAGAGGGGCATGACGAAGCGGTTGGCCGCAGCGTATTTTATACCGCGAACCATCCTGACGGGGTCTTCGCGGAAAATCTTGTCGAGAGGGATGATCGCCTTGAGCCTGCGTCCACGGAGATCGTCCATTCCGCCGAGGAAATCGACTATCTCGGACGCGACCGGATCGTAGTAGAGCGCGTTGACGGTAAAATCGCGGCGCTGCACATCCTCGTCGATGGTCCCGTACTCGTTGCCGATCGTCCCAGTGGAGAGCGAACGGAAGGTGCTCACCTCATAGATCTTCTGGCCCGAGTAGACGTGCACGAGCTTGAAGCGGCGGCCGATGATGCGGGAGTTGCTGAAAATTTTCCTGATGCGGTTGGGAAGGGCGTCGGTTACGATGTCAAAATCTTTTGGCCTGTTGCCGAGGAGGAGGTCGCGAACGGCGCCTCCGACGATATACGCCGAGTAGCCATGGGAGGCGAGCCGCTTCGCGATCGCGACCGCGTCGCGGTCGACAGTGGCCGCGTCGATGCCATGCTCGCCGCGATCAAAGACTCTCGCTTTAGCCTGAAGCCCACCGCTTGGATTTCGATAGTACCGGATTCTCACAAAGATGCTCCACGTTGCACCCCGCTACAGTACAAAAAATTATCGAATGTGTCGAGAGAACCAATCGACAATATCGCTCAAGACCTCTTCTTTATTGATTTCGTTCAAGGATTCGTGGCGACCGCCCTCGTAGCACTTCGATTCAAAATCGATGATGCCAAGGCGCTTGCAGCGCTGCGTGAGCGCTTCGTACCCCTCTCGCATGCCGATTACAGGGTCGGCTGAACCGCAGAACAGGAAAAGCGGCAGCGTCGGCGGAATGCTCTCCAGAAATCCTTCGCCGTACACCTTTCTAAGCCCATGGATGAGATCGCGGTAGAAGCCGTAGCCGCAGATGAAGTTGCACTTCGGGTCGGCGATGTAGGCGTCGACGACGGATTGATCGCGGGTGAGCCAATCGAATTTGGTGCGCGCGTTCGCCACGGTTTTCGCGTACTGGCCGAAGGTCATCTGATTCGGAAGTTTGGCTGGGGCGTGCCATCCCTTGAGCGCGCCGCCGATATTCACGATCCAGCCTCCAGCGCGGTCGAGAAGCGGCGCCGGCTGCTCCGGGGGCGCCGAAAGAATCGCTCCATCGAAGTATTTGCCATTGGTCGCGATGAGCGCAAAGCCTAAGAGCGCTCCAAATGAGTGCCCAAAATAGAAGAGCGGCAGCTCGCCGAGCGTCTTCGACGCGAAATCGCCGAGTTCGATGAGATCCTGCACTACCCGCTCGAAACCGTCCTTGTCGGCGAGATATCCCCTGCTTGCCCCGGCATCCGTATCGCCGTGCCCCCGCAGATCGGGAATCCAGGTCGATACACCGATGGAAACAAGTTCCTGCGCCAAGCGTTCAAAGCGCTCTTTGTGATCGTTCATTCCATGACCGATGAGCGCCACCGCTTTCGGTTTGTCTTTTGGTTCGAAGCGAGAATAGACGAGCTCTTTGCCGTCGCTCGTTTTGAATCGTTCCATCAGCGTCTCCCGGATGATCCTATTATCTTATAATAATATCGACACAAACGCCACAAGTTAAATAGGTAACGCGCGCAACGTCGCGTGTGGGCGGTAACGTGGATCGCGATATGCGCGCGCGACGCACACGGCGGTGCGCGGCGAGCGCGGCGAGCGCGGCGGGCGCGGCGGTCCTAGAAAAAAACATGCGCTCTGCGTAGTATAGCCGTGGAGAGAGGCGATGGAGGTGAAATTCTGATTATTCTCAGCAGCCCGCATGTGCGGCGGACCCTCGCGATCGGCAGAACAATCGGAAAAAATGCGCCGGACGGGGCGGTCATCGCGTTTCGCGGCGACCTGGGCGCGGGCAAGACAACGCTCGCGAAAGGCGTCGCCCTGGGGCTCGGAATCGACGAGCCCGTGATCTCTCCGACCTACACAATCATCTCGGAATACTTAGGGCGGCTTACGCTCGTGCACATCGACGCATATCGCCTCTCCGACGAAGAAGAGTTCATCCAGACAGGCGGAGCCGAACTCCTTGGATCACCCGGATCGCTCAGCCTCGTGGAGTGGAGCGAGCGGATCGAGGACCTGCTTCCCGAAGATTGCCAGCGCATTTCGATCACCATCGAGGAGAATGGCGACCGCCTCTTCATTTTCGAGGGCGATTGGATCGAAAATGTGAACTGGAAGCGCTTCGCGATTCCGCGATACAGCGTTCTTCCTGCTGAGAATTCGGATCGCCTGTCACCACGAGAGGTAGTTCAATGACCACGATAGCACTCGATACAAGCTCAGCCACGCTGAAAGTCGGTGTCTGGAGGAGCGCGCTTCTCTCGAGCGTCGTGTCCGCGCCGCCCGCGACCCACGCCGCGACGATTCTGCCCAGCATCGAGAAGGCGCTCCGCGACGCGGGAGTTGGCGCGCGCGAGGTTGAGCTCATCGCGGTCGCGGGCGGCCCCGGCTCCTTCACCGGCCTGCGCATCGGCATCTCAAGCGCGAAAGGACTCTCCTTGAGTCTCGGCATCCCGATGGTGCTCGTTCCCACCCTCGATATCTATGGAGAGGCGTGGAAGGAACTTTCCGGAACGGTGGTGCCGGTCATCGACGCGAGAAAGCACCGCCTGTACTGCGCGCGCTACCACCGGGGATCGCTGATCGGCGAGTGGCTGGATATCGACGCCGACGGCCTCCTCGCCAAACTGCGGGACGAAGAGGAAACGCACTTTGTAGGGCCAGATGCGGAACTCATGGATTCACTGTGCCAGGAGAGACCAGGCTGGCGCGTTCACGAAGCGGCCATAGAGGCGGAACTTGGCGCCCTCGCGCGCCTGGGAATTGTGCGCTACCGCGAGCACGGCCCTGCCGCGGCCTCCGAAGGCCCCCTCTATCTGCGTGAGCCTGAGATCGGAGAGCCCCTCGCCCGCTAGATATCTTTTTTATAGACGCGATTGCGCTTGTGCTGTCGCTTCGGATAATCCTTCCAAATGCTCTGCACTTTGATATTGTCCTCGAGTTCGAGGTTCGTCTCGGCGTACTCGACGCCAGCCTCGAGGGCTGAGCGCTGCATCGCGTTCATCACGATGGCGAGCACACCGCGCGCCTGGTACTCAGGTTTTACGGCGACAAGATAAAGATCGACGATTTTCGGGTGCTTGAGCGCCTGGAGCAGGTAGAGCCATCCGAAGGGAAGGATCCTTCCCCTCGATTTATTGAAGGCCTTGGAGAGGCTTGGCATGGAGATCCCGAAGCCGATGAGCTGGTCGCTGCTGTCCACGAGGATCTTGGTGAAGCGCGGATCGACAAAACCGAGGTACTGTTTGATGTAGGTGTTCACCTGGCGCTCGGAGAGCGGCGATGTTCCGTAGAGCGCGCTGTAGGTTTCATCGATGAGGTTGAAGAGCTGCTTCCCGAACTTTTCGACGATGACCTTCTTGTCGGTCCACTCATAGAGGCGCACTCCCGAACGTTTCGCGAGCAGTTCGGTGACGCGCTGCACCTTTTCGGGGATTTCCTTTGGTGTGAAAATCTGGAACTGCAGCCAATCGGTATCCTTCTTGTAGCCCAGCTTTTCGAGGTGTTCAGGATAATAGGGGAAATTGTAGATGGTCGCGAGTGTGGCCATCTCGTCGAAACCCTCGATCAGCATGCCCTCGCGGTCCAAGTCCGTAAAACCGAGAGGACCGTGCACCGCCGCCATGCCCTTGGCGATTGCCCATTTTTCCACAGTCTCCAGGAGGGCTGCCGTCACCTCGATGTCGTCGATGAAGTCGATCCATCCGAAGCGCGCCCATGCCTTGCCCCATCTCTCGATGGCGCGGTGATTGATGATGCCCGCGACGCGGCCAACGATCTTCCCGTCGCGCCACGCGGTCCAGTACTCCGCTTCGCAGAACTCGAACGCCGGGTTTTTATCCTTGCGCAGCGTCCGCAGTTCATCGAGCCGCGGCGCCGGGACATAATTGGGCTGACTCCTGTACAGACGGAGCGGGAAATTGATGAATCGACGCAGGTCTGCCGCGCTCTCAACTTTTCTGATCTCTACCGACATTGTTGCCCCCTAATTCCGACTTCCACTCGTGGATGAAGAGCTCATACGCGGCGATGGTCGCCTGCGACACGATATCGCCCAGTTCACCCCGGCCAAGCCAATCATTTCCATCGAGAATATAGAGATGGGCAAGCTGATTCTCGGCATCCGAAATGGCGAACTTCGGATCCACAGAGCGGCGGCGCTGCAGCCCATTCAAGGTTCCCTCGAAAATCTCCCTATATTTCTCATCATGCCATTCGGCCATGCTCACCTCAATACGAATTCAGAACGCTGGACGATTATAGTGGGAGATCGCAAAACCATACAAGGTATTGACCAAGTCGAGGGTTTTGATATATACAACCACCTGCGCGGCGGGATAGCTCAGTAGGCAGAGCAAGCGGCTCATATCCGCTGGGTCGTGGGTTCAATCCCCTCTCCCGCTAAAGCAAAAGGCCCTCAGAACGAGGGCCTTTTTCATTTTTTGCTCCGCTGAGCGCCGAGCGCGTCACATGACGAAGAGCAGTCCTATGTA
>Ga0172370_10009206_pt1 | contig 11614 bp, 12 predicted proteins | sample LakKiv5m_FD_114538 | JGI IMG/M metagenome (GOLD analysis project Ga0172370, IMG submission 114538) | Freshwater microbial communities from Kabuno Bay, South-Kivu, Congo - kab_022012_11.5m | ecosystem: Environmental > Aquatic > Freshwater > Lake | place: Democratic Republic of the Congo...
AGGTAAATGACCTGAAGTATTAACAAGAAGGATAAAATTTGCTTGTCCTTCTTGTTGAAATTTCAATTAACGATCGGAAAATTCAAATGTGGAAAAATCGGAAATTTCAAAAGTTTAATTACATAAAGTTATCGATCAAAATTAGGTGTTGATGTTTTTTCTGGTCTTCCTAACGCTTTTGCTCCCGCGATAAATCCGACTCCAAATGATACAATTCCTAAAGCAGATTTTAACAAACCCTCCTTTTTAATATTTGTTCTTTGCGCTTCATCAGTTTCTTGAGTAGTAGTAATTTGCTCTATGCCATCTGCAGAAAATCTTGTACCGAAAGCCATCAATGCAATACTGCTAAGAAATAAAAATTGTCTGCGATTATAGTCCAATTTCTCCATTTATAATATTGTAACTTACAAATCTTAATTATTCTCAACTGTTTTTCGATTAAAGACTTTTTAATCTAGTGTAAAATATTAAGTACAATGATAATAGATGAATTAAAGCGTAAATTTCAAGGTAAAAGAGTATTAATTGTCGGTCTTGGTTTACTAGGGAGCGGTATAGGTTTGGCGAGGTTTTTTAGTGAATTAGATGCATCCATAACTGTTACAGATCTTAAGAGTAAAGAAATCCTTCAGCCTTCAATCGAAAAACTGAAAGATTATCAAATCAATTTCGTTTTAGGAAAGCATAATCTTCAGGATTTTTTAGAAAGCGATTACCTTTTTAAAGGCCCTTCGGTTAGATGGGATAATCCCAATATTGTTGCGGCGCAAAAAAAAGGTATCCCTATTTTTATGGAGAGTTCATTTTTTGCCGGTGTTTGTCCGGCAAAAATTATCGGTGTCACCGGCACCCGGGGAAAATCAACCACGTCAAAAATGATTTTTGACGTGATTAAAGCCAATGGTAAATCAGTATATTTAGCAGGTAATGTTCCTAACGTATCAACTATCAGTTTATTAAACCATTTAACTGAGGACGATTACGTAGTTCTAGAACTTTCTTCGTGGCAGCTAGCAGGTTTCCACGCGCAAAAAATATCACCAGACGTGGCCGTATTTACCAACTTTTATCCGGATCATCTTAATTATTATGAAACAATGGATGATTATCTATATGACAAGGAAGCAATTTATCTTTACCAGAAAAAAGAAAACAGCCTGATTGTAAATGAAAATTTAAAAGGAAAAATTAAAATACCTCCGGGAAATACCATTTATTTTTCAGCCTCAGATTTCTCAGAAAAACTAGAATTTTTAAAAGGCAGTCATAATTTGGAAAATGCTGCTGCCGCCTATAAAGTTGCCGAAGTTTTAGGTTTGGATAAAGAGACAAGTTTAAAAACCTTAATCAATTTCAACGGATTACCCTATAGACAGCAAATAATTGCTGAAAAAGACAATGTTATCGTTATCAACGATACCACATCAACCACACCGGTTGCGGCAGTATATGCTCTTGATTCTTTCTCTGACAAGTCGGTAGTTTTAATTTTAGGTGGCAATGCCAAAAAACTGCCCTATGATAATTTAATCAATAAACTTTCCGGTGTTAAAAAGATTGTTCTTTTAGCCGGATCTTTTACCGATGAAATACTTCCTGTTTTAACCTCAAAATATCCGGAAAAGTTGAGTGGTCCTTATGACAGACTAGAACCGGCAATAGAAAAAGGATTAGCTTTAGCTTATGATTTAAAAGAAAAATGTTATTTGCTTTTTTCTCCGGCAGCTACTTCTTTTGCTATGTTTAATAATGAATTTCATCGTGGTGATGAATTCAATAAGATAGTTCTATCAAAATGCAAAAAGGTATAAAAAAAAAGAATGAAATTGGTTGGTTATTTATATTGCCAATATTTATATCGATAATCGGTTTGCTATTTGTTTTTGAAGCCTCTTCCATACGAAGCTTTAACGAAGTGGGTGACAGTTTTTATTATTTGAAACATCAGGCGATCTGGCTGTTATTGGCAACGGCCGTGATGATTTTTCTTTCGTTTTTCAACTACCACCGGTTTTATTACCTTTCGTTATTATTGATGACCGGCGTAATTTTTCTTTTATTTATTGTTCTCATTCCCGGTATCGGACAAAAAATCGGGGGGGCCAGAAGATGGATAGACTTGGGATTTTTCAATCTTCAACCGACGGAGTTAGCCAAATTCAGTGTTATCGTTTATTTATCTTCCTGGTTTATCAACCGCGAGCGGAAAAGGTTTTTTTCGTTTCTTATCCTTTTGGGATTGCTTATGTTTTTGATAATCTTGCAGCCGGACATGGGTACGGCAATAATTATTTTTTCATTGGGTATCGGTATTTATTTTTTAGCCGGAATAGAGCTTCACTATCTTTTTTTGTTAATCCCGTTTTCTTTAGGAGCTTTTTGGTTATTGGTCAAGGTTTCGCCTTACCGGTTCAAACGCTTGTTGGCTTTTTTTAATCCCTCGCTCGATCCGTTGGGGATCACTTACCATCTCAATCAAATACTGATTTCTCTCTCAAACGGCGGCCTGTTCGGACAAGGGTTCGGAGCTTCAAGGCAGAAATTCCTTTTTTTGCCCGAAGCCCACACCGATTCGATATTTGCTATCATTGGAGAAGAGATAGGCTTTATCGGTTGTTTTTTGCTTATTATTTTATTTCTTTTTTTCATTTATAAATTATTTTTAGTTGCCGAATGCGCGCCCGACAGGTTTGGACGGCTGCTGGCAGGCGGAATTTTTATTTTCGTCAATTTGCAGATTATCATTAATTTAGCATCGATGGCCAATCTAATGCCCTTGACGGGAGTGCCTTTGCCCTTCATTTCTTATGGAGGATCGAATTTGTTGGTGTCTTTTTCTTTAGTCGGAGTTGCAATTAATATTGCCAGACATTCGCAAAAAACATGAAAATACTTATGACCGGCGGTCATGTGACCCCTGCTTTAGCCATCATTGACGAATTGTTGGCAATGAAAGACCAAAACGAAATTATTTTTGTCGGCCGGGAATATGCGTTGGGGAGCGAAAAAATAATTTCCTTCGAATCTAAAGAAATCCGGAAGAAAAATATCCGTTTTATCGATTTGAAAGCCGGCCGTTTCAGCCGCTTAATTTCCTTAAGGACAATCTACAATTTGCTTAAAATCCCGATAGGTTTCATAAGAGCCTGGCAAATCGTTGGCCGGGAAAACCCCGATATAATTATATCTTTCGGCGGTTATATCGGCTTGCCCGTTGTTTTATCCGGTTATTTGAAACATAAAAAAATATATATCCATGAGCAAACCATTTGCCCGGGAATCGCCAATCGTTTAAGCGGCATATTTGCCAAGAAGGTTTTCTGCGCGTTCAACGAGGCTTATAAATATTTTCCGGCAAACAAAACAATCATTACCGGCAATCCTTTGCGCCGGACGATCCGGCCGGTTACCAGAAACGATTCCAAAATTAAAAAAGACCGGCCGGTAATTTATGTTACCGGCGGCTCATTAGGTTCCCATAGCATCAATATGCATATTAAAGAAATATTAAAAGAATTGTTGAAAAAATATATGATTATCCATCAGGTTGGAGAAACTAAGGAATACAATGATTTTGCAAAACTTGAGAATTTTCGGCGCAGCCTGCCGCCTGTAACCCGGAAAAAATATTTATTAAATAAGCATTTTTTTGAAGATGAAATCGGTCATATTTATTCGCTTGCGGATTTAGTGGTAGGGCGTGCCGGCGCCAATACGTTTTTTGAGCTCGTTGCTTTGGAAAAGCCGGCGATTTTTATTCCTTTGCCTTGGTCGGCTAATCAGGAACAGCAAAAACAGGCGGAAATTTTCAGGAAATATCGCGTCGGGGCGGTCTTTAACCAATCGGGATCAAGCCGGGAGTTGTTGAAACTGATCGAAAACACAATGGATAACATTGATTTTTACAGAAAGAACTTTCCTCAATTACATTTTCTTTACCGTTATGACGCCACCAAAGTTATCATTAAGGAAATCTTTTGCCGGTAAATATTCCGCCTTGAAAATATTAATCTTAAGCTTCTTATTGCTTGGGATTTATTTGTTTTTCGATAATTATTTCAGGGTCGACGTTATCGAAGTCAAATCGGACAAAAAAGAATTGCTGGCGACTAAGAATTATTTAAACAAAAACATATTTTTGCTTTCGGAAACCGAAATGAGTCGGGAACTTATAAACGGCAATCCGACCGCAAAAGCGATTATCGTTAGAAAAGAATTACCGAGTAAATTGATCGTTACCGTAATCAATAACCGGCCGATTGCGGTGCTTAAAGTAAACAGCGGTTATTTCCTGGTAGACACGCAAGGAAAAATTATTTATAAAAGAAAAGACCTGTCCAATAATTACCCCATCATCAACTATTACCAACTGCTTGATTTTTATGCTTATAATGCCGGAGACGTGATTGATTTTCGGGAAATCGCGCAGGCGCTGTTTTTTTTGGATAAAAGCATGGAGCTCGGATTGAAAATTATATCTATTGATATTAATGGTTTAAATATGATAGCATTACATTTAGTCGATAAAACAATCATTTTTACAACTGAAAAAAACCAATTTAATCAGATAAACCAGTTAGGACAAATTATTCGCCGGTTTAAAATTTCCGGACAGAATTACGTAAAACTGGATTTCAGGTTTGATAAACCATACGCCGAGCTAAAATAAAAGATTAAAAATAAAAAATAAAAAACCACTATTCCATTTTTTTTATCTTTTATCTTTTATCTTTAATTTTGAAACATGGCTGATAAATTAATTTGCGGAATCGATATCGGCAGTTCGAAAATAGCGACCATTGTCGGGCTGCACCCTGCCGATGAAGGAGAATTGAGGATAATCGGCTTCAACACGACGCCGTCGCGCGGCGTGAGAAAAGGCCTGATCGTTGACATCGATAAGGTAACCGTTGCCGTTGAAGAAAGCGTGGAAAAAGCCGAACGGATGGCCGGCCATAAAATCAGCCATGCCTTTGTTTCCGTCGGCGGTCCTTATATTGCTTCATTGAATTCCCACGGAGTGGTAGCCGTATCGCAGCCGCAAGGCGAAATTACCGAAGAAGATGTTGGGCGGGCGATTGAAGCCGCACGGGCAATTTCCCTGTCATCGACCCAACAAATAATCGAAGTCTCTCCGCGCGATTACATCGTCAATGGCCAGCAGGGGATAAAAAATCCGGTCGGGATGAGCGGTGTAAGGCTGGAAGTGGAAACGCATATCATTACGGCGTCGCAAACGAATTTGAAAAATATCGATCATTGCCTGACCGATTTAGGAATCGTGAATAACGGTTTTATTTTTTCCGGTTTGGCGGCGGCCGAGGCGGTTTTGAGCGAAACGGAAAAAGAATTGGGGGTAGCCGTGGTCGATATCGGCGGCGGCAAAACCGATATCGCTTTGTATGTTGAAGGGGCATTGTCTTATTCCGCCTCGATTCCGGTCGGTGCCCGGCATGTGACAAACGATATTGCCGTCGGTTTGCGCGTTTCGCTGGAGTCGGCGGAAAAAATCAAACTTTACCTGAGTCGGGGATTAAACGTTCAAGACAGAAACAGAAAAAAACCGGAACAGCTGAATTTGGCGGAACTCGGGATAACCGAGCCGGTAACGGATTTATCTTTGAAAACTTTGATTGACGGTATCATTGCTCCCCGGCTGGAAGAAATATTTAAATTTATCGGTGAAGAAATCGAAAAAAGCAATTTCGCGACGAGTATTCCGTCGGGTATCGTCCTGACCGGCGGAGGCGCATTGACGATCGGTATGTTGCAAACGGGAAAACGCGTGGTTGGGTTACCGATGCGTCTTGGTATTCCGGAAAAAGTGACGGGATTGGTAGATGAAATACTCGAACCCCAGTTCGCAACGACAGTGGGTTTGATTTTATACGGAAGAAAAAACATAATGGGCGAAGAAGCCGGTTTTAAAAACTTTAATAAAATCATTAAGGATTTTAATGTCGGTAATTCTTTTTCCAAATTAAAAGATTTGTTTAAACAGTTCATACCATAAATGTTAATTAAACCAAAAGCGGGTCAGGCAGCTAAAATCAAAGTCGTCGGCGTCGGCGGCGGTGGCGGCAATGCCTTGTCTTCTATGATCGCCGAAGGCGGTATCACCGGAGTGGAATTTGTAGCGGTAAACACCGATGCCCAAGCCCTTCTCAATAATAAATCAGGAATTAAAATTCAAATCGGTGAGGAATTGACTAAAGGATTGGGTTCCGGCGGTGATCCGGAAGTGGGCAGGCAGGCGGCTGAAGAATCAAGGGATCTGTTAAAAGAGGAACTGGCCGGGTCGGACATGGTTTTTATTACCTGCGGTGAAGGTGGGGGAACCGGTACGGGTGCTTCGCCAATAGTTGCCGAAATCGCCAAAGAAACCGGAGCCTTGACGGTTGCCGTCGTGACCAAACCCTTCGAATTCGAAGGTTCAAAGAGAAAAATTAGCGCCGACGAAGGAACGCAGAAACTGAAAGAGAAAGTCGATACGTTAATCGTGGTTCCCAATCAGCGTATCTTGCAGGTTGTCGATAAGAAAACACCGATTCTCGATGCTTTCAAAAAAATTGATTCGGTTCTGCATCAGGGTGTCAAGGGGATTGCCGAACTGATTACTGTTCCGGGGCTTATCAATGTCGATTTTGCCGACGTGAGAACAATCATGACGAACGCAGGCACTGCTTTGATGGGAATCGGAACCGGCACCGGCGATAAGCGGGCAATGGCCGCGATCAAACAGGCGATTTCCTCACCGCTTCTTGATATTTCAATCGAAGGAGCCCGGGGAGTGCTTTTTAACGTTGTCGGGGGACCGGACATGACCATGGCGGAAATCGACGAGGCAGCCTCAATTATCGCCAAAACCGCCGATCCCGACGCCGATATCATCTTCGGCGCGGTGATTGATGCGCAAATGACCGATCAAATAAAAGTTACTTTAATCGCAACAAAATTCGATAATAATAAATTGAAATTATTCCGTTTCCATAAGGAAGAAGCTAAAACTTCCCAGCCGGCGGCCGAACAAAAACTTGAAGAGATGATGAAAAAAGAAGAAAAAGAACCGGAAAACCTGAATGTTGAAGAAGAATTCCTCGACGACAACGAATTCGACGTTCCTGCTTTCATGAGGGTGAAAAAAAAATAAAGCTTCAATAAGAAATTATCCTTCCGGCGGCTTTTTTTATAGTCCTTTCCCCTTAAACGAAAGTAATTATCTCAAATTATGTTCTTATTTTGGCAGATCTTCGAATATTTGGATAACGGTCTACTTCACGGCTGGAATATAACCTTCCGGTACTTCCGTACTCAACCAAGACAACTTCAACATCGGGAAATAAACAAGCAATAAAAACCGCGGTTCGTGGATCATCTTCATGATGTGTTACTTTATCATAGCGTTTTAGCAATTCCCTTATTGCCGCGGCTTTACTTACAGCAGTTTTTATTCCATCAGGTGTGTAAAAAACATCAGTAAGCAGATTGGAAATTCCGACTCGATCCAGCGCATCTTCTGTCATTCCTACCCATTGCCTTTTATTTGATCTCCCCGTGTTGCCAAAATTATCTTCTCCAGCTGCCGCAACTTCTTCCATTTCTTCTCTAACACCAGGGATAAGCCGTCTTTTGGCGTGATCTGAAAAGGAAATCATTTCAAATGGATTGGTTATTGGTTGATCAACCACTTGGCGTGTGAGCTGGGGGATCTGATCAAGTGTCGGAATTTTTAGATGAGAAGGTTTAATTACCGCTTTAACTACTCCCAATCCACGAACAAGGCCACCTCTATTGAAGACTGTATCATCCAGATCCCATGAATGAGCTCGTTCTGACATGCTGGAATTATAGCAAATTCCTTAAAATGCACCAACTGACTTGTACAGCTACGTACAGTGTTTAGGGATCGTTTTATTATGATAAAATCTAAACATGGACCAGAACAACCTAAATCCTGCACCTGAGTCTGGGACAGTAATTCCTGTTGAACAGCAAATTGAAAAAGTTGACGTTGCTATTTCAAATGAATTTAGTAGCGGTAGCAAAAAGAAGTATATTCGTTTTACAATGGCTGTTCTGGGTAGTATTCCTTGGATTGGGAGTTTTATAAGCGCCGCTGCCAGTTTAAGCGCCGAAAAGGATCAGGATAAAATTAACGAACTACTGAAATTGTGGCTGATGGAGCATAAAGATAAAATAGACAAGCTGAATCTTACTTTAACAGAAATATTTGCTCGTTTGGATAACTTCGGTGAAGAAATCCAAAAAAGAATCGAATCTCCAGAATATTTAACCTTAGTGAGAACGACATTTAAATCTTGGGATAATGCGGAGACAGAAGATAAAAGGCAAATGTTGAAAAAATTAATCAGCAATGCCGGTGTTACCACGCTTTGTCCCGATGATTTAGTTAGGCTTTTTATAAAGTGGATAGATCAGTATCACGAATCTCACTTTTTGGTGATAAAGGAAATCTATCAGAATCAAGGTATATCTCGAGGGCAAATGTGGGATAAAATTCATAAAGGACCGCGGCCGGCAGAAAATTCATCAGAGGCAGATTTATTTAAATATTTAATAAGGGAACTGAATACCGGTGGTGTTATTAGAATCGAAAGAGAAACTAACGAATATGGTCAATTTATAAGAAAACAGCCTCAATATCACCCAAAAGGAAGTGCCAGTAAAACTATGGAATCAGCTTTTGAAGAAACAAAACCCTATGTACTTACTGAATTAGGGGAGGAATTTGTGCACTACGTAATGACTGATATTGTTCCTCAAATCGCTGACAATAATACTCCATAAGAGCGTTATTAACTGTGAAGTGAAATTTGGTATATAATTATTCTTATTGCATATTTGTTCAGATTAAATCATGACTAATAAAGAACTCGTGGAGATTATCCTTAATATACCGGCAGAAAGCCAAACGGTAGAATTCAAAAGGTTATCTTCCGTTAAAAATGAGGTTGAAAGAATCGTTGAATCAGTGGTTGCTTTAACCAATAGCGACGGCGGTTCAGTGATTTTAGGAGTTGAAGACCCGAGCAAAAAAGTTGCCAAACCATATGATCGAATATTTGGTATCGAAGAAAATCCTTCAAACTTTGATTTATTGGGAAGAGAAATCACGCGCATTATTCCACCTTTAGGCAGTATTTGGCCACCACAGATTGTACCGGTACCGGAAGTTAATAAAAGAATTGCTATTTTATTTATCATAAAGTCGGTTGATGATTTTCATTTACTTAAAACCCCATTTTACGAAGAATGGAGAAGCGAAAAAAAAATTGCAGGTGCTTCCGTAGAAGAAACACTTGATAAAACAGGATTAGCCAAAAGAGATGATAAAGGAATTTTAAGACCGACTCGAGCCGCAGTTCTATTATTCGCAGAATATCCATCAGATTTAATGGATACCAAATGTACAATCAGGGTTTTTCAATATACCGGAAAGCTGGCGACATTCGGCGAAACTCCTAATTTAATTGGTACACCCAAAACAATTCATGGACCAATTGTTAAGTTGATAAAAGATGCTCACGATTACGTTTTAACGTTACTTCGATCAGGGATTAAAATTCCATCAGGTTTTGTGACGGAATACCAGTTGCCGGAAAGAGCAGTCAAGGAAGCGATCACCAACGCCGTTATCCACCGTGACTATTACATAAAAAGAGATATCGAAGTTAAAATATTCGAAGACAGGATTGAAATCGAAAATCCTGGATTATTTTCCTATAACATCACTCCGGCCAATATTGGTTACATTAGAGCGGAGGGTTACAGAAATGACTTATTGGTTAAACACTTGACGGAATTCCCATTACCTCCCAATCTTGACCAAAATGAAGGAGACCGAGCAATGAGGCAAGAGATGAAAAACAGTAATCTTTACCCACCGATTTATTGGACTTATCCTCATTTGCCCGATACGGTCAGAGTGATTTTGTTAAATGAGAAAGTTTCACCAGAATGGAAAACCATTTATGATTTTTTAAAGCAAAATAAATACATTGTTAATGAAACGGCAAGAGAGATTACCGGAATTAAGCAGATGGATAAAATGTCAAGAATTTTGAAAAAATGGGTTGACAGCGGTCTCTTGATACAAATTAGACCACTGTCAGGTTCTACTAAAGCAATTAAATACCGATTAACCGATACATTTGAAATCAGTTCTCGCACCTAAATTTTGCTTGCAATTGGGATTTGCAAGTAAAACCTATCGGATTGTTATAACAGTCTAAAGACATACTTTTAATTGTATTTTGGAGGTTTTGGCCGGGATTTAAGACAAAAGAGTAGCTGTCGGTTTTATGTAGATTTCATGTTCTTAAATAATCTCATACAATCTTATATAGTCGGGTATATAAGATTAATATTTTATTGAAAAGGGAAGCTAATTAATTCACTCCAGGTTTTGTCTGTATTTTCGACCAATAGCCTTGCCTTAGTTGCCTGTGTCTCAAAAGGAAGTTTTATTTCAATATCATCGGATACTTTTGTAAAACCTCTTTAAAATTATCTTTATCTGATAATTGGCCTATGGTTAAGTGCGGATTAATATCAGGAAACTTTCCTTCATATGGTGGGTTTTCCGGAAATATAGCAGCCAATTGTTGAGTTAATTTAATGAAAGGTTCCCGGGGAAAAGGCTCTAAAAAAATCACATCAGGAAAAGTTTTAATAGCTTTTAACGAAAAATTAAACGAATTAACGGTTTGGAAAAAAGATTGTAATTTATTTTTTACTTTTTCATCAATAATAGAAGGTGGTCCTCATGATTTGATTATAGCAGGAAGTATAATGGTCCCAGAATTTAAGACGATGATTACGCTCCAATTAGTAATAACCTCTGGCCAGTTTCCAATTTTCCTTTTGTTCCAGCGTAAACGAATTCCAAATTGTCCGGGCTCCGGGAATATATGTTTTTTTCTTATTTCTTTTTTGAGCCGTGCGGGAAGTGTGGAAATATCGCGAAGCCCAGGTGGGATAAATCAAGGAGTCAAACCAGGCTAAAATTTTATTGAGAAGTGGTTGGTATTCCGGAGGAATAGACATTTGAGCTACCTTTGTCATATGCACCTATCATAACGCAATTAAAAAATATTACACAAAAATGGAATTATTCATTTATAGGATCACCTATCAGTTAATAATCCTTCTTGCTATAATAATTTACATGGATTATTCATTTTTACCTTATGATCCGATATTTAAAGAATTATTTAACAAAGAAAAATCTTATTTGCAAAAAATATTAGATGACGACCTTGTTATTGAACACTTTGGCAGTACATCTGTTCCTGGATTAGGTGGTAAAGGAGTAATTGACATCTACATTCTTGCTCCAAAAGATAAAGTTAAATCTGTATCGAATAAACTTCAAGAAAATGGCTATCTTTTTAAAGATTTTTTTAAGGACTCGGATCATTTATTTCATCAAATAGATAAGGAATACGGAAATAAAAAATATCACTACTGTAGTGCTATCGAAATAACTTGACAATACTAATGTTGGATGGTAAGCTGAATTTATGTGGACAGCAGCGGCACCTCTGAATATTCCGGAACAAGACGGAAAGATTCTGCAGAAATTAGTGCA
>Ga0172370_10009208_pt1 | contig 11614 bp, 10 predicted proteins | sample LakKiv5m_FD_114538 | JGI IMG/M metagenome (GOLD analysis project Ga0172370, IMG submission 114538) | Freshwater microbial communities from Kabuno Bay, South-Kivu, Congo - kab_022012_11.5m | ecosystem: Environmental > Aquatic > Freshwater > Lake | place: Democratic Republic of the Congo...
ACAAAACCAGGTAGGGGTAAAAGGCGCGTGTCCGGGTGCATGCTGTGTTACTACTTTGTCTTGGGAGCAGGAGCCAGGCAAAAACCGTGACAAACAACTTACCTTTATTGTCCGTGTTAGGTGTAGATTTCTATACACTTTTTCCGGATCTCTACATGCTATTTTATTGCGGTCTTTTATAACCTAAGATTATCCTAACTAGTTAAGACAAAGATTAATTATGTTTAACAATTAATTGCTGACGATAGCAATTTATGCCATCACTAACTTCAATAATGTAAATCCCATCAGGGATGTTAGCTAATGGGATGATAAAACTATTACCGCTTCTTTTCAAAGTACTAATTAAAAGACTCTGATTATTATATATATTTATTGTATAATTTGTTGGTTCTAGTTGTTCCACTTCCTTTAATACCACGTTATCAAGAATAGAATCATTATCTTCTATCAAAGGTTGGCTTTCGATAAATGTAACAGTGACATTATCTGAAGCAGGATTAGGGTAAAGTAACATAGAAAGAGATAGTGTACATCCATAAGTTTTTTTAACTAAGTAAAAATAAGAATTAGGGCCTGTTCCACAAGCATTTGTAGATTTTACAGATATTGAAATACTACTTAGATTGGAAGGTAAAGTAAAATCAAGTGTATTATTTCCAACAAAATATGGAACACCGGCAGGAACTGTCCAAGATGCAATTCCAGCTCCATAGCCATAAGGTGTAACACTTAGCCAATGGTTTCCTGGGCAAATTTGCATCCCAGAATAATAAGTAGAACCATCTACCTTCTGGTTTGTAATATATGGCTTACCAGAATATAAAGGAAGTGTATAAAGAACTATTGAACCACAACCTGCATTTATTGAGCATCGAATCCAAGAATCACCATTTCCTGTGGATGCAAAGGAACAAGGATTTGATCCTTGATTTGAAATACGACTCAAATATGGCCCGGTTTCCCATACTATTGGACAACCAGATGGTAAGGGACCTATTGAGTATTGTCCTCCAGTTGAACAAACTAGTGGTGATCCACTTATTAAGGGAAGCAAAGATACAACTGCCTGTGTAACTGCTCGACAAGCATTTAGCCTCCCATCTCCTAGTTCATTACAACGCCCATTCGTGTATACATATCCACCTACATGGTCTGCTGTTGATGTTAGTATATTAAAAACTTCCATCTTAGAAAGATTTGGATTTATTGATAAAATTAATGCTGCAACACCTGCAACCTGGGGACATGAAAATGACGTTCCCCCCATTCTACCAGTAAATGACAGGTAATTTGATCCGGAATTTGGTAATTGGGATCCAATTGTTGGTAAAGCACCACCATCAGTTTCGTGCACTGGATTATAACCAGGGTTTTCTGGTATATCTATTGTCCATGCTTCATATGTTTCTCCTGTTATTTGCCAAGAGTAAGCTCTATTTGAAGGTGCTACTATATCAATAATTTGGTTATTCGGACTACTTGGATCACTGGTTGGACTATAATTTGCTTGGCTATCGTTTCTGTCGGAGGCACCAACTGTTAATACACCAGGTACGTCAACATTAGAAGGAAACCTAATCTGGCCATTACTTCCATGGATATGATCAGCAGTATTACTAGCAGAAAATACCACTATACAGCCTAAATAGTTTCTACCATTGGAGGCAACATTTTCTATAGCAGTACGGATTACGGGAAGAAAATTTGGATTGGTGGAATTATATCCCCAACTGCATGACAATATATGTGCACCATTTTGACTTGCAAAAAGAATCGCAGCAGCAGTAGCTTCAGCACCGGCATTCTGGGTTCGGATTGGCATTATTCGGCAGTTTGATGCAATACCTGAAATCCCTATGTTATTATTTTGGGTTGCTGCAATAATACCTGCACAGGCATTGCCATGATTATTATCTAAAGTGGGAGACGGATTATTTGGATCCCCATCTCCAAAATTACTCCCATTTAACCTAATTTGTCTAGTATTAGGCAAGTCAGGATGGTCAGAAGTTACTCCTTGGTCCAATACAGCAATTACGATATTATTATTTCCTTTTGAAACAGTCCAAGCTTCGGGAGCATCAATATCGGCATCAGCTAAACCAGAGTGGCCATCAGTAAACACTTGACCTGTATTGTTTAATGAAAATTGATTAACAAAATATGGATCGTTTGGTATTACTTGATGCCATTCCTTTTCAACAATAAAATTTGGATGACTAAAAATTGTGAGTCCACTTTCTTGAAAAAGATTTGCAATCTTCAATACATCTGAACCCTTAGGAACAACACAAAGTTTATAAAAAACATTTGATTTTATTGTCTTTACATTATACTTATTGGTAAGATCCATAATCTCTTGATTGGATATTTTATCTTTGTACATTACTACAAATTCATCAGTAACTCCCATTTCTAAACCACTACTTATGGTATAAATTGGATTGCAAACTTTTACATCAAGCTCTGCAGTTAATTTTGAATAATAATATTGTTGTTCATTCTGGGGAATTGAAAAAATACATGTACTATCATCTTTCCATTCAATAAGCTTATCCTTCAACTCAGCGGATAATGATATTTTATCAATGTTTGATTCCTTGTTATTAATATATCTCACAATTATTTTGGTCAAGTGAGAACTCAGGGGGATCTTTTCTTCGTAAGCATAATAAAAAGTACTGTAATCTGTTTCCTTAAAACTCATGATTAATGTTAGCAAAATCATGAAAAGAATCGAAAGTAAAGTTTTAGTTCTCATAATTCTGACTTTTAAAGGTTTTAAAACTTTGTTGCAGAAATGATAATGATTTGATTTTTTTCAAACTGTAAAAAGAAATCGGATTGATTGATTTCATGTGTACAAAGATTCCTATTTAATTCATTCTCTTTTGCTTTTCGATATATTATTCGAGTTCTGAATTCGGTAAGTGCTGAATCAGGGAAATATGCTGAGTTCCTATAGTTTTGAAAATAAATTGGAGGGAAATAGAAAATCGTGTCTGGGAAATTATAGGTAACCAATGTATCGCTATAGTTGGATGTAATTATAACATATCCAATAGGATAATTTTGGTTAATAGTACATGGATCAAACCCCACAATAAAACCTTCAGCACATTTAAATTGATCAGTTTCAGGTTCTTTATTGTCCTTTAGACATCCTAATAGTAAGAAGATTGAGAATAGTAATGAGATTAATTTCATACTCATAAAAACTCTTTTATGAAATACGTATTGCAGAAGCTGAAGTCCTAAAATCCTAACTTATTATTAAACGAGATCCATAAGAAAAAGTTACAATTCTTGACATTATTTTACGAATAAATTTACACCTAACGGCCCGCAAATAGAACAAGTTACCGGCGCGTTCTTCATTTCGCGCATGGCGCGCTATTTGCCCCTGAGCAACAGGGTTAGGGATTTGGTTCTGTTGCGAAGGGAAATCTGCAAATAGCGTGACATAGGTAATTTGTTCTATTTGCGTGTTATAAGCTGTGTTTGCGTTTTGTAACAATGTTCTCACTGTCAGGATGAATGGTCATTTTTAATAATCTATCATTAATCTTATCTCTGCGCGGATAGGATTAGTGATAAATTATGTCAGGGTTATCTAAAAACAAATAAAAGCGGGTTGACATGTGTTTTTTGTTAAAATAAGCATGCGAGGACGAAGTCCGATGCACGATCTTCATTTTTGTTTTCTTTAATCTTTTTGCGCCTGCGAAGACAAAGTCTGAAGCACGCGCATTTTTCTATAAAAAAATGATTGTTCTGGCCCCGGAATTTCGTAACTTTGTAAAAGCTTTTGTATTAGCGTCTTGCGAAAGCCCGCTTTCACGCCGCTGCAACAAAAGCTTTTATAAATCCCCATTCCACCGCATTTATTCTTCTTAAACTCAGCTGTCAATCCCGCTATTTTCCTCTTTATTGAGTGATAATCCTGAAAAATAACCATTGTCTACAGTAACTCACCCCACTTAACATGGCTTATAACGGCCCGGCGGTATAATTTCGTAAGCGTTACTCGACGAAGCATCCGGGCAGAGTCCTGTTACCCCGCGCCAGCGGGGCCGGAAAACTGTCACGGTGCGAGGAGAGTACGGCGCGGTTTTTGCCGTCCGGGTACAAGTTTTGTTGCCTATACGAGTGTCGCGGTACAATGTTGATAGGAAGCAGGTAACAAGTCAAGGTGCAGAAAGTTTTATTGCGGGTACTGGCGCGGTCGCGGTATAAGTAATTACAAATCTGTCTTAGGTGCAGGAGCAAAAGCAAAAACCGTGACGAGCTTATGAATTATACCGTCCGTGTTATGGGCCAGGCCTGTTTATTTGTCTAGGTACCAAAAAATTGTCAAGGTTTAGAATTAATTCTTTTATATTGATGAATCCTGTTGCAGAAATATTATTGTGACGGCGCGAGGGAGGAAAATTTTATAATTCTATTGGTTCTGTTTTGCAAGCTCTTTGCCAAAGCATTGAAATAGGGAATGGCTAGCGGGGCTTTGGCAATGTGCTTGCAAAAATTACTTATGTTTTTACTCCAACAACGACTCGCACATTTCATTGAATTCTGATATTGTAATCTCCCCTTTAGCAAGCCTGATTTTAAGTTTTTCAATATAATCCTTGTCTGACACCTGCCGGATTATACCAAGAATTTCGGTGTAGGTGTTTTTATTGATCTCCCCACCGGCAAACCGGCCTTTTATTATTGATTCTGCATCACTGTCTGCATCAGAATTCAAACCTGAGGGTGACTTTGATACAAATTTATACAGAACTATCCCTATCGTTATAACTAGGACAATCAGGAACAGCCAAAGAAGGGGTGATATACCATCGTTTCTCAAGCCGTGATTACCATGCTGCATCCCGAAAGATTGAAGGGATATAGCAATGAACACTAAAAAAGGTAAATAAATCTTTTTCATTTTTAGAGTATTTAAAATTTAATCATCCTGTTGTTGTCTAACTTCAAAATTCTTATCCTTCAGATACCATTCCATTAGATATCCGATCATAATAAAAACAGGCATTGTAATCAATGTCCTGAGCAGAGAAAACTTTAATCCGAGAAATCCAATTTCAAAGGTTATCATCGGTATTTTTATTGTAGAAAATGCCCCGAGATAGATGAATATGTTTTTAATACTGCAGCCTTTCTTCCACAATATATATGCGAATGGGAAAGCGCCATATAACGGACCTGCCTGCAGTGTGGCAAGAAGTATGACAAGCCCTGTACCTTTCAATCCGGATTCTGTTCCGATATGCTTTTCAATCTTTTCACGGGGAACCCAGACATCAAACAATCCGATTAGTACGAACATCAAAGGCAGAAAGAGGATCATTTCTTTGAAGAACAACCAGAAATTAACTCCGATCTGTTCACCTGCAGCAAAATCCCATAAGTATGATACCCCTATGAATGCAAGGAAGAAAAACGGGACGATATACTTTTTAATATTTTTCATCATAACAGCAACATCATAATAAAACCGATAACTACCGCGCCAATGAAACTCAGGATATTCCTTATTATGGTAGTTTTCCAACCAAAAAACCTGGACTCAATTGGCATTGTCAGAATCCCAACCATCATTAATGTGGTAATAAACACAGCTATTGTTGAATAGGCAACCCCACTTTTAACCATTATACCGCAGAGTGGATAGGCAATAAAACCAGGTATAAGAGCAACAGAGCCCAGCAATGCCGAAGTAAGCCACCCTTTCACTCCAGATCCTTCACCCATATATTTGATTAATGTTTCCTCCGGTATCAGTAATAATGCAACACTCACAAGGGAGAGCATGAGCAACAGGGCAGGGAATAGATTAATGAACATTTTTAATCCTTTCCTCACCCCATTTAGTGTTTTTCGTGAATCGATAAGGAAGGAGATCAGTAAACAGCCAACTGTAAAAATTGAAAGGATAAGCATCCTAAAAATGTTTAAATATGTTTTTGTCAGATAATACTTTATTCACTTTTTAATGATTCAATTGGATTTAATAATGATGCCTTCCTGGCCGGATATACACCAAAAAACAAACCTGTTGCCATTGAGAATAAGAATGAAAAAACAAGGGATGGAACAGATATGCTGATACTCCATTGAGTAACCAGGCTTATTATTACCGAAATCAGTATTCCAAGCAGAATACCAATTATTCCGCCGCTTATGCTTAATATGGATGCTTCAATTAAAAACTGCAATAAGATATCTCTCCTGCTTGCTCCGACAGCCATCCGTAACCCGATTTCATTGATCCGCTCTTTTATTGCAATAAGCATTATTGCAAGAATTCCGATACCGCCAACCAGTAATGAAATACTTGCTATGCCTGCAATGAGCGTAGTAAAAGTATCTGTGGTTTCCTTCTGGGTTTCAAGAAGTTCAACTTGTGTCTGAATTGTGAAGTCATCAGGTTTATTAAACCTGTTAAGTCTGTGTCTTTCCCTTAAAAACTCAGTTATCTGTTTTACCGCGCTTTCCATCTTTTCAGATGAGTTTGGCTGAACATTGATGGAATATATGTATGTCAGGTTAAATACACGACGTAACGCTGTTTGCAAGGGGATAAAAATCTGGTCATCCTGATCAATTCCATTAAGATCTACACCTTTTGATTCCATCACACCAATAATATTAAATGGAATTCTGCCGATCATTATTTGTTCACCCACCGGATCGCTGTTCCCGAATAGATTCTTTACAACAGTCTGACCTAGTACAGCCTTACGTTGTGACGCCTTATTATCTTCGTCGGAAAAAAAATCGCCTTTTGCCGGGTGGAAATTTCTGACATCCTGATAATCCGGAGTAGTCCCTGTAATGGTTGTGTTAGAACTGAGATTACCCCATTTTACCTGCATCTTCTTCGTCTGTACCGGAACTGCAATTTTTACATCGGGACATTCTTCAGGCATTGAAAATGCATCCTGCAGAACCAATGTAGTTACAGTCCCCGTTATTTGTTGTCGCCCTGACATCCTTTGAACCTGTCCGGCATTAACTATTATTAAATCGGTACCCATTGAATTAATGGCAGAGATTACCTCTTTTTGAGCGCCATTACCTATGGCCACCATTATAATTACAGCAGATACTCCTATTATGATACCAAGAAGCGCAAGAGCAGTTCTGAGTTTATGAGTCAGCAACTGACCACGGGAGATCTTTATGCTCTTGGTTATTTTCATTTTTTTAAATTTCGGACAGTTCTAATTACTCGACAGTTAGTTGTCTATCGGATGGTTTCTATCGGATTGAGTTTTGCTGCTCTGCGTGCAGGTTGAATACCTGCAATCAGACCAATAATTGTGGAGGAGATTACCCCTGTAAGAATGCTTTCCCAGGATATCGATATTGGCATTTGCATCACAACATTCAGGATTTTTGCACCTATTGCACCCAGTATTATTCCTGCAAGTCCTCCCAAAAGAGTTACCGCTGAAGCTTCAAATAGAAACTGGTTCATTATATCGTTGGTATTAGCCCCAACGGCTTTTCTTAATCCGATTTCCTTCTTCCGTTCATTTACTGAAATGAACATTATATTTGCCACAACAATTCCTCCTGAGATTAAAGATATTCCCGCCAGCAATGCAAGTAATAAATTGAACGTGCCTGATACTTTTTCTGCCATTTCTGTTACCTCTGTCGGTGTTGTAACAGCAAAATCATCAGGAATGCCATCTGCGATGTTATGTCTCTCCCTAAGAATGGAGGTAATCTCTTCAGAAGTTTTACTAATATCTTCAGAACTGTTTAACAGAATTTTTATTCCTGCAATATAATCCACATTAGCAACTCTTCTCATAAATGTGGAGAGCGGGATCATTACTCTGTTATCCATATCGCCCCCACCAGGACTTGTTCCTTTTGAAACAAGAATTCCTTTGACTTCAAACTGTACGTTTCCGATCTGGATCTGCTCACCTATCGGATTCTTATCCCCAAAAAGTTCTTTCTGAACTGTCGGACCAAGTAAACAAACACGATTCATTGAAGTTATATCATCATCTGAAATGAATTCCCCTTCTGTGACATCCCAATCCCAGACATAAGCCCATGATGGAGTAATACCAAACAGGCCTGCTGTTGTAGATTTTTCAAAATAATTTATATTTGAATTACCCCTGCGGTTAAAGGGGGCAATCTCTTTTATAGTACGGATTTCACGTTTCAGGGACTCGGCATCGTCAAGTTTAAGAGTCGTAATTTGCTGTCCTTGCGCTGTTTGTTGGTTCATCATCGATCCGGTTGATGCATTTACCATAAGGCTTTCAAGCCCGAACTTCTTAACCCGCTCCATTACAAGATTTTTAGCTCCAAAACCAATGGATACAACCATTGTCAGAGCAATTATCCCGATAATAATTCCAATCATCATCAGGAATGAACGGAGTTTATATTTTGCCAGATTCTTTAATGCATTCAGTAATATTCTCTTTGTTTTCATTTTAAGCCTCCTTTAATGAATTTTTTAGTTCGTCTTCTGCACTCTTTTGTGACTTGTTTAATTCATCACTGATAATCATTCCATCCGAGATTTTGATAATCCTTTTAGCATGGTTAGCAATATCCTGCTCATGAGTGACGAGGACAATAGTTCTTCCATCTCTGTTTAACTTCTGAAATAAAGCCATAATCTCATAACTCGATTTTGTGTCGAGATTACCAGTCGGTTCGTCTGCAAGAATAATCTCAGGATCGTTAACAAGCGCACGTGCAATTGCCACACGTTGCTGCTGGCCTCCTGACAATTCACCGGGGTGATGGTGAATTCTATCCGCAAGACCTACTGCAATTAATGCTCCTTCTGCAAGTTTATTGATATTTTCTTTATCTGAATAGATGAGAGGAAGTTCTACATTCTCAAGGGCACTCGTTCTTGCGAGAAGATTATATGCCTGGAAAACAAATCCGATCTTCCTGTTTCTCAAAAGAGCCAGATCCTGGTCAACAAGTAAGCTTACTTCGGTATCATTAAAAAATAATGTGCCTTCAGTAGGTTTGTCAAGACATCCCAGGATGTTCATGAGGGTTGATTTCCCGGACCCTGATGATCCCATAATAGCAATCAGCTCTCCTTCCCGGATTTCAAGGGATACATTTCGCAAAGCGGCAATTTCCCCGCTTGCGTCTTTATTGTAAATTTTACTCAGCCCGCTGGCCTTGATAATTACTCTTTCCATATATTTTGATTTAAGTTTTTCATTCGATTTTAATATTATTCAGGCAATAGGATAATTTCACCCTCATTAAGACCATCAACAATTTCAGTGAAGTTTTTATCATACCAGCCTGTTTTTACTTTTCTGGAGACATTAACAGAGTTCTCAACTATAGTTACAAATCGCTCTCCTCTCTCTCTGGTGATTGCTTTTGAAGGTACAGCAATAACATTTTTTCTGGTTTCAAGTTGTATTGTTACCGTAGCAGTCATCTCAGGTCTGAGTATTTTTCCCATAAAATCTTTTATTTCGACAACCACTATGTAGTTTACTACATTGTCCTGGATTACAGCTTTTGGATATATTGCTGTTACGGTGCCTTTAAAATCTGTATCGGTGTAGGTATCAACAGTAAAAGAGACTTCCTGTCCAATATCTATTTTGCCTATATCGGTCTCGTCTACATAAACCTGAACCTCAAGACGTGAGAGATCTATTATATTGACAAACGTTGGTGCAGATAAACCTGCCATAACTGTTTCTCCTTCCTGAGTGGAGACAGATGCAATCACTCCTGATGTTAAAGCGTAGATTGAGGTATAAGAAAGTTGAACTTTCGCAACTTCAGCATTAGCTTCAGCCTGTTTAAGCTGCGCATCTGCAATTTTAAAGGAGTTTTCCGCGAGGTCATATGTCTGCTGAGAGATGTAGTTTTGCTCAAGCAGTGCTGCCTGCCTTTCCATATTAAGTTTTGCATAATCATAATCAGCCCGCGCCTTATTGACTGCTGCCAGGTTCTGGTTTAATTTAGCTCTTAATTCTGCATCATCAATTTCGGCAATTACCTGCCCTGCCTTTACATAATCCCCTATATTGGCACGAAGCTTTTTGACCACCCCGGATATCCTTGAACCCACCTTTACTTCAGCACCTACCTTTGGTTTTATTATTCCGGTTGCTAGGACTGTTGATCCTATATCCCTTCTCTCAACAATTGTGGTTTTGCGTTGATTTTCAGGATTCTTATCAGTTCTTATGAGAAAAAACCAGATCAAAAACAATATTGCAAAAAATAGTAAGAGTCCGATTATTATGCTCTTTTTTTTCATCATTCTTATTTTAAGTGATTATCTTCCTATGGTCCGTTTTAATTGTGCAGTTGAAATTTTATAATCAGCAAGCGCCTGGATATAATTTTGTTCTGCTGATACAAAGGTTGTCTGAGCATCTGTCAACTGGATTATCGATCCTACACCTTCTTTATATTCTCCTTCTGCCAGAGACAAGTTCTCTTTAGCACTTTCTGTAGCCTTCATTGAAGTTGAGATTCTGTCAGCAGATTCCTTAACTGAAAGCCATGCATCCCATACTTCCTGTCCTATTTGCTGCTTCAGCTGTTCAATCTCTTTTTCAAGACTCCTGAATGCAGATTCTTCCTGATTCACTCGTGACTTATTTAAGAAACCTTTAAAAACAGGTATTGAGAGTGTCATACCTAACCACCAGTTATTCTGCATCGATGAGAATTCAGGTCCGGCATAATTATAATTAGCATTGGCGCTAAGTGATGGATAATAGGCACTCTTTGCCACCTGAATATAATTTTGTTGTGCACTTAAAAGTGATTGATATTTTTTTATTTCGGAACGGTTGTTTAACGCCACAGTAAGGAGGGTGTCAAATGGCTGAACCGGAAGTTCGTCAACTATGGAAAGATCATCTGTAAGCTTTACTAATGAATCTGATGGGAATCCCATTAGCTGATTAAGAACACCCTTAACTGAAAGCAGCGAATTTGCGGCTTGAATTTTATTCAATTCTGCATTTGATAATTCAACCTCTGATTTAAGGACATCCGAACGGGTTGCCATTCCGGCTTTTTGCTTAGCCTTTGCAAATTCAAGATGCAAAAAAGAGTTTTTTACAGCTTCTTCAGCACTTTTAACAATTCTTTCTAATTGAAGTGACCGGTAATATGCCTGAATTATATTAAAAACCAGATCCTGCCTGTTGGTCTCATGTTGATAAACTGATGAATTGTAGTTTTCTTTTGAAGCTTCATAGGATGATTTTGTCCTGTAACCCCGGAATATGTCATAAGATAACGTTACTCCGGAACTGAAATTATTATAGCGCTGGGTCCCGTTATTTTTTGAATAAGCATCAGCATTTGAATTAGCACTTATGGTAGGATAATATGCTGAAAAAGCTTCATCAATTTTTGCTTTGGATCCTTCAACAGTAAATCCCGAAGACTGAAATTTTGGATTATTCTGTAACCCGATCTCAACACATTCATTCAGGTTCAGCTCACCCGCGGTTCTTACCTGAGCGTCTAGGCTGCCTGAAAAAAACACCGGGATTACAATTAATATGATTCCGTAAGTGCATAACTGCCTGATTCTGCTTTTGATTGCTCTCATTAA
>Ga0172370_10009213_pt1 | contig 11611 bp, 15 predicted proteins | sample LakKiv5m_FD_114538 | JGI IMG/M metagenome (GOLD analysis project Ga0172370, IMG submission 114538) | Freshwater microbial communities from Kabuno Bay, South-Kivu, Congo - kab_022012_11.5m | ecosystem: Environmental > Aquatic > Freshwater > Lake | place: Democratic Republic of the Congo...
AGGGGGCACATCGCATCCCCAGAGAGTAGACCTACCGCCACGGACTTCACCAGTGGCGGGAGCACGTCCGATGACCCGCGCAGAACTACAAGTAATCAAAGAAAATACGGCCGCCGTTCTGGCCTTGACGGCTGCGCTGCAAGGACGCCCCTTGCAGGTGATGCCACCCGCAGAGGTCGAAGCCGATGTCGTCGTTGAACGTGCCCGTCGCCGACTTGTTGCCCAGCAGCAGAAACTCCAGAAGGCTACGTCAAGGTGTCGTTGACCTTGGCCATTCCGGCCTGGCTGAGCGAATCTGCCAGACCAGCGTAGTGCTTCGCCGTCGTCGAGACATCTGCGTGACCGAGCCAGCGCGACACCAAGAACAAGTCTACGCCGCACGCGAGCCAGTGGGAACCGCAGGAACGGCGGAGACCGTGGAAGTCGGTAGTGGTCACGCTAGCTGCGACGCAGGCGTCCACCGTGTCACGGCGGAAGTTGGCCGGACTGATCTGCCCTTTGGCGAAGATGAAGTTCGGGTCGGCCCAAAACGCCTTGGCTTGGTCCAGCAGAACCAGTGCCCGCCGATCCAAGGGGATCGCCCGTGCTCGTGCGGACTTACTGGCAGGAACGCTGATGGACTTCTTGTCCCCGGTTCCGATGATCCAAGACCATTGTGCTGCGGCAAGTTCTGATGCCCGAAGCCCGACGTGGAGTACGAACTCTGCCCTGATGCGATGGTGCGGGTCGCGTTCCTCACAAGCAGCCAAGAAGGCTGGCCATTCCTCAGCTTGCATCCACGGACGCAGCCGATGGTCTGACCTGGCCAAGGTGACCTTGACCTCTGCGGTCGGATCGTTCTTGATCATCTTCTCCTTCAGCGCCCACTTGAACATCGCACTCAGGCTGCGCAGGTAGCTCTGCCTCGACACGGGCTTGCAGATGACTGTCCTGGAAACTTCCCGACCATCCTTGGTCACCGTCGTGACCGTCCTGGGCGTGGACAAGTAGGTCATGAACTTGTCGATGGCTGCTTTGCCGATGGCTGACAACTCGCGGTCTGGGCCGATGAAGTCCACGAACATGCCCAGCGCCTGCTCGTAGGATCTCTTGGTGGCGGGGCTCAAGGTAGAACGACAGGAGAACCGTTCTACCAGGGTGCTGATGGTCTTCGGGACCGAAGGTGCGTCCACAGACAGAAGGCCGTCGAGGTGGCCACGCCAGATAGCAGCAGCAAGCCTCACGGCATCTTCAGGCGACTTCGCCGTTTCGTACAGCGGCGGCTGTCCCTTTGTCCAATATTTTACGCGGTGTTGTGGATTGCCGTGGCGGTTCGGTGCCGAGTAGGCGCGAACGCTAAACGCAGAATCTGATTCAGAGAAGTGAGTGGTCAGCATCTTGAACCATCCTTGCCTGGTGTCGATGTGACCACGCCAGACGCGACGATTCTTCTTGCGTTCAACCAGAAGTTCAAGCCGGGCAGTTGTTCTACCCTTGTTCTACCCTCGAAATCGGGGCGATCTTCGGCTTGTAAGTGCTTGATTCTCGGAGCCAACACCGGGACTTGAACCCGGGACCTGCTGATTACGAAACTCTCAAGAGTAGGTTTCAGACGGTTCCGGACGGTTCCAACCATTGCACAGAATGCCCTTGCGCCATGCAGAGGTTGCGCCTATCATCGCCCCATGCGGTTCCGGTAGAATCCGGGCGCAGCAAGGGGACGGAACGCACCCCGAACGCACCCCGACGCGGAGGCACCCCATGGCAGGCGTGAAGTTCACAGACACCTACTTGCGCAACCTGCCGGCAAAGGCGGAGCGCTACGAAGTGCGCGAGGATCTCGCCAAGGGCAACGGCAAGCTGGCGCTGCGCGTGTCGCCGAACGGCGGCAAGGCGTGGCAGTACGTCTACAGCTTCGACGGGCGCAACCGGCGGATGACGCTGGGCACCTATCCGGCGATGTCGCTTTCCGACGCGCACGCGGCATGCGGCCGTGCGATGCAGCTGCGCGCGAAGGGCAAGGATCCGGGCGCGCTGACTGTCGAGGCGAACGCGGCGGAGCGCAAGGCGCCGACATTCGCGGACCTTGCCGACAAGTTCCTGAAAGAACACGCGAAGCCAAACAAGTCCGCGAAATCCGTGCACAATGACACGCGCACGCTTGACCATGACGTGCTGCCGCGGCTGGGCAAGCACAAGGCGGACGCAATCGAGCGCAAGGACATTCGCGCCCTTCTGCGCGTGATTGTGGACCGCGGCGCGCCAGTGCAAGCGAATCGCACGCTGGCGCTTGTGCGCAAGATCTACAACTGGGGGCTGAGCGAGGATCTTGTGAAGCAAAACCCGTGCCTTGGCGTCAAGGCGCCCGGCAAGGAAACGCAGCGGGATCGCGTGCTGAGCGAGGTGGAGTTGCAAGCGTTTCTGGCGAACCTGCCCACGGCGGAAATCTCCAAGGCCGGCAAGCTGGCGCTGCGGTTCCAGCTGCTAACGGCGCAGCGGTGCGGCGAAGTGCTGGCGGTGCGCTGGGATGAAATCGACACGGGCGCGGCGGTGTGGACGATTCCGTCGGCGAAGGCAAAGAACCGCATGGCGCATCGCGTGCCGCTGTCGAGGCAAGCGCTGGACGTGTTGGCCGAAGCCAAGGCGCTGAACCCGGATCGCGCGACCGTGTTTCCTTCGCCGCTGGGCGACAAGCCGATGGTGGAAACGGCTGTCGGGCGGGCGTTGTTTCGCAATCTCGCACACTTCGGCGTGCCGGCGTTCACTCCGCATGATCTGCGGCGCACGGCGGCTTCGCACATGACCGGCGAACCGTTGGACATTCCGCGGCTCGTGGTATCCAAGATCCTGAATCACAAGGATTCTGGCGTAACAGCGATCTATGACCGGCACGGGTACGACAAGCAGAAGCGCGAGGCGCTTGAGGCGTGGGGCCGCAAGGTAGCGGGGTTGCTGGCGCGGACGCGGCTGGCGGTTGTCGGGGAGGCGTAGCCATGCCACGAGCGCGCGCGACTCAACACAACTTATTACAATCAAAGCCGATATGCTCGGTGCGCCGATTCACGCGAGCGGCCTGTTAGGGTCTTGAACAGGTTCGCCGACTTGTCAACCGCACAACATAGCGGTTGCTTCCGAAACCACAAGGCTTAGCGTTGCTTCTGACGGGGCCTAACGGCACCCCGCGGAGGTTCGCTATGTCTCTGATTCGTCTACCCCAACTTCTTGAAATGCTTGGTGGCATTGGCAAGACGACGCTGCACCGCTGGGAAGCGGCCGGCAAGTTCCCAAAGCGCATCCGCGTGGGCGATCGTGCGGTTGCCTGGAACCGTGACGCTGTCGAGGCGTGGCTGCGCGACCGTCCCGCCGTCGACGTCAAGTGCGCCGATGCGGTGCGGCCGTGACTTGGCTGGACAGTGCGGGGACCGCGCCGGTTGCGGAAGTCGCCGCAGCGCTGGGGTTCACCGTTCAGGGCGACCGGCAGAGCTTCGGCCCGTGTCCTGGCTGCGGCGAGGCAACGCGCGCAAATCCCGGCCGGAGCGACCCGCGGGGCCGCTGCCGCGTCTACAGCGGCGGCGACGGCTGGGCGTGCTGCAGCAACGGCACGGACGGCTGCGGCGCGCACGGTGACGGGCCCGGCTTGGTCGCGTGGCGGCTGACTGGCGGACCATGGCGCGCGGGCGATAGCGACACTGCCGCCAAGGTGCGCGCATGGTTCGTCGGCGGTGGCTTCTGCGACGTGCTGGCGCCGATGCTGCCACGGCCAAGCGTGCCGGCGGCCCCGGTGCCTGCAAGACCGCCAGCGATGGAAGTTGCGGGCCTGTGGTTCGGCTGCCGCAACGTCGCGGACGATCCCGAAGTCGCCGCGTACTGTGCCGGGCGCAGCTTCGATCCGGCGGCGCTGCATGACCTGGCACGCGCCCTGCCGGCGGATGGGCCGCTGCCGCCTTGGGCACGGTTCAAGGGCCGATCGTGGCGCGAGTCGGGCCACAGGCTGATCGTCGCGGCGTGGGAGCCGGATCCGGCGCGGCCTGGGTGCTTGCGGCTCGCCAGCCTGCACGCGCGGTGCGTGCGACCGTGCGACGACGGTGACAAGGCGGCCTGTCCGGCGGCGGGCCCCGGAAGCGGGACTGGGATGGTCCTGGCTGCGGACGATGACGCGCTGCACGAAGGCGAGGCGCGGCAGTTGCTGACGATCTGCGAAGGCGTGCCGGACTTCCTGGCTTGGGCGCTGCGCCCGGCGGCGATGCGCGGCGCGCTATGGGGCTCGTGGTCCGGTTCGGCGTCGGCGCAACTGGCGACGATGGTGCCGGCAGGCTGGACGGTCGCGCTGGCGCACCACAACGACGAAGGCGGCGACAAGCAAGCCGCTGCATGGAAACGACAACTTGAGGCGCGGGGCGTGCGGTGTGTGCGCTGCAAACCGCGCAAGGCGGCGTAAGAGCGACCGGACCCGCGTTGGCGCGCGGATCCGGTCTGACAACCGCGGCCGGGAGCCGCTTTGGAGTGGAAGTCATGGATGGTGTACCTGATTTTGCGGATCTTCACAAGGATGGATTACTGGCGGAAGGCGTCGACGTGCTGGCCTTCGCGGAGCCGCACACGGCCGGCGGCGAGACGCCGCGCAAGCGGCCCAAGCCGCGGATCCACGTGCAAGCCGGCGGGTTGCCGGAACAAGTCGAGGAAGCGGCTGCGGTTCTGTGCAAGTCCGGCTTGCCGATCTATGACTTCGGCGGCGTGCTGGTCATGGTCCAGCGGCGCAAACGTGCAGGCTCTGCCGCTGCAGTGCCGGTTCGCGGCGTGGCCGTTGCGCCGGCTCGGATGCGTTTGGAGCTGGCGCGCGTGGCGGAATGGACAAAAACTGTCAAGGTCTTTGGCGAGTTGCAAGACGTGAGGATGAATCCGCCCAAGGAAGTCGCGGAAGCGCTGCTGTCCGGTGGCGACTTCGGATTCCAACCGCTGACGCGGATCGTCACGACGCCGTTTCTGCTGCCGGAAGGCGAGCTTGTCAGCGTGCCCGGCTACCACGAAGCCAGCGGAATCCTGTTCGATCCGTGCGGCGTGACCTTCCCGGCGATCCCGGCCGTGCCTACCCGTGCGGACGCGCTGGCGGCGCTGGACGTGCTGCAAGACTTCCTGTGCGACTTCCCGTTTGCCGACGAATCGGCGCGCGCGGCGGCTCTGTCGGCGATTCTCACGGCAACGCTTCGCAGCGCGATTGCGGGCCCGGTGCCGCTGTACCTGTTCCATGCGCACGTTGCAGGCACGGGCAAGGGCAAGGCCGTCAACGTCGTGGGCATTATCGCAACGGGCGCGCCGGTCCCGTGCATGGCGTCTGTCGAGGAAGTGGAATTCGAGAAGCGGATCGCGGCGGCCTTGGTAGGCGGGCAATCCCTGTTGCTGATCGACAACGTGTCGGGAAAGCTGGGCAATGCGACGCTGGACGCCTTGATCACGACGGAAGGCGAATGGTACGGCCGGATCCTCGGTCGCACCGAACCCGTTAGCCTGCCGGCGCAGGTTGTTGTGTTCGCGACCGGCAACAACGTCAAGATCGGCGGGGACTTGGCGCGGCGCTGCGTTCCCGTGTTCCTGGAATCGAAGGTCGAACGGCCGGAGCATCGCAGCGGTTTTCGACACGCGAACCTGCTTGCACACGTCAAGGCCAAGCGGCCCGAAGCCGTGGCGGCGTGCCTCACGATCGCGCTGGCGTATCGCGCGGCTGGCGCGCCTGACGTGGGCGTGCGCGGGCTCGGTTCTTTCGAGGCATGGTCTGCCGCTGTGTGTGCGCCGCTGGTCTGGCTCGGTTGCGCCGATCCGATGCAAGGTCAAGAGGCTCTGCGCGAAGATGCAGACGAAGGCGTGACGGCATGGCGCGACGCGCTGGCGGCGCTTGGCCAGCGGTTCGGCGGCGAGTCTTTCACGGCGGCGAGTGTGGCACGGGAGATCGCGCAAGTCGGCGCGGCGCTGTACCCGGCGCGGGAGTTGTTCGCGGCCTTGGTTCGCGGTAGCGACGTGACCAACGCGACCGGGCAAAACCTTGCGGCCGTGTTCAAGCGACGCCGCGGACAGATTGCCGGCGGCCTGGCTCTGCAGAAGTCCGCAGAACTTCGCGGCAATGACGGCTTCAAGTGGCGCATCGAGACGTGCGACGCGGCGAGTGTAGCAGTGTAGGAAGATCGGAGGCGCCATTGCGGAATAACGAAGGCGGACGAAAAAAGCGGCGTGCTTTCGTGCCGTTCAAGCCCTGCACGGGCGGTTGTGACCCAGTGGGGCCGGTACGTGCTGCACTGCTACACGGGGATCCTTCAGGGCATTGGGCGTAACCGCATGTATTGTAAAGGGTCCTTGTTGGGCCACCCGGCGCCAGGGGGTCCGAATGGCTTGCAATCCTCCGCTAGCGACAGCGTGTTTTGCAGAGTTACACGACAACACGAAATGCGGCGGCGATGGCCCCGGGTGAGGTGCGCGATGGTGCGAATCAGCTTGAAGGTCGCGGACTATGCGGACGATCGCGGCTGCACGCGGCAGTCTGTCTACCGGGCGATCCGCGAAGGCCGTTGCCCGGTTCTGCCGGATGGCACAATCGACCCGGCGGCAGCGGATGCGGCGTGGCCCCGGCACTTCCAACCATCGAGGCGTGACACACGGGCGCGGCTCGCGCGAGAGAATGCTGAGGCGCGGCATGGCGTGGTTCAGCTGGCGTCGCTTGGGCGGGCCATCATGGAAGGTCGCCTGCCGGTCGAGGCGGACGGCATGATTGACTTCGCCAAGGCGGATGCAGCGTGGCAGCGCGGCCCCGATTGGCCGTATGACGATCCGCCCCCGTTGGACTTCGTGCCGGCGGAAGGCGCACTTGCCGCGCTGCGGGCGGCGCTGTGCAACCTGGAAGGCGACCTACTTCAGCGCGTTGCCAATGCGGCGCCGACACTGGCGCGTCTTCAACACGGGCCCGCCGTGGCGGAACGGCTGCGGCGCGAGGTGGACGAAGCGATGGTGCTGGCGTGGATCCATGCCGGGCTGCCGGTACAGTGGACGAACGGCTAGCTACTTGACGCAGGCACCGTTGACGGCGCGGCATCGGCTGGCGCGGTAGCGGATCGGGTTGAACGGCAACACTGCACAGGCGTTCACCTTGCGCAAGCGCGGCAGTGGCGTAGCCTCGCCGCGGAGGTGGCCTATGCGATGGATCTGGCTGGTGGTGTTGCTGGCGGGCTGTGATACCGCCTACCTGCAACAGATGGACAGTAAGACGGCGCGCATGAGCGAGCTTCGCACACGCGAGGGCGTCTGCGTCGAGGCGCACGCCGTGTCCGCGCGGTCGTTCGAGGGTCTGCAAGGATATATCCAGACGTGCGCCCGGCGTGGCTCGGCGCAAACACTTCACGACAATCCGTCGGACAACGTCGCGATCGTCGACGTGCAGATGCACACCATAGGGGCGGCGACACCGGACCGATGGCAGTTGACGATTTTGCACAACGGCGTGCGCGTGTATCAGGGAATGTTGCCACACAGTATTCCGGCGTTGCCCGGCACGCCGGGCGGCTACTGGCACGGTATTGCCGTGGTCCCCATGCCTGAGCCCTGGGGTCCGGGCCGATGGGATTTCCAATATGTCGCCGAGTTCGACACGGAGATCCGCGCGGCAACCTGGATCACCTTTGGCGGTGCCGTCACAGCCGCACCCGGCGCCGCTGCTGTCGCCGCAGAAGACCCGTGCAAGGCGCTACCGGACTGCACGCGCTCCGGCCTTTGCACTGGACATGGAGAGAAGTGCATCGCTGGGAAAGACGCGGACTGCAAGGCGTCGGGCGGGTGCCGAATGGCGGGGCTTTGCCACGCCGACGCTGGCAAGTGCGTCAAGTAGCCGGTCCCGCGGACGGACCCGAACCGCACCCCCGAACGCACCCGCGCGACACGGAACGCACCCGAGAACGCACCCCGGCCGAAATCGCACCCGGCGACCACGCTGCAACTGCATGAAATCTTTGGAGCCAACACCGGGACTTGAACCCGGGACCTGCTGATTACGAATCGTGACTTTTGGCAAGCAATTATACGGTGTTGACCCACAACGCCTGTTCTACCAGCGACGCAATGACCTGAACTACAATGACTTTGGGTAGAATACTCAAGAATCTAGACAAGACCATAGCCCACCGGCGCCAGCGGGTGCAACCCGTTTGCCATCGTCGCCGTCACTGTTGCCACGGATACCAAGGCTCCGTGTCTGGCGGGTTCGGGTTCCCCGGCAACAAGGTCAACGACCCGGTCGCGTCGCGTTGCCAGTAGCGGCTCTGGGCGTCCCGAAAGGTCATGTAGGCGGAATCGAAGTATCCGCCGTCGGCGGCACGCGGGACGACCTCGCCCGGCCCAAGAGCGGGCCAGCGGAACGTAGTAGCCTTCTGCTTGGGATCGCTGGCATGTGTCCAAATCGTCCGGATGTCGAAGATCGGCAGGCCGCTATCGTTTCGTATGTGCAAAGTGCTGGCCCATCCCCCGTGTCCCGGGGAAGGCTTGATCCATGCTGCGACTTGTTCGGCCTGTTCCCGTTCCTTTGCCCGGACGCCTTGGGCGTGGTCACGCCGCCACTGCCACAAGCCGAAGCTGAACGCCGCAACCGTGCCGATCGCCGAAGCCCAATCAGCCACGCTGCCCACGTCCCATTCACACCCGGCACACAACACGGCTAAGCCCCCTTGGCGTCGTTGTCCGCAGTGCGAACCGCCGCAGTCGAACCTTCGGGGCGTGCGATTCCATCAAAGATTTCGTTTACCCAGTGCACGTCCGGCGGCTCCACTAGAGGCTGTAGGTCGCCGTCAAATGTTCGTTGCCACCACCTGCCGCGAGCATCCCGGAACGTCAAGATCAAGGCTTTGGCGTCCGATTCGTTTCCGCCGAGGACGGTGCTCGTTGGCCCCAAGGACTGCCAGAAGCGGAAGTTGGCGGGCGACGGCAAGACCCGCACGTTGTACACGGGCAAGTCACTTCCATTGCGGACATGAAGCATGATTGTGGAAAGGGACCCGTACCGGGCTCCAGGCGGGATGTCGCTGAAGTCTCCGACCCAAAAAACGACCTTCGATGCTTGATCGCGTTCGGATGACTCGCGGGCTGCGGCTACGTCTTCGCGTCGCACCCTTTCCACAAAGGCAATCTGCTGGCGGGTGGCTTTGAACGCCCGGATCGTCCCGAATGCCGCCGCAATGGCAGCACCTGCCGCGACCGAAGTCGCGACCGCCGAAACCCAATCTGCTAGCGATGCTTCCGGCATGGTTCACGCGCCTTCTCGCTGACTCAGCATGCGCCGTCCAGGAAAGCGACAATTTCATCCCGCGTGAAGATGCACACTGGATGAGACATCGGGATCGTGTCCCCGATCCACTCATGCGGGTCGGACGGGTTCTCATAGACGCGGGCCACCCGGAGGCCGTCCTTGAGAAGTTCCGTGCCTGCCGCTTCGCCTGGTGCCACGCTGAACCCGGCCCGCGTGCTAGCCCAGGCCGTCATGGTCGCACCGACTTCGGGAAGGTGGATCCCCGCCTCCAGCCCTTCCGTGCCTTCCTTGTTCATCTTCTCCAGGCACGACCGGCAAACATGCCAGTCCCCACCATGCGGAGCTGCCCCGATAGTAGTCAATGGCCATGCCGACTTGCCGCAGTCAGAACACTTCGCCATGAGAACCCCTGCATCCTGCCCAGGTTGGTGACAGGAGGCAGGATCCGACCATGCAGAACCAAGGTGCCAGCGGGCGCCCGGCTGGGCTAGCTCTGTCGCGTCTTTCGGGTGCAGTCGTTGGGTCCCCGAAGGCTCCCGACCGCGTGACAACTGTGCAACATCTGCGGCTGACACCGTCAATCGCAAACTTCTGCCCGTAGTAGCAGCAGGGCAACCAACAACCACGCCCTGGAGGTACTCGGACCATGAGCATTCTGGACATGATGGCGGCACAAGTGCGGGTGGAGGATGCCTCCGCCGTCTACGACAGGGCACTGGAGGCGGCAAACCTGCCCCTGGACGGCCTGGGGGACCTGGACCGGCTCATCGCCACCGCAGTGTGGATCCAGGAGCACCCGGACACACCGTTGGCCCGCGCCGCGTGGGCACACGGCGCTGCGTGTGCCGTCTGGGAGCAGGCGTTCGGGCGCGCTCTGTGCGGAATCTCTGATGATCGCGAACCACAGTAGTTCTTCGCGGAGAGATGTAGGCGAGGAGGTCAAGGTTGGCCCTAGCCCGTAGCAGACGGGGCACGTCACTTCAGCCCCACCGGAGACAATGACCATGATTGCACATCACATTGACGCCAAGGGAATCACCCAGGTTCACGGCCTGGACGAGTACGCCATCCTTCGGGGCATAGGCGAAGGGCGCCTCACGCCCCTGCATGGCAACATCCTGGTACCTACCACGCTGTTCCACATCGACGAAGTGGCCGCGTGGGCTGCGGAGCGCAGGGAACGCAAGGCCAAGCGGGCTGCACGCCTGTCGGCAGTGCCGGCAAACCTGTCAGAACTGCTTGAAGAACACGCCGCCATGCTCCGCACTGGCACCGCAACGGCCACGCTGGATGCACATTGGCGCCTGATCCTGGAAGCACACGGGGCAGCCCTGAAGGCGTGACCGGCCCCCGGAGGAACAGACCATGATGAGAAGGGCCAAACACGAAGCGGCACACGCCTGCTTCGCATTGCAGCGAGGCGACAGGTGCAGCCGGCTGGAGGCAACGCCGGCCCGTGGCAGCGCCAGCATCCACCCCGCACCCGTGCACGCGATGATCATCGCGTCGGGACCCGGCCCGTTGTCCAAGGAAGACCGAGCGTTCCTTCGGTCTGCTTGCCTCCAGTTCCTTGCCGGCCCAGCAGCGGACGCAGGCGGGGATGTGGGGCAAATGCTCGAAGATAGCTGTGATCTCCGGGGTGTATCCATCGAATGGACCACGACCGATGATCATGAGCGGGCAGAGTTCGTGGCCCGCCGGCTCGGTGCCCACTGGGATGACTTCGCAACGGACGCCTGCGGCTGGTACAGACGGAGCCGCTACCGCGTGCAGGTGCTGGCACGGGAGTTGCTGCGGCGGGATGGACTGCTTGTGGGCAGCCAGATCGAGCGGGCGTTGCTCCACCGCTACACGCCGTGTCTCACCTGGCGGAATCGCCCCCGGGGCCCAATGGCATGTGTGATCATTCAGCCACCCGTAGCCGTCACGCCCGCCAAGAGCAGGCCAAATGCATACCTCGCTTGCGAATCTGACAAGCAGGCAGGCGCGGTAGCTAGCCAATGCTGCTGAACAGGTGGAGGCCATCGACATGCAGACGCAGCCCAGACCACGCTTCGACCGATCCACACGGATGCCAGGGACTCACACCGTGACAATGCAGGAGATCGACCGCCTCGCCGAGCGCATCAAGGCCGACGACAACAGCCTCGTGCTGGGGTTGGCCGCCGTGGCGAGACTCGCGTTCAACCTGGGCATCACCGTGGCACTCGCGCCAAGTGCGGACCCAGTCGAGATTGTGGAGGATCTTGGGTTCTGGTTCGCCGGCCAGGTCTTCAACTCGCTCGACACGGCCCCCCGCAGAGTCCCTGACACGCTCCGCGCAACCATGGCTGTGATCGACGACATCGCTGCGGG
>Ga0172370_10009214_pt1 | contig 11610 bp, 9 predicted proteins | sample LakKiv5m_FD_114538 | JGI IMG/M metagenome (GOLD analysis project Ga0172370, IMG submission 114538) | Freshwater microbial communities from Kabuno Bay, South-Kivu, Congo - kab_022012_11.5m | ecosystem: Environmental > Aquatic > Freshwater > Lake | place: Democratic Republic of the Congo...
AGATGATTTGCCTGTTTCAACAAAGTTTTTCTGACCCATTTTTATCTCCTGCTCTTCATGTGATTCCTATTGAATCACAATTCGTTTAATCAGTCAATTGTCACTTGTTTTTCAACACTCTCAGGTTATTTATTGACCCCTATCTGCCTTTATGTTAAACTGAACTGTTACCTGCATCTCTCCATCGATGAATAATTGTTCTTGTTTAGAAATATATTTATTTATAATAGGTCAAATTATTTATGCAAAAAGTTATTTTCATTATGAATTTAGCTGTGGTAGCACTAATTCTTCGTGCAAATCCACTTCCCGAAATGATGACTCAATCTTATCAAAAAATCTCAATTACTTCTCCTGTTGAAGGTGAAGTAGTAACTGGTATCGTCAACATTATTGGGACAAGTAAAACAACTGGTTTTACTCGATCAGTTATAACTTTTTCAAATGCAACAGAGTCAATGGAAACTTGGTTTCCGATCTCGGAATCTTCAAAAAGTGTTCAAGACGATCTGTTATTTTCCTGGGACACAACGATCATTACTGATGGTGATTACAAGTTGCGATTACAGGTTTTTAATAACAAAGGATCTATTGATGAATATATAATACCTAAAATTTCTATTCTTAATTACACTCCAGTCATAGCATTTTCTACTCCTCTTGTCTCTGCGTCCATTTTTCCAACAGAGACAAGGGTAGCTGCTTCAGAGACGCCAACATATAATCCCACAAGACTTCCCAAAAACCCTCTTGCTTTATCAACCAATGATTTGGTAAAAAGTATGTTGATTGGGATCATTTCTATCCTAGGATTGATTGGAATTTCAACTATTTATTCACGTTTACAGAATAAATAAAGGAGGTGTATTAGATTTGGCGGATACTTTTCTAATTGTAGGCTTGGGAAACCCTGGACGCAGCTATAGGGAGAACCGTCATAACATAGGTTTTATGTTGATGGATGCGCTTGCAATTAGGTTAAATATTTCGTTTAGCCGGCTCCAGTTTAAATCTTTGGTTACTTCAGGTGAATACGGGAAAAATAAAATAATCCTTGCAAAGCCACAAACATACATGAATCTATCTGATCAGGCTGTAGTGTCAATGTTAAGATTTTACAAATTGCCCTTATCAAATTTTATTGTGGCAAACGATGATCTGGATTTACCATTAGGTACCATCCGAATTCGATCTTCCGGAGGATCAGGTGGACAAAAAGGGATTTATTCGATTATCGAAAACCTCGGAACGCAGGATTTCCCGCGGATACGCCTGGGTATTGGTCGTCCACCAGGGCAGATGCAGGCTGCAGATTATGTGCTGCAGAATTTTGGAAAAGACGAGCTGGGCTTGTTAAGTGAAATGATTCAGCGTGCAGTTGATGCCATCCTACTTTTTTCAGAAAGCGGTTTGAACGCTGCGATGACAAAATATAATGGTCAAATTGCTGAAGATTAGATTCATCTGGCTTGGGATTTTATAATGGATTTTATATTTGAGAAAATCAGAAAGCTGAAAAGCTACCAGCAATTGTTGGCAGAAATAAAGACAAATTCAGGTTGTCATGAGATCGGACTACTTCGATCGGCGCGATTACCAGTTCTTGCTGTATTATTTAAAGATATAAATAATCCAATTTTACTGATCACAGACCGAGCTGATCATGCCCGATCACTTGTAGATGAATTGGTTTTCTGGTTGCCAACCTCAAATGTTTGCTTATTTCCCGAGCCAACTCCATTGTTTTATGAAGATGCTGGTTGGGGGCATGCAACCCGCATGGAGCGTATCCGATCATTGATTTCGCTCTCAAAATATCACCTTCCATTTCTGGAAATTCCAGAATCTCCACCCATAATTGTAGCATCAACCCGAGCGTTGATGACCCGCACAATGACACGCAGAGAATTTCTGAAATCAATTACTTTGGTTAAGTGTGGGCAAATCCACAATCTCCAATCTTTTCAATCTTCACTGGTGCGTATAGGGTATAAATACACTGATACCGTACTTGAAAGTGGTCAATTTTCACATCGCGGGGGATTATTGGACATCTGGCCGCCCGACGAGATTTATCCGGTAAGATTGGATTTTTTTGGTAACGAGGTGGATAATATCCGTCGGTTTGATCCAATAAGTCAGCTGACGATCGAGAAAATTAATGAAGTTTTGGTGACTCCTGCCCGTGAATACATTCTTACAGAAGATTATTTATTAAATGCAATTTCCAATAGGGAAGTTTCAGAATTTGATATTCCAATTCTTCATCCTCGTTCAGCCAGCATATTGGATTATCTTCCCAGGAAAGCCGGGGTCATGGTGGATGACCTCGGAATGCTTGAAAGCCTTGTAGCAGATTACGAAGAAGCAGCCATAAAATTACGCCAAGAAAGTATTGATGAAGGTATCCTTGCTGATGACTTTCCAATACCTTATGTAACTTGGACAGAAATTGCAGATGATCTAAATAATGGTTTTTGTTTGGAATTAGGCCGATCATCTCCAAATATTAGTATTACAACTCTCGAAACTGATGAATTGGACTCATTGTCCAATTCATTTGTACCATCGGAACGTTACGCTGGAAGATTAAAACCATTTATTACCCATATTGCATCGTTGATCGATGCAAACGATAGAGTCTATATTGTTTCACGTCAGGCTGATCGCTTGGAAGAACTATGGTTTGAGAATCCAGATCGTTCAACCAAAGGAAATACTCCTGTATTTATTGAATTTTCATTATCTGGAGGTTGGAAATTTAAGGGGCAGGATGAGCAAAATGTACATATTCTGACTGATTCTGAAATATTCGGTTGGGAAAGGCCTCAAGCTCGAAAACGGCCTCAACTCACAGCGGAAACTCCAGAAACTCAGTATACAGACCTTTCGCCCGGCGATTGGGTTGTCCATGTTGATTATGGCATTGGGCGATTCGCCGGTTTGGTGGAACGTTCACTTGATGGTCTTGAACGCGAGTTTCTTGGCATTGAATATAAGAACGGAGATCAGGTTTTTGTTCCTATTCATCAAGCTGACCGTTTAACTCGTTATTTGGGAGCTAACGGAGGAATTCCTGCAGTCGGGCAATTAGGAACACAGGAGTGGCAGGAAACAAAGCGGAGGGTTAAGCAGGCAGTCGATGAAATAGCATCTGATCTATTGGACCTTTATGCGACCCGTCAGGTTGCTCATGGCTTTGCTTTCAGCAAGGATAATGCATGGCAGATTGAAATGGAAAACAGTTTCCCTTATGTAGAAACTGCAGATCAGATCAGGGTCATTGAAGATGTCAAAAAAGATATGGAATCTGTTCGCCCCATGGACAGGCTGTTATGTGGCGATGTAGGTTACGGGAAGACGGAAGTTGCTCTGCGCGCAGCATTTAAGGCAGTGATGGATGGAAAGCAGGTTGCCGTTCTTGTCCCGACAACCGTCCTGGCTCAACAGCATTACGACACATTTCGTCAACGTCTTTCAACATTTCCGGTCACAGTGGAAATGCTTTCTCGTTTTCGAACACAAAAGGAACAGGGATCGATCTTATATGGACTGGCTCAGGGTGCTGTTGATATTATTATCGGTACACACCGCTTAATTCAGATGGATGTTGAATTTAAGGATTTGGGGCTGGTGATTATTGATGAAGAACAGCGTTTTGGTGTTACCCATAAAGAACATCTTAAAAAATTACGAAACGAAGTGGATATATTAACACTAACTGCGACACCGATCCCCCGAACTTTATACATGGCTTTGACAGGGGTTCGTGATATTTCCCAGTTGAATACACCTCCGGAAGAAAGGCTTCCAGTAGTTACACATATTGGTCCTTACTCACAAAAGTTGGTCCGTCAGGCTATTCTCCGGGAACTTGATAGAGGAGGACAGATATTCTTTGTCCACAATCGTGTCCAGACCATTTCAGCCATGAAAATGCATTTAAATAAATTGGTTCCCGAAGCGCGGATTGAGATTGGTCATGGACAAATGCCTGAACAAGCATTGGCGTCTGTGATGCGTAATTTCACAGCTGGAGAGGTTGATATTTTATTATGCACCTCGATTATTGAATCTGGTTTGGATATCCCAAACGCGAATACTCTGATCGTAGACCGCGGGGACACATTTGGGCTTGCACAGCTTTATCAATTACGTGGGCGTGTAGGGCGGGGAGCTGTCAGGGCATACGCATATTTCTTCAGGCATCGGAAAAAACCTCCTACTATCGAGGGTCAGGAGCGTCTAGACGTGATTGCTGAAAACACTCAGCTCGGTTCAGGTTATTCCATTGCAATGCGTGACCTTGAAATGAGGGGGGCAGGTGAATTGTTGGGGAATCGTCAGCATGGTTATATTGTTTCGGTCGGATTTCACCTGTATACTCGTCTCTTGGCGGCAGCAGTTCGATCGCAAAGGGGAGAGCGAGGTATGCCTGTCACAACTGAAGAGAGTGATTTTCTTAAAGAAGTGGGTGCACCAATTAATGTCGACTTGCCGCTTGCGACAGGAATTCCATCCACCTATATATCAGATAAATCCTTGCGATTACGGTTGTATCGTAGACTGGCTGATATTAGCGATGATTCCTCTTTGGGAGCTCTCGAGGCAGAGTTTAATGACCGGTTTGGGGATCCCCCGGATATGGTCCTAAATCTTTTTTATCAAATGAAAGTCAAATTAATGGCGGAACAAGTTGGATTGAGTTCAATAAGCTTTGATTCGGGACAGATAGTTTTAAGATATCCCGCAAATCAAACTGGACACGACAAAGATAGTTTGAAAATTCCTATAAAAGATATGGGACCCGGTGTCCGCACGGGAAAAAATGCATACTGGTTGGCGCTTGGTAAAGATGATGATTGGCAGGGAAAATTGCATTTATTATTAAGAAACATGAAAATTTAGAAGATATAATATTCTTATTCGATTATATCTGCCAGTATCCAATCCTGTTCAGAATTATATGTAAAATGAAACCGGACACAGGAAAAATATATCTATTCCGTTCAGTTTTTTTTCTAGGGAGATTTATATGAAAAGGCAATTATTCCAAGACCATCCGATCCCTGCTTACAAGATTGCCGATTATTGGATTAAAAAATACCTGATTCTCAGCTTTGTTGTTACGATTCTTATAACGATGGTTTCATGCAATTTGCCGAACCAGACTCCAACCACTCTATCAGAGGAGGTCATGGCCAGCATGGTAGCATCTACTCTCCAGGCGATGACCAAAACGATCGAAGTAAATGGCAATGAAGAAAGTACACCATCAGGACAGGATTATCCAGTTCCCACAAGTTCGACACCGGAAAACCCAGTTTCTACGCTGACGCCTACTTCTTCAGTTTCTAAGGTGGCTGGTTTGGTTTGCTTTATTGAGGTCGCTTCCACAAATATGGTCGTTTTTTTTCAAAACACTGCCAGTGGAGTTATTGTTGAATTACCGGTAACAGTCAGTAATTACCAGGCTTCTTATACAACAGAACTGGAGCCAGGTACGTATATCGCTTACGCCTGGACCATGGATTATTCAATTGGAGGGACATATTCAGCCTGTGGGGTTGTTTCAAGTTGTAGTGATGCGACCCCAAAATCCTTTGTTGTAAAGGCGGGTCAAACAACCGAAAAAATAGATATTTGTGATTGGTCACATGGACCTTTTGATGTTCCATATCCCCCCGGGTTTCAACTGGAGTCGAAATTTGGGATCATTTCCGGTGGAATTTATGGCTATCCTTTTGGAAATTTACCACAATTGACCATTGTTGCATTTAACAAGAATACCGGTTATTGGTATTGGGTAGGGACGGTGGCAGGGCAAAGTTATTTCACGATGACTGATATTCCTGCCGGAACGTATCAGGTGGTAGCTTATGATAGTGGTGGGCACGCAGGTGGTACAAGTGCGAACGTTGTAGTAATTGGAGGGCAAACAGCCAACGCAGATCTCAACAATTGGGCAGGTTCATTCCCTTCAAATCCTTTGAAGTGATGCAAAAAAATTTTCGCCTTAATGATGAAAGGATATCTTGCATGCTATTCGCACAAGAATGACATCCTTTCATAAATTCCAAAACTCGTAAAAGCAATGAATTTAAGGTAAAATAGAACTTAAGTTCTTTATACCAAACTTTTAACTAATCAGAGATCATGGTTATTCGGATTTTGATTATGATTTCTGTTGGCTTCAGAAATATGGAAAGGCTGTGACCCATGGACTTCAAACTTCACGCTCCTTTTGTTCCAACTGGTGACCAACCTGAAGCAATCCGACAACTTGTGGAAGGTGTTAAAAAAGGTTTCAAACATCAAGTACTATTAGGTGCCACTGGAACTGGTAAGACCTTTACGATCGCTGCCCTGATCGAAAAAGTTCAAAAACCTGCCATTATTATGGCTCACAACAAGACCCTTGCTGCTCAACTCTATGCAGAATTCCGGGATTTTTTCCCTGAGAATGCTGTCGAATATTTTGTATCTTACTACGATTATTACCAACCGGAAGCATATGTACCACGCCGAGACCTATATATTGAAAAAGAGACAGATATCAATGTGGAAATAGAACGCTTGCGCCTGGCAGCGACAGCCTCATTAATTTCGCGTAAAGATGTAATAATTGTGGCTTCCGTTTCATGTATTTATGGACTGGGCAATCCAGAGGAATTTGGTAAAGGCATGGTTCAAATGCGTGTGGGACAGATCCAACGCCGAAATGCCCTGATCAGGCGATTGATCGAAGGTCGCTATGAAAGAAATGATTTGGATTTACGCCCTGGCGTGTTCAGAGTACGCGGTGATACACTCGAGATCGTCCCTGCTTATCAGGAAAAACGTGGTTATCGGATCACATTTTTCGGTGACGAGGTTGAGCGTATCATGGATTTCAACCCGGTGACCGGGGAGATCTTTACAGAACCGCAAGAAATATCCATTTATCCAGCCAAGCAATTTATTGCACCGGAGCATAAGGTAAAAGAAGCCATAATTGATATTGAAAGTGAATTGGAAGAACGTATAAAATATTTTAAGGCTAATGAAAAATATCTTGAAGCTCAAAGAATTGAGCAGCGTACTCGATATGACCTGGAAATGTTGAGGGAGGTGGGTACTTGTGCGGGTATTGAAAATTATTCACGGCCGCTTGATCGAAGAGAGCCTGGCACTGCTCCCTGGACATTGATCGACTATTTTCCAACTGATTACCTGTTGATTTTGGACGAAAGCCATATGACTGTTCCGCAGGTGCGTGGGATGTACCATGGGGATCGAACCAGGAAGGAAACTCTGGTCGAATATGGATTTCGACTGCCATCCGCAATGGACAACAGACCATTGAAATTTCACGAATTTGAATCACATATGGGTTCGGTAATTTATACAACAGCAACACCGGGACCCTATGAAATGGATCATGCCGAACAGGTCGTTGAGCAGATCATACGTCCCACCGGGTTGGTGGATCCGCAAGTTGAGATACGTCCGACCAAAGGTCAGGTGGATGACATTATAAAGGAAATTCGCAGTCGGGTTGAATTAGGGCAAAGGGTATTGGTAACAACCTTGACCAAGCGTATGGCGGAAGACCTTGCAGATTATTTAATGGAATTGGGTATAAAAGTACATTATTTGCATTCTGACGTTGTTACATTGGAGCGCGTGGGAATTCTTAGGGATCTGCGACTGGGCGTATTTGATGTAATTGTCGGTATCAACCTGCTGCGCGAGGGTTTGGATCTCCCGGAAGTTTCCCTTGTGACAATCCTGGATGCGGATAAGGAAGGTTTTTTGCGTTCCACAACCGCCCTTCTGCAAACCATCGGTCGTGCAGCCCGCCATGTTTCCGGGCGTGTGATCATGTATGCGGACCATGTCACAGATTCGATGAAGCGAGCCATCGATGAAACGGATCGACGTCGCCAGAAACAGGAGGCTTACAATGAGTTACACGGGATTGTTCCTGTTGGGATCATGAAAGCAGTGCGTGATTTAACTGAGGATATAAGTTCAAAGCGAGTAGGTGAAGAAAAAGGCGAGTATAAAGGCAAGCAGGGAACCGATGGATTCTCCAAACACGAATTGACCCGGATCATTTCAGAATTGGAAAAACAAATGAAGGATGCTGCCAAGAATCTTGAATTCGAGAAAGCCGCAATGTTACGTGACCAGATTTATGAAATGAGGGGAATTATGGAAGTAGATTCTATCTTACCTTTATGATGAAGAATATGTAAATTATTATTGATGAAATAGAAGTCTATTTTGCCAATAAATCAATCTAATAATCAATTTATGTTCCAAGAATTCATTTTGTTAGTTCAACTTGAGGAGGAACATTGTAATTTTTATTTGTTTCATAATCTAGGTTAAAAACACCATCACCAGTGAGCTTTACTGTATCGCCAATAACAGAACTGTGAAATGCATCTGCTCCAGTTGTTCCATTTAGTGTTACACGTGATGAAGGTGCAAGGATCGTTCCAGTTAAATTCATTGTGGATGTACCATTAATTGTTACATCTTTGTTATTTGTTGGTGGGAGGTAAAACAATATACCATTCATACCATTGTCTGGATTATCTACGGCTGAAAGTGTGATATTGCTATTACCTTGCCACGTTATTCCTCTATTGAGCATTACAAATGAAACACCCGTTCCAGAGAAATTGGCTTCATTAAATTTTCCGGATATACAATATACTCCTGGGTCCAAAACATCTCCATTATTTGGAGAAAAAGTTTCATAATAATAATCACATTCATAATCTGGAAGGAGAGGATCAGATGGTGGTAATGGTGGGCACGGCACTCTTTGAGTAATACCACAGACATTGGGATAACCTGCAGGCAATTTTCCTGGACAACCAACCATATTCGCTTTATAACCCGTTTCAAGTATTAAATGATTAGATGTTAATATATATATTGGTTCTGAATTTGAAGAATTAGAATAAAGACCTCCGCCATAAACTTTAACCGATGTAGATCCAGAAGCTTCTATTCCCCATTTAGCATCACAACTTAATGCAATGATTGCTGAACCTCCAAAAGGTGCATGCTGAGGTGTAGCATGTGCAATTGCTTCAACACAGCTGTGCGTATTCTTAATTCCAATAATCGACGCAAAATAAGTATTAATTTCTTGATTAATAATTACTTGGACATAATTGTTTTGACCATAATAAGGTCCAGTTGTAGATCCGTTACAATCCGCTTGAGGAGGGTTATTGATGATTACTGAAACGTTGGGATCAGTGTCAATATAACCATTTGCTAATGCAAGCGCACTCGCAGCATCGTACCAATTCTGTCCATCGCTATCCCCATTAAAATCTTGGACAATTTCGAGTGCACCTGCCATTGAAGCAGTATCGGCTGCATTTTGAGCATGTCTGCGTTCTGAAAAAGCATTACCTCCATCAATTGCAAGAGCTGTAATACCAATCAAGCCAACAATTCCTATCGCAATTAAAATAAGGACCTGTCCTTTTTGTGAATTTGATGGATTGAACATTATTTTTCTCCTTATTCACACCGAAAGGTGAGAATAACATTAGTAACAGATGCGTGGAGAGGAATGAATTGGCTTCCAATAATTCCACCAATAAATGGCATCGTAATTTGATAATGATAGCGAACTGTTACTGTAATTTCATCACCTGAACAGTTTAGACCTGATCCCGAGAAAGTAACACATATCCCATTTGGGCTGGACACACTACAATCTTCAATAAAATTAACACTAAAATTGATTGGAGCTGTTGATGATTCCTTAACCCGTGAAACAATAGGGTTGACGGAGGTGGAATCGCTTGGAATTGATCTATAGATCGATCCATAAACTGCCCCTTCCTGGGCGGCATCCCTGAGTGCAATATAATCCAAAAAGGCATTTCCAAGATCGAAAGCTCCCGCCAGCAAGATAAGAACTATTGTTATCGTAAGTGCTAGTTCAACAAGGCTTTGCCCTTTGTGAGGAGGTGTAGGTTTTCGAAAGTCAATTTTTTTCATATATTATTGTTTCTGAAGATTACAATCTGAAGAAAGCATATTTGGCAAATAACAATAATTTACATTTAGTACTCCGGGAAAATTACACCCTAACTGGTTGAAAGTAATTTGAATTTTTGAGGCAACATTGATATTTGAAGGCGGATTTTTATATTGAAATGTCAAGGATGTGACTAGGTTACTGTTCGCGGGTATTGTCCATACATTTCCACTTGGGATTGGGTCGTAACCTGAAACGTTTACATCGGGATATATATTGATATCGGGATATATGTAAATGTTATCAAATCTAACAACTGTTAGGAATAATTTACTTTGAGTTGTCCAAGTTACATAAAAACTATTAATAAAAAGGGGTCGATTTGATGTATTGTATATGATCCAATTAGTTTTTACCGGATTTGAATTAGCCTTAGCAATTACTTGTGGAAGATTTCCACTACTTGAAAATGTACAATCAACGATTTCTGAACAATTGCCAGATTCATCTAGGTAGAGACCGGAAGGTATGGTGCTTTGATTGCCAGATAAATTCGGGCAAAGATCAGTATAAGTGCAACTTCCATCATCCTGCGTTGCTTGCGGATTGTAATTATTTGCATCTGAATCAGTACAACCTGGAATTACCTAACTATCATTGGAACATGATCCATCATCAACTGTTGCATTCGGATTATAGTTACCATATGAAGGATCAGTGCAACCATAAATTGGATTATTCGCGCACGAACCATCATCTAGAGTTGCATTTGGATTATATTGTCATAGGACGGATCTGTACAACCATATATGGGATCATAAGTACAGGATCCATCGTCTTCGGTAGCAGTAGGATCGTAATTGTTTGCATTTTCATCTGTACATCCTTCATCACTTCCACCAGTTTGTCTAATCGCAACATTTCCTAAAATTGTATGGTAGTTGGATGATGTGATAGGATTGCCTAAAGAAACAGTTCGTTTCATTAATGGTACAAATTCAATTATAGGAGTAAAATCTCCAGAAACGAGGACATGTATTCGATCACCTGCACTTAAATTTGGAGGTGGACAACTATTAGATATAATATTTCCATTACCATCATCATAAGAGATCGATATTAATGCAGGGTCAAATGCGCCTAAGAAGTTAACTTTTTGGGCAGCTGCTTTAATACCAGCACAATCTTTATATCTCGTGGTTACACCCGCATCATTAAGTCCAGTCGCTGAGCCATATCGGACAGCTTCTCTGCTTGCGGTGGCAATTGTCATATAAATAAATGCCATCCGTCCAACTTCCAATAAACCAAGAACAAGGACCAATAATATAGGTAAGACCAACGCAAACTCAACCATTGTTTGTGCATTGCTCTTGTTATTCATTGATCTTTTCATTGACGAACTCCTTACAAAAACCTAGGCAGTCAAATTAATCTGATATACCTAATATTATTATATCTCATCCTAATATTTTTCCAATAGGTATAAAGGAGAGTGTTGAAAAACAAGTGACAATTGACTGATTAAACGAATTGTGATTCAATAGGAATCACATGAAGAGCAGGAGATAAAAATGGGTCAGAAAAACTTTGTTGAAACAGGCAAATCATCT
>Ga0172370_10009215_pt1 | contig 11610 bp, 6 predicted proteins | sample LakKiv5m_FD_114538 | JGI IMG/M metagenome (GOLD analysis project Ga0172370, IMG submission 114538) | Freshwater microbial communities from Kabuno Bay, South-Kivu, Congo - kab_022012_11.5m | ecosystem: Environmental > Aquatic > Freshwater > Lake | place: Democratic Republic of the Congo...
CCTGAACCCGGGCAGGCAATTGATCGGGCAGCAGCTAAAAAGTAAGAAAAAGCACTGAACACCTTGCAGGTAAGCTGAGTTATGAATGTTCGCACAGTCTAACAACGACAGCTCTGCAAGCAGAGAATTTCTCTCGGTATCTCTTCTTTTCCACCATCCAAAATCAAGCATCCGGAATTCATAATCTCCTCAAGGTGTCATGCCGAACTGAAAGGAGGCATCTCTACTCAGGCGTGTCTCTGCTTGATGTAACTGATCGTTATGAATACCGTTCCTCCTTCGGTTCCTAAATCAACTCGATTCGGCTCGGGAATTGGCGGGTAAATACAGAAAATCATGATCGTCCCTGAGGCGCGGAAGTTATTTGATTCGGGGGCTATCTATAGAAATCAGTGTTGTTTGGATTATATTTACACTGATATTTTACCGGATGATGTTGTCTCCCATCTGAATTCAGGGAGAAAACGATACAAGGGCACCAAATGGCTATAAGGGATTTAACCCATGCATGAAAGCGAGTGGAAGACCCGGAAAACGAGGATTGACAGGCAGCTCAGGGCGCTCAATCCGGCATGGGAGATTATTCCGTACAGCTCTGCACTGAACACCTCCGAACTGACCTGCCACGCCGTCGAGGAGTATCCAACGCTCAACGGACCCGCTGATTATGCCCTCTTTGTCAATGGCAACCTGCTTGGCATTATTGAAGCAAAAAAGGTTGCTCTCGATCCCCGGAATGTTCTCGAACAGGCCAAGCGCTATGCCGGAGGTTGTCTGGACACTTTTGGCCGTTGGGGCGACTTCAACGTGCCGTTTCTTTTTGCATCAAACGGCACCAAAATCTGGTTTGCTGATGTCCGCGATAAACACTACTACTCACGGGAGTTGCTTGATTTTCATTCCGGAGATGCGCTTCAGGAGTTGTTTACCAAAGATAACGCGCTGTGCAAAAAGTGGTTTCAGCAAACTCCGAACGAGATCGAGCGGCTGCGCCCCTACCAAAAAGAGGCTATTGCGGCTGTTGAACAGGCTCTCATTGCCAACAAACGGCTGATGATGCTTGCCATGGCAACGGGGACAGGAAAAACCTTTACGACGGTCGCCATGGTTTACCGGTTGATCAAGTCAGGGTATGCCCGTCGCATCCTCTTTCTTGTAGATCGCCGTGCTCTTGCCGCCCAGGCTTCACAGGCATTTTCATCCTTTATCACTCCGAGCGGAAACAAGTTCAATCAGGAGTATGAGCTATACTGTCAGCGATTCCAGAAAGGGGATTTCGAGGAGGGGGAGAAGTTCGATGTCGGTGTTTTGCCGAATGACTATCTGACCCAGCCGAATGCCTCCCATACCTTTGTCTATGTTGCCACCATTCAGCGGATGGCCATCAATCTCTTTGGACGTGAAGGCTCATTTCTCCAGAACGGCAGCGATCCCGATCTTGATGATGAGGCCGACAAAATTCATATCCCCATTCACGCTTTTGATATCATCATTGCCGACGAGTGCCATCGGGGCTACACCTCTGCCGATACCAGTATCTGGCGTGCGGTGCTCAACCACTTTGATGCGGTCAAGATAGGGCTGACCGCAACTCCGGCCTCCCACACCGTGGCCTACTTCGGCAAGCCGATCTATCGTTACATGGTGGAGCAGGCTGTGCTTGAAGGGTACCTCGTTGACTATCAGGCCGTTAAAATCAAGTCCGATGTTCGCATCAACGGGATATTTCTCAACGAAGGTGAGGTTGTCGGTCTCAAAAATCCGGATACCGGAATTGAGCAGATGGACGCGCTGGAAGATGAGCGCGAGTTCAGCTCACAGGAGGTGGAGCAGAAAATAACCGCCCCCGACAGCAACCGGAAAATCATTGAAGAGATTGCCCGCTATGCACTGGAGCATGAAAAGAAAACCGGGCAATTTCCCAAGACGCTGATATTTGCCGTCAACGATATACCGCACACCTCCCATGCCGATCAACTGGTCGCCATTGCCCGCGACGTCTTTGGCCGGGGGGATGATTTTGTCCAGAAAATCACCGGAAGTGCCTCGGTGGACCGCCCGCTTGAAAAAATCAGGCGATTCCGCAATCGCCCGGAGCCCGGTGTTGTTGTTACGGTCGATATGCTCTCCACCGGTGTTGACATTCCCGCGCTTGAGTTCATCGTCTTTCTCCGTCCGGTTAAATCCCGCATTCTCTGGACGCAGATGCTCGGAAGGGGAACCCGTAAATGCCCTGAAATCAATAAAGAGTTCTTCACCATTTTTGACTGCTTTGACGGTACCCTGATCCAGTATTTCAGGGACTCCACAGATTTTGTCATTGAAGTGGAAGAAGCAGGCCAAACCGTCACTATCGCCCTTATCATCGAGAATATCTGGAACAATGTTGAGCGGGAGTATAACGTCAGGCGGCTGGTCAAACGGCTCAGAAGGATAGTCGCAACCATGAGCGGCAAGGCACGCGAGGATTTTGCCGCGTTTATTCCTGATGGCGATGTTGGCTGCTTCACCGACGAGTTGCCCGGCAACCTGAAAACCGCTTTCAGTGAAACCATGGCGCTTCTCCGCAACCCGCAGTTTCAGGAGTTGCTGCTCAATTATGACCGTGCCCGGGTCCCGTTCTATGTTGCATACGGCACGCAGGATTATGTCACGTCAGAGTTTGTTTTTGCCGCGCATGAAGGCCAGCTAAAACCGCAGGAGTACCTGAATGCCTTCTCGTTTTTTATCAAACAGAACAAAGAGAAGATTGATGCACTCTCCATACTCTTCCGCAATCCGGGCAAGTGGAACACCGAAGCGCTCAAAGAGATCCGCCATCATCTCAAAACAAACCGATTCGATGAGGAGCAGGTACAAAAGGCCCATGAACTCTCCGGCCACAAGGCGATGGCTGATATTATCTCCATGATAAAAAATGCCGATAACGAGCAGAACCCCTTGTTAACCGCCGAAGAGCGGGTCAACAAGACTATCGTCGATATTCTTGCCCTGCATGCATTTAAAGCTGAAGAAAAGGAGTGGCTGGAGTATATTCGGGAGCATCTGATCATCAACCTTGCCATAGAGAAGGAGAACTTTGATCTTGTTCCCGTACTTGAACGGCATGGCGGTCTGGCAAGGGCGACCAGGATTTTCGGGGCGAAACTTGAACAACTGCTCGAAGAGATTAACGCAAAACTGGCCGCATAAACGCTTCTCATGACGGATATTGTCAACAAACTGTGGGGGATGTGCCACACCCTCCGCCACGACGGAATTGATTATGGTGACTACATCGAGCAGCTCACCTATCTGCTCTTTATCAAGATGGCCGATGAGAAAGATGTTGCTCTCCCCGCCGGTTGCGACTGGGATTCACTTAAAAGCTTCTCTGGTACAGAACTGACCGACCACTACCTGCTTGTTCTTCAGAAACTTCGTGATGCCAAAGGGCTCCTCGGCGACATCTTTGCCCAGTCGATGCCACGCTTCAACAATCCGGTAAGTCTCAAAAAGATTATTACCATGATTGATGCCGAAGAGTGGGCAAGCATGGGTGTGGATGTGAAAGCCGAAGCCTTTGAAGGGCTGCTTGAAAAAGCTGCGAGTGAAGGGAAAAAAGGTGCAGGCCAATACTTTACTCCCCGTGTGCTGATTCAGTCGATTGTCCGGATCATGCAGCCTGATCCTCTGAAACAGAAGGAACTGACCATCTGTGATCCCGCCTGCGGTACCGGAGGCTTTCTTGTGGCGGCCTATGAGTGGCTGATGGATAAGACCAGGGGAGCCCTGCCGATTGCGGAGATAGTGCGGATAAAAGAGCGTACCTACTACGGGCAGGATCTGGTTGCCCGCCCCCGTCGACTGGCGCTGATGAACCTCTTTCTGCATGGACTGAAGCCCATCATCTATCTTGGCGATACCATCTATGAGCCAAACAGGGGAGAGCAGTACAACGTCATTCTCACCAACCCGCCATTCGGCACAAAAGGCGCAGGGCAGGCCCCTGTCCGTGACGATTTTACCATTCAGACCTCCAACAAGCAGCTCAATTTTCTGCAGCATGTCCTGACCATCCTGAAACGGGGTGGTCGTGCAGCAGTAGTTCTTCCCGATAACTGTCTGTTTGAAGACAAGGCTGGAGAGGTTTTTGAAATCCTGATGACCGACTGCAACGTTCACACCGTTTTGCGTCTGCCGAGAGGCACCTTTATCCCTTACGCCAACGCGCAGGCGAATGTGGTGTTCCTGCAGAAGGTATACCGACCGAAACCGTCTGGATATACGACAGCCGTTCCAACATACCGGGCTGCACCAAAAAGGATCGACCGCTCACGGCAGAGATGTTTACCGACTTTGAGCGGTGCTACGGCGCCGACCCGAACGGGAAGAGCGAAAGGATAGATCAGGGGCCGGAAGGAAGGTTCCGCTCATTCCACATTGACGATATCAGGGAGCGTGATTACAAGCTCGATATCAAGTGGCTCAAGGATGATTCACTCGATGACCCGAATGACCTGCCCGAACCGACCGATCTGATTGCAGAAGCCGTAACGGAACTTGAGGCCATTGTTGATGAACTCAACGAGATCACCCTTTTACTCGGGAGGGAGTGATGGGACGCGAACATTGGGTTGATACTACGCTTGATCAAATCGTACTTCATAAAAAAGGAAAAAAGCCAAAACGACTCGAAAGGAGTCAGTTCAATAACTCACTTCCTTATATCGATATCGAGGCATTTGAAACCGGTAAGATCAAGCAATACGCGGACATCGAGTCCTCAAACTGCTGTGATAAAAATGATGTGTTGGTTGTCTGGGATGGCGCTCGTTTCGGCTTGACAGGGTACAATCAAAGGGGCTCGGTAGGTTCCACTTTGGCATGTCTGACTCCCGTTATCATTGAGACAACCTACCTGTTGAATTTCATTCAGCGGCATTATCAAACTATTCAGTCAAATCCTAAAGGGACTGGTATTCCACATGTGAATCCCGATATTTTTTGGAATCTGGAAATACCTCTTCCTCCGCTGAACGAACAAAAGCTCATAGTCGAAAAGCTTGATGCCATTCTGCCGAAGGTGAAAAATGCCAAAGCCCGACTTGAAAAGATCCCCCTCATTCTCAAGAAATTCCGCCAGAGCGTCCTCTCTGCCGCCTGTTCAGGGCGATTGACGGAGGACTGGCGTGAAGGTAAGGATTTGCCGGAGTGGGAGGAAATACGTTCAGGTGAATTATTTTCTTTTGTTACAAGCGGCTCTCGTGGTTGGGCAAAGTATTACTCTGAAACAGGTTCGCTCTTCCTGAGGATTGGAAATTTAGATCATTTTACAGTTCTTCTCGATTTACGCAAAAAGCAATACGTGAATCCTCCATTCGGTTCAGAAGGCGTAAGGACAAGAGTACAGAAAAACGATATTCTCATTTCAATCACAGCCGATGTCGGAATGATTGGACTTGTCCCTGCTAATTTTGAAGAAGCATATATCAACCAGCATATTTCATTGGCAAGGCCAAAACCAATTGTTAACGCACATTATCTTGCATGGTATTTTGCATCATCTGAAGGTCAGTCTCAATTTCAGGAAATGCAAAGAGGTGCAACCAAAGTTGGCTTAGGCCTTGATGATATTAAAAATGTGAAAGTTCCTTACCCTCCACTCGAAGAGCAACAAGAGATTGTCCGACGGGTTGAAAAGCTCTTCACCCTTGCCGACTCCCTCGAAGCCAAATACAAAAAAGCCATTCAACGAGTAGAAAAAATCGAGCAGTCCGTCCTCGCCAAAGCATTCAAAGGCGAACTCGCTACCCCCGACCCCAACGACGAACCGGCAGACGCTCTTCGGAAACGGATTCTCGAAGAAAAAACAAAGCTGGAAACCACCAAAAAAACCAGATCAAAACGTTTAGCAACACCCATGCAGAACTGACCTGAGATTAACCTTATCACTATCAAGCAATAGCGGGCTATTCTCTCTTCAATTCAAAACCCCGCAATACGAATTACGTTAAACCTGCACCTCCTGCATTCAATTCACCATTCAATATTTATACTTCGCTTAAGGGCACTTCACTACTTTAAATACACGCCATGGTTGCAAAAAAAACTGATTTCCTGACTTATTTTATACGTCATAATAAGGATAATTGCTTTTTACTACGTAGATTATTGCACGATATCTTACTCCGATCCTAGTTTATGAAATGCATCAGGACGGAATAATTGAAAAGTGGGAATTGGTTGATTATTCATTTTTTCCCGGTTCTGAAGATCAATATGAAAAATTGAACTTTGAGTTTTGTATGTCTTTCAAACAAAAAGTTTGCTTCAAATATTTCTAACTGCATCTCAAATGATGTTATTTATGAAAATAATATTGTGCTTTTATCAAGATTATAAAATTTTGCTATTTAAAAAAGATTTATATTACTAATTATTTTAGTTAATCTTTATATGAGTGTGTAGATTTGATTTTTACAAAATATGTTATTGGTAAAACAAGTATGGAATAATAGTGATTATTTTATTGCAAAAGTTTTTTATTATTCATTAATTTATAGTGTTATGAAATCTTGGACTATTGATGCAAGGGAAGCAATAAACGATCTTGATAAAATCGAAGATATAGATTATGATCTTATAGAGCAAACAGAATTGATAAAGGATTTTTTTGAGGAAGATCATTATAGGTTTATAATTGCAACAAAAGGACTTGGAAAGTCTTTGTTGTTGTTATCAAAAAGAAAGTTGTTTAAAGATACTTATTTAATTCCTGAGCATTTGCCTTTAGATGTTCCATCTGTTAATTTATATGGTTTATCTAAGGAGTCACAAGCTCGTTTATCTAATAGAGATTATTTTTCATTATTATGGTCTCTTTCAATTGTTATTGCAATATCAAAAAAGCTTTCTTTAGTAAGTCAAGAAAATGATTATGTATCTAATTCATTGATAAATATATTACATTCGGATAAGTATGATACTATATCTGATGTTTTTGGCTTATTAATAAACGATATTGATAGTAAGCAGTTATTTGAAGATTTGATGCCTGATTACAACAAGACATTATTGCCACTGATAAGAGGTATAAAAAAAACAATCGTAGCATTTATAGATAATGTTGATGAGTGCTTTGAGAGTCATGGTGATATTTCGCGCGCAATATGGTATGAGGCGCAAATAAGTTTAATGAAATCAGTTTATGATTTATGTAGAATTAATAACAAGGTAAAAATATTCGTATCAATAAGAAAAGAAGCATTTATGAAGCATAATTCAGAAATGATAATGCAGTATAAGAGTGTTTCACTCGACTTAGAATATTCTAAAGTTGAGCTAAAGGATATATTTGAGAATAATATAAAAAAAGATAATCCTGCGCACTTTATAAAAAAAGATAGTGATCCTATAGCTGCATTTGTTGGAACAGATTTTGTGAAGCATGGATTAGTAGAAGAATGTGAAAAAATATTTGACTATATATACAGACATACATTGAGGCGGCCACGTGATTTGATGGAAATAGGAGGTGCTATATCAAGGTGTAAGACTATAGAGAGAGATCCAAGTACGATTTCTGGTCTACAGAAGTTTAAAATAATTGTTAACAACTCTGGTACAAATATTGCTAAGCAGTATCTATTAGAAGTACTGCCACATCTATCTATTACCGCAATAGATTTGGAACGCTTGTATCCGCTAATAGATTCAAATGTATTAAATGATAAAAAGTTGAAAATAATATGCATGGAATTTAATGGTAATAATGCTAATTGTTTACTTACTGATTGTAAGAAATGCTTTGGAAAAATTCATATCTTTTGCGAATTATATAAAGTTGGACTGCTAGGTTATGTTGAGAAAAATCCGACGGAAAAAAATCAATACATGCAAATATTTGAGCGAGTTGGTGAAAAAACATTTTATGATATTAGGTTGCTTCCGAAATCTTCAAGTTATCTTATTCATCCGATTCTTGATGGGTTGTTAAGAGACAAAAACGATACTTATAAGAATAATATACATGTAAAAAATATTATTGGTTATGATAGGCCATGGTTAGATGATGATAATGATTATCATGAAAATGAGCATAAGGTTAATATTGATAAAGACGAAATTAAAGTAGAGAAAAAAATATCAATTCTTTTTGTAGCAGCAGATCCATCAACGGAGGCTAGATTAAGATTGAACGAAGAATTTAGAGAAATACAAGAAAAGATAAGTCAAGGAAAATTCAGAGAGTCACTAAAATTAGAAATACCACAGCTATCAGCTCGCCCATCAGATATTAGTCAAGCATTATTGAATGCAAATCCAAATATTCTTCATATTTCGGGCCATGGAGCTACAGATGGAAGTATTTGTTTTGAAGATAATTACGGACATACTCAACTTGTTAGTCCAGAAGCTTTAGGTGCATTATTTAAAAAATTCTCAAAAAATTTAAAGTGTGTACTGTTAAATGCATGCTACTCAAAATATCAAGCTACGGCTATATCTAAGCATATTTCATTCGTAGTTGGAATGAAAAAAGCAATAGGTGATAATGCTGCTATAGCATTTACAAAAGGTTTTTATCAGGCGATAGGAGCTGGAAGAAATATTTTTGATGCATATGAATTTGGCCTTGTACAAATTATGCTTAATGGTATTTCAGGGCATAATATACCTGTTTTGTACAAAAATGGAAAAATAATAATAAGAAATTGAAGACGTCTATATCACATTAGGTATATTTGCGTAAACAGGCGATTGGAGAAAATATTGGTATTTATAAGGTTATAAAGAGTCTGTGATATACTTATAAAAAAATTTTAAGTAAATGTAAAGAAGAACGAAACATGATGCATCGGGGACATTGCATCATGTTTCGACAATAAAAGATTGTCAGTCCTTTTAATATTGAATTGAATACAGCTTTTCAGTTTGCCGTGCTCACTGAAAAATTCTATGTCGTATTAATCCGAAAGGCATTCATGGGAGATCTTGATTTGTTACAGGTGCCGATTGGTGAGTTAAGTGTAACCAAGTTGATAAGAAGACTTAAAAATTGTGAGTAGGGCGTATTTGATACCGTACGTGCGATTTTCACCGCATACGGCTCAAGCCTCGACTAAGGCACCATATTCTGGCACTCAGAAACACATCTGAGCTGATCTCATTGACAGTGCAGGAAGTCCTGAACATGTATTGATAAACGCGTTGAAAAAAGTGCGCATTGCTAAACCGTTAACGCTGCGCTGGTTACAGTACAGTTATGCTACCCATCTGCTGGAATCGGGAACCGACCTCCCACACCCATGTCAGCCAAAAAAGTTTGCGGAAAATTTACAGACTTTTCAAGATACAGCCAAGAAAGCACAGAGTACATTAGTTACTCAGAGTATATAAACGACGTTGTAGGGTTAAAAGCCCATTCGATGATTTGTAATAAACGCTACAAGAAAGAAGCAATAACATGCTGCTTTGTTGCACTTATTCGTCTGATTTGGGAAGTAATGCGCAGTAGAGTAGCGAAGATAAACAAGTTACAGGCAAGCGTAAGCCGACACTCATCATAGCAACAACATGACAGAAAAGATATATAAATTCGGTAAATCAAGTTTGACACTTCGGTTTGGTGACATTACCAAAACAGACACACAAGTAATTGTAAGTTCTGACGACTATTACTTGTCTATGGGTGGTGGTGTATCTGCTTCAATTCTAAAAGCTGGAGGAAATGAAATTGCGTTGGATGCAGCTAAAAAAGTTCCAGCCAAACTTGGTGACGTAGTAATAACAACTGCAGGGCGACTAAAATCAAGTTTCGTTTTTCATGCCATTACAATTGGGAAGGTTGTTGCCAAAACAGAACCAAAGCACATTGTAAAATCTACAACAATAAAATGTTTGGATTTATTAAATTCACTTAGTTTAAATTCAATTTCTTTTCCGGCATTAGGTGCTGGAGCAGCAGGCTTTAGCTACGAAGAAGTTGCAATTGAAATGGCTGAAACAATTTCAGAATACCTTTCAAAGTCGACTTTAGAAATTGAAGTTATTATATATCTTTTTGACCGTTACGGTGGAATGCAACCAAAAGACTATACAGTATTTTTTGAAGCATTCGCATCAAAATCTCCTCGTATAGCTGAAAAAGAAATAAAGAAGACTGAAAATGTTCAAACTTTCAGTATCAAATCAGGTGTTGCTGACACTGAACAAGAAATAAAATCTAAAAGATTACATAATCTCAGAAAACTGCTTGGTTCACTTGAAGACCAAAGATATTCATTAGAAGAAAAATTAGTGGAATACCTTGGGTCTAATGACACTGATGCTTATAATAAAGTAAAAGACAAGCTGCGTGAGAACGAAGAGTTAAGGCTCGGACGGTTAAAAGAACTAAAGGATTTGACAGAATACAGTCCTCAAAAAACAATAATAATTAAAAGTAATCCTACTGTGTTTCTTAGTTCGACATATGTTGACTTGGTGGAACATCGAAAACTTCTCATTGACCAAATATCGAGAAGAAAGATGATTTTTATTGGGATGGAGCATTTTGGTGCTGACCCTAATAATCATCCACCTGCCAACAAAATAATTGCAGAAGTTAACGATGCAGACATATACGTTGGTGTGTTTGGTGTGAGGTATGGGAGTATTGACCCAGCAACAGGAATTTCAATGACAGAATTAGAGTTTCAACAAGCAAAGACAAGTGATAAAAAAATGCTTCTATACCTAATTAAGGAAACAGCTACTGTGAAAGTAAGTGATATTGAAAAAGACCCCATTGGTAAAGAGAAACTTGAAAAATTAAAGACTGAAATAAAGGCAATGAAAACCGTTTATTTTTTCGACACAGCAGATGACTTAGCAAGACAACTGTATGAGGATTTGGGCAAAATATTGTTGACTGACAAAAATGATAGTATTCTGTATGGTTAATCCCTTGCATTAATCACCAAACTATCTTTAGCTTTTTGCACAGATGCCAAAATCGCGTTAGCACTTTTCGTTCATCTGAATGGTTTTGCGTATTTTGCGTTATGGACTTTTATAAACCGGGGCATGAATTTGTGAATTTAAGGACGCTTTCAACTAGCAGCCTGTCGGACTAACGATAGAGCATTAAGGGACATCCTATATTGAAACTACCAAACACAAAGTTTCCCCGTTTACACAATAGCCCCATTGTAAGGCAGGGACTTGGGGACATCCTATACTGACAAATCAAAACGAAAAGTATTTTTACTAACGAACAGCCCCTCCAAGTGCCTGAAAAAGCACGATATAGAACGGCGGGTTGCTCACCTTTAAAGAATCTCGTACCTTATCGTTATCTGGTATGCGACATGCTGATGAACGGCTGTCAAGCATCCTTTTCCCATCTCCTAACACTCAGGTAACAGGGGAGAGCACACAACCCCCTTCCCTGATGCCCTCGACAAACTCTACAAATATTGGTGGATCTACAAAAGGATAAAGAGGGGGGAGGCGCAAGCCTTGTTTTGCTGTCGGGTAACAGCAGCGCATTGCTGCGCCACCGTCCCCTGAAAACCGGACATGAAAGTTTCCCTTCATCCGGCTTAAGCCTCTGCAAAGGCACCTTTCGGCACCCGGCTACACTGC
>Ga0172370_10009216_pt1 | contig 11609 bp, 7 predicted proteins | sample LakKiv5m_FD_114538 | JGI IMG/M metagenome (GOLD analysis project Ga0172370, IMG submission 114538) | Freshwater microbial communities from Kabuno Bay, South-Kivu, Congo - kab_022012_11.5m | ecosystem: Environmental > Aquatic > Freshwater > Lake | place: Democratic Republic of the Congo...
AGCTGAACAGCACCAACTGTAATACTTTTTGCAATTAAAGGAGAGAGAATACATTCCTCACCATTTGCAATAAACTTTACTCTTTTATCAGAAATCTCAATCATCCTAATTTGCATTCCGGCGTATAAACCTTCTGCGATAATTTGTGAGTAGATTGCGTGCGGTTCATCTTCAACGTGAATTATGTTAGCAAACTCTCCTGCGCTCATTTCAGTTAATTGTTTGCCTTTTTTTACAGGTAAATCGCCTTTTGATGATGGAATTGGATCGCCGTGCGGATCAAAAACAGGATTACCAATTTGTGCGGCTAATTTATTTGCTTGTTCTGGTGTTAGCGTGTGTTCAAGCTCTTCGGCTTTTGTGTGCCATTCATTTTCTCCAATGCTTGTTTCATCAGCAAGATATTTTTCCCACAAACGATGAACACGCACTACGCGCAAAGCATAACTTCTTCCATCAGATGTTAAAGCTAATTCATTTTTTTCTGTATTTACTAATCCAAGTGATTCAAGTTTAGAAATAATATCAGTTGCCTCATCAGCAGAGATGGAAAGATTACCGGCAATTCCATTTAATGTACATGTAGTTTGATTATACTCGCAGTTGTACAAATACTTTAACGCATCTTCAATCAAAACTTTTTTTGTAGCATATTTAGATTTTTTTATAGCGGCAATAATTCCTTTATCTGGCAAAAAAAGTAAAATAATAATTATTACACTAGTCAATCCGATTATCAAAAGCATCAAAGGTTCGCTCATCATATCACCTGTTTAATCTTTTCTGCAAAAATATTAGAAGCAACTTTATTACTTAAGTTTATCTCTTTTCCATTTATTTTAATAAGTACAGAGCCGTCAAACTCTAATTTATCTTTAATTAAGATTTCCTTACCAAGAGTAATTCCAATTTTTGTTATATATGATAAAAGATTTTTAACATCATCATTTACGCGTACAACTTTTGCGATATCACTCTCACTCAAATCAGCTAACGCAACTACAGATTTTGATTTTTTTATTTTTCCGTTTTTATCAGGGATTGGATAACCATGCGGATCAACTTCAGGATAATCTAAAAACTCTTCCAATTTATTTATCAACTCATCAGAAGAAGAATGTTCAAGCTTTTCAGCCTCATCGTGTACCTTATCCCAGCTAATACCAAGAGTTTGATGAAGAAACACTTCCCAAATTCTGTGGCGTCTTAACATATTTTTTGCATAGGATTCACCTTCGCTTGTAAGTTTTATGCTTTTGTATTTTTTGTAATCAACAAAACCATCGCGCGAAAGTTTTCTTAGCATATCTGTAACAGCCGCATTAGAAATTTCTAATTTTTCTGCAAGCAAGTTTGGCTTTATTTCGCCGGCATCATCAATGTTTCTAAAAATTGCAGTTAAATAATCTTCCTGCGATATATTATCCATTTAAGTTCTTTTAATTATTGTTTTAAGCGCACTTAAATTTATTTTAAGTTAAAATAAAAGGCAAAGTTAAATTCTTTGCCTGTAAACTAAATCACACTAAGTTCTAATTTTAGCTTTGTTTCTAAAGTGTCTAAAGAGTCTATATAAGTTACATTTTTATATTTTTTCAAAATTTTATCAGAATTTTCTGCTAAAGCCTGCCCGCCAACAAAAATTTTTTTGGTGGGATAGAACCTTGTTAAGTGATCTACAGTTTCCAAAAATCTTCCCAGATTTAGATACAGACCCCAGGAAAGGGCTATTATATCAGGATTAATTTGTTTAACAAATTTTACAATATCTTTAACTGGAACAGATGCTCCCAGGTAAAATGTTTTCCATCCTTCTTGCTCAAAAATATTTGCAACCATTTTTGCACCAATTTCATGAAACTCTTTATCAATGCAAGTAATCACAGCCTTTTTATCAGAATCACTATTATCAACTGGTGCAAATCTATTTAGCAGTTCTTCAATTATTTTTGTGTAAAGATGTTCTTCTGAAATAGAGATTTTATTATGATCCCAGAGATTTCCTATTCTGTAAAGTGATGTTTGAAATAAATCTAAATAAATATCTTTAAGTGCAACACCATCATTTAATAAACCCTGAGTAATATGAACACACTTATTTTTATCTCCGTCAGTAAGAGCATTATAAAAGCTAAAAAAATCTGTTTGTTTAATTTTTTTCATAATGGATATTTAATTAACTATAAAATACTAATTCATTTTTCATCCTAAAAGTTCCAAATTTCTAAATAAATGTTAATAATTTTATAATTAATAGCTTTACCGGCTAAAAACTTAAATATTTAATTGCAATAAAGATTATTTTAGCAAGAAACTAAAAACATAAACTATGAGCAATCAAAAAAAATCTTCACTATTACAAATACTGGATAAAATAAATGCGGGTAAAGTATCGTTAGAACAAAATGAGATTGATGATTTATTTGTAAACCTAAGTATAGAAGTAAATCGGGTAATTAAAGAAAATACTTTAAAGGATGTTAAAGAAAGTGCTGTTTTTTCACAGATACTTTCTGGATTATTTGATTCTGAATTTGCAAATGATTTTATGCAAACAATTGATAAAGATTTGTTCTATCAATTAGGAGAAAATCTTTTAGAACATAGCGGGACTGAAAATGAAAACATAACTCAAATAAAACATAATTATCTTAATCTTTTTCGCTGTTCATCTTTTCTGCAAAAAATTTATGATGAGAGAAAATGGGATAACTTAATCCACAGTTTGATAATTAAAAGCAATTATACTTTTGATGTTCTGTTTAATCAACGAGTAAAACAGTACAGAAAAAAACCGCTATTTAGAATAATAAAAGATGACAAAACTATTGATTACAGCTGGGAGAAAACATCAGAAATAGCTTCACAATATTGTGCTTCAATTAAGAATTTACTTTTTGAAATTTCTGCCAAAGATAAAATTGTTACTATTTTATTAGAGAACAGTTTAGAAATGATAATGCTTGATTTAGCTTGTTTAAAATCCGGAACTGTTAATGCAATGATTCCTGCAAATTCTGTTTCTGAACATATTGCCTACATACTAAATCAAACAAAATCACCAATCCTTTTTGCTGATGATGAAAAACAACTTGCAAAAATTCGTGCAATAAAAAAAGAAACACCAAATCTTAAAACTGTTATTCTTGTTAAAGGAAACGCTGCAGAAGATTGGGTAATTAGTTTTGAGGAATTCAAAGCATTAGCTCATCATTCTAATTCCGATTGTAATGCAGAAATAAAACCGGATTCACTTGCAACTATAATGTACACAAGTGGAACAACCGGCGAGCCTAAAGGAATAATGTTCACTCATACAAATATTGTTTATAAAAGATTCTGCCGCGCAATGGCAATTCCTGGTATTGGTGATACAGATCGTTATTTAGCTTTTCTTCCCTTGTATCATACTTTTGGCAGATGGCTGGAAATGACAGGAACAATTTTTTGGGGCGCAGAATATTGTTTTATGGAAAACCCTTCTTTAGAAACTATGATTGATAATATGCAATTAGTTAAACCAAGCATATTTATTTCTATTCCTAAAAAATGGATACAACTTTATGAATACATAACCACTCGGATTGATATTGAAGCTGATGAGGATGATGTAATTAAACAAACTGTTTCTAATATAACTGGCGGCAATTTAAAATGGGGACTTTCTGCAGCTGGATTTCTACCACCAGACATTTTTAGATTTTTTCAGCGTTATGGTATTGAACTTATGAGCGGTTTTGGAATGACTGAGGCAACCGGCGGCATTACGATGACACCGCCATTTCAATACCGCGAAAACTCACTTGGTAAAGCTTTGCCTGGCATACAGATAAAAATTGGTGATGATGGAGAAATTTTAATTCGCGGACCCTATGTAATGATAAATTATTTCAATCAAAACGTTGAAGAAACTTTTGATGCTGAAGGTTGGCTTGCAACCGGCGATATAATGGTAATGGATAAAGATGGTTTTATTGAAATTGTTGATCGCAAAAAAGAGATTTACAAAAACATTAAAGGCGAAACTATCGCACCACAAAAAATAGAAAATCTGTTTCGTGATTTTGAATTTGTAAAGCAGGTTTTTTTAGTTGGTGATCACAGACCATTTAATACAGTCTTAATATTTCCTGATCTTTTTTCAGAAAACTCTCCTTTAAAAAATATGGATGATCAGCAATTGCAGGAGTATTTTTCTACAGTAATTGTATCTGTTAATAACTTTCTTGCGCCATTTGAAAGAATAGTTGATTTTAGATTAATAAACCGATCGTTTTCTGATGAACATCACGAACTTACAGCTAAAGGCACTTACAAACGCAGAGTAATTGAAAAAAACTTTGCGGATATCGTTCAATCAATGTATCAAAAAGATCATCTATCTCTTCCGTTAGATAAAAATGAAATTAAAATCCCCAATTGGTTTCTAAGAGAAAAAGGTGCTTTGAGCAGAGATGTCTTTATTAAAGATAAAGTTATTTCAATTCCCAAACTAAATTCCTATTTAGAAGTAAAACAAATTAATGATTCTGAAAATTTATTCCAGATTGGCAGTTATGCATATAAAATAAATTCCAACCAAATTGATTTGCAGGATATACTTACAAATCCAAGATACTGGCTCGGAAATCAACAATTAGTTGAATTTACCGGAACAGGAATATTCCGCTGGTTCAGAAAATCTGAAAGCGAAAAGGATATTGAATTTGCTTACCCAATTATTCTTGCCAAATCTGATGATGAAATACGAAAAAGTTTTAAAGAAATAATTGATGCAAAAGAAATTTCTATACTTGGACTGCACTATGCTTCACTTCAGTTACAATCATCTTTAGAAGAAGATAGTGAAAATGCAATTGCATATTTTGCAGAAATATTAAAAGACACAAAATCAAATCATTACAAACTGGCAGCCGAAATTGCATTAAGACCTAAAATGATAGCAAGTATTGAAACAAAAAGAAAATTGTTTCTTGCGGCAATACAAACTTTCAAAAAAGATAATTTTAAAAAAATCTTATTTACATATACTTGCTTAAATCACGATTTTATTAATTCTGATATAACAAACTTTATTGCAACTCAAAGCCGCGGTGATGAAAACCTTTTTGAAATAGAATCAGTAATTAGTGAAGAATTATCTTCATTACATTCAAAATCACATCTAAGCAAAACTTCTTTACCAAAATTGTTTGAACTGCTTGTTAGTTACTCCATTCACCATCCAGCAAGTTATGATAGAATAAGAAGATTTTTCTTGCAGCAAGAACTTTATGGAAGCACGCAGGATATTAGAAAAATTGCAGCAAAATCCAGGCAAGAAGCTAGAAAACAGTTTACCAATTGGCTTGGTGATATTCAACGTGTTGCAATTGATCCTGAAACCGGCGAAGAATACCGCTGGGATGATGTTTTAATTCTGGATCAATCCATTTCTGAAAAAGAGCAGGCAATACTAAAGAAAGCGATTTCTGAAAAACAAATAATCAGAGAAGCTATTTTTCTTTTTACAGGCAGCGTTCTTATTTCCTTAAATAATATTTTACCTTCCGGTGTTTGGATAAGCAAATATTCTCAATCAGAAAAAAGATCTGTGTTTAGAGTTACAGTTCAAACAAGATTTCAGGGCGGGTTTGATATTTCAATTCACTTAAATCATAGTGAATCTTCTGAAGCAATCGAAGAGGAAATTAAATGGAAAGTTATTGCTGGAACAGAAACCGGAGGTGAAAAACTTGCAGCTAAACTCGGTGGATTGTGGGAGGAGTTTAATCTCTGGACTGAAGAATTTGTTGGAGATGAATCTGTTGAAAGATTCCTAAGAAGAGAATATAAAAGTAATGATGAACAAACATTTGAAAAACTGCGTAACTTGTGGAAATTTTTTGTTTGGAATGCCGCGGCTGCTTATCTAAAGTTCTGGAAGTTATCTGAAATGAAAATGGAGTTTGAAAACCCTACTCCGGATGAAATAATTATTTCTGAGCATGATTATCAAACAAAAACTATTATCACATCATTTTCTAACAGAAGAAAAACTAAATCTATCCTTGATTTGATAATGAATTTTTACCAGAGTTTTGTTTGTACAACCGAAGAAAAATATCCGATGATAACAAAAGCTTCTGTATGGAATGCTATTTTTTCAGGAATAATTGAGGCTATGGGTATTGATGAGGGTTTAAACTTGATTAAGAAACTCAAAAAAGAATTGGAGCAATCCGAAATACAAAATAAAGATCTTATCATCTACAGAATTGATTCACTTTTATTTAACATTCAAAATCATGGTTATCTTCCTAAACAACTTTATTTTTCAGTAAAAAGATTTCATCGCTGGTTTGATCTTAATAAAAATGCTTCTCTATCTGCTCAATCAGAAATGATATATGAACTTTATGAAACGTACAGATTGTTTGATCTTGAAGAACAATATCCAGCTGTAAGAACAAGATTTTTTCTTGAAACCGTTTTTTATTATTCGTCTCAAAGATTTAAAGATGTTTTAAAGGAGCTTGTTAAAAAACAAAGACACAGAAAAATATCTAAAGAAGAATCATTAAAACTAATTTCTGCACTTCACTTTGAGTTTGAGCTTGATGAAAAAGAAATATACTTTATTACTCGTTTAGGTTATCCTCACCTAAAGCCAAAAGATACTGCAGCATTGCTAAAAATAAAGTCAGAGATTGCCGGTCAGCCAAACTTAGTTGTGCAATTGCAGGATGATGATGGAAACACATACACAATTCGAAATCCAATAAATCCAAAAGAAATTTCTAAACTGCACCAGTTATATTTAGAAGCTGATTTGAATGTAAACTTTAGACCGGAACATCATTTTCTTGTTGCAGTTTCTGATAGAGGATTTATTATTGGCGGCGCTTTTTATTATCGGAATGATGAACAAACTATACACATGGAAAAAATTGTGGTTTCAAATCGGTATAGAAGAAAAGGTATTAGTGAAGGTTTAATGAATGATTTATTTAACAGAGCTAAATCTGATAACATAAAATTTGTTACAACCGGATTTTTTAGACCAGAATATTTTTACCGATTTGGTTTTAAAATTGAACGAAAGTACTCCGGTTTAGTTAAAGAATTATAGCGCCTAATTTTAATAGTTCTTGCCGCCGTAATGCTCTTTAATTAATTTGATAAGTAAACAATTAATATTTTTTTAATTAATGTAATAAAGCAAATACTATGAAGAACTTATTTTCTCTTCTATTAATATCAATATTATTAATAGCTTGCTCATCTTCTCAAAACACATCACAAACAAATTTAACAATTAAGATGGACGGAAAATCTGCAACAGTATATACAACTGCTTCTGGTACAGATTTAAGATTAACAAAAACCGATAATCTTGTATTTAAATCAGCACCACAGCCATTAGAATCCGAAGTTTCTGTTTTTGTAAATCCTGCTAAACAATATCAAAACTTTCTTGGTATTGGCGGAGCAATAACAGATGCTTCAGCCGAAGTGTTTGCAAAATTATCTAAAGAAAAACAACAGGAATTTTTAAACGCTTATTACAATCAAGAAAAAGGAATTGGCTACACATTAGCAAGAACAAATATTCATAGCTGCGATTTTAGTTCTGGCAGTTACACTTATGTTGTTGAAGGCGATAAAGAATTAAAATCTTTTACTGTGCAACACGATAAACAATTTAAAATTCCTTTAATTAAAAAAGCTATTGAAACTGCAGGTGGAAAACTTACATTGTACGGCAGTCCCTGGAGTCCTCCGGCATTTATGAAAGACAATAATAATATGCTTAAGGGCGGAAAACTGCTTCCAGAATTTTATCAATCGTGGGCAAATTATTATACAAAATTTATTAAGGCTTACCAGAGCGAAGGCATTACTGTCTGGGGGATTAGCATACAAAATGAACCAATGGCAATTCAACGATGGGAATCTTGCATATACACAGCCGAAGAAGAAAAAGATTTTCTTAAAATTTTTCTCGGACCAACAATGGAACGTGAAGGTTTATCTGATAAAAAAATTATTGTGTGGGATCATAATAGAGATTTAATGACTCAAAGAGCCAACACAATTTTAGGCGATCCAGATGCTGCTAAATATGTTTGGGGTGTTGGATTTCATTGGTATGAATCGTGGTCTGGTGGCGAGCAAATGTTTAACAATGTTAAAAATGTTAACGAATCTTATCCTGATAAAAATTTAATTTTTACTGAAGGATGTGCAGATAGTTTTACACCTGAAGGTTATCAATCCTGGAAAAATGCAGAGCGATATGGTTTATCTATGATTAACGATTTTAATAATGGAACTGTTGCATGGACAGATTGGAATATTTTATTAGATGAAACTGGCGGACCAAATCACGTTCAAAATTTTTGTTTTGCACCAATTCATGCTGATATAAAAACAGGCGAACTTATATCCACTCCAGCTTATTATTATATTGGTCATTTTTCAAAATTCATCAGACCAAATGCAAAACGATTAAGCACAGCTTGCAGCCGAAGCCAATTACAAAGCACAGCATTTATTAATGAAAATGGAAAAATAGTTTCTATTGTAATGAACCAGAGCGATAATGATATAAAATACAAATTGTATGTTGGTGTTGATGCGCTTGATTTAAATATTCCTGCTCATTCAATTCAATCAATTATCTATTAATCAGGTAAATGAAAATGAAAAACATAACTAAATATTTAACGTTACTTTTAATATTTATCGGAAACGTAATGATTGCACAACAAGATTGGCCAAACTTTGCAAAGTATAAAGAAGATAATCTTAAACTCGGTTTACCAAACCCTGATGAAAACAGGATTGTATTTATGGGTAATTCAATTACTGAAGGATGGAAAGAAACTGATCCAAATTTCTTTAAAAATAAACCATACATTGATCGTGGAATTAGCGGGCAAACAACCCCACAAATGTTAGTTAGATTTAGGGCAGATGTTGTAAACTTAAAGCCAAAAGTTGTTGTGATATTAGCCGGTACAAATGATATTGCAGGAAATACCGGTCCATCAACACTTGAAATGATTGAAGATAATATAGCTTCGATGATAGAAATTGCTAATGCAAACAATATTAAAACAGTATTGTGTTCGGTGCTTCCTGTTTATGATTATCCCTGGAGCCCAGGATTAAAACCAGCACAAAAAATTGTTGAGCTAAATGTTTGGATAAAAACTTATGCAGATAAAAATAATATTGCGTATGCTGATTTCTTTACTCCAATGGCTGATGAAAAAGACGGATTGAAAAAGGAATACTCAGAAGATGGAGTTCATCCAAATCTTAACGGATATAAAATTATGAACCCAATTGTTGAGGCGGCAATTTTACAAGCGTTAAGTAAATAGATAATAAAATTAAAGATCATTAATTATTGTATAATTTTTTAGGCGGACAAAAGTTGTTCGCCTTTTTTGTTTCTATTGCTTAAAAATCAGAATGGTTTAAAAAAAAAGTCCCCGATGCTGGGGTAACACATCGGGGTAGTACTGATAATAAGCTTGGGGGAGGACTTATTACCAAGTACCGTTTTAAATCTGGTGTAAAAATAATAATGATAATTTTAAATGCAAATAGTTTTTAGCAAAAGAGATTTAAAAAAAATTAAAATGTGATTTTGCATATTCGTTTATCAGACAAAATACTCTCTTTTCGTCCTAATTTCGTTCAAAATCTTTTAATTTTAGCAATATTTTATTTTTTATATCATTTAGTTAGCTTCATACCAAAATTTTAACTTTTTAAGGAAAATTGATGAGCCGAGAAATCCACCGTTGGTACAGCCCAAACTTAAACAAAGAAATGGAAATTGTTGTTTATGGTCATTATGGCTATGCACTTTTAATGTTTCCAACCGCTGCTGCTGATTATCTTGAATATGAAAGATTTAAGTTAATTGATTCTATTGGTGGATTTTTGAGTGACGGAAAACTAAAAGCATTTTCTATCAACAGCATAAATAATGAAAGCTGGCTTAATAATCATATGCACCCGGCACATAAGGCAATTCGTCATCAACAATACAACCGCTATATTGTTGAAGAAGTTGTTCCGTTCATACATAATCATTGTAAAGGTTTGGTTCCGATTATAACTACCGGAGCATCTTTAGGTGCTTTACACGCCGCTAATAATTTTTTTAGAAGACCAGATATTTTTTCCGGTACAATTGCAATGAGCGGCAGTTATGATTTAAAAAGTTATACTAAAGGTTATTACGATGAAAATGTTTACTTCAATTCACCTGTAGATTACTTGCCAAAATGGAATGATGATTTTATGTTTAATAATATGAGGAAAGGCAAAATTGTTATTGCATCAGGACAAGGAAATTATGAAGATCCAAATGCATCAAAGCAGCTTTCTGATATTTTAAATTCTCGTGGAGTTAAACATTGGCTGGATTTGTGGGGCTTTGATCAGCCGCATGATTGGCCAACATGGAGAAGTATGCTTCCATATTTTTTAGGACAAATTAAATTTTAGTTTTTTTTATGGGGAAAATGATCTGGAAAGATTTTTTATCAAATAAAAAAAACAGGATTGAACTTATTATTAGTTTGATCTTGCTGACTATAGCATTAACCAGTTTAGCCAACTTTGTTAATCTTGTTGAAAACCGAAAAGGTATTGTTCTTTCCGATCCAATTCTAAGCTTGTTTAATCCGATTGATTTAACGTGGATAACATTTGGATTGATTTATTTATCCTTAATTATTGCAATCGTTAGCCTGTTAAAAAATCCACAAAGATTTTTATTTGCAATACAGCTTTACACTTTAATGGCATTAGTAAGAATGATTGCAATGTTTCTCCTTCCATTAGAACCACCAGAAAAAATGATTTTACTCAAAGATCCTTTTGTAGAATTTTTCGGAACAGGACAGACATTGACTAAAGACTTATTCTTTTCTGGACACACTGCAACATTATTTATTTTGTTTTTGGTATCGGAACATAAAACAATTAAAATAATATTTTTGGTAAGTACAATAATTGTAGCTTTTTGTGTTTTGATTCAGCATGTGCACTACACAATTGATGTTTTTGCGGCAATATTTTTTACTTACGCTTGTTATAAAATATTACATAAATTTAGTCTGGAAGGAGATAAATAATGAAAAATTTTATAATCTCAATTTTCTTGTTATTTTCTGTAAATTCTTTTGCACAATACGGCGGGATTTTAGCTGGGATTGAGTTTTCTAAACCACTTTTTGCTAATTACACTGATCCAAAATCAGGCTTTACTTTTGGCTTTTTTTATAACGGTATAATCGATCGAAATGAACTAAACTATCAACTTGAGTTTACTTTAAATCAATATAGAGAATATCTCAAAACCAAATTTTCAGGGGCTGAATATTCTTTACTCGAAGAAGAATCAAATACATATTTAACTTTAGAGGCTACAGCATTATTTGAAGTGCGCGAAATCTTTGCAAAGCATTTCCCAAACTTTTTACTTGGGTTTTCAGCTGGGTATTGCGTGGAAGATGATTATTCATCATTCATTACTGGTGAAGGTGACGAAACTAGTCTAATGTTCACTGATTCAGAACGATCTCCATTCCCAATTATTTTAG
>Ga0172370_10009218_pt1 | contig 11608 bp, 12 predicted proteins | sample LakKiv5m_FD_114538 | JGI IMG/M metagenome (GOLD analysis project Ga0172370, IMG submission 114538) | Freshwater microbial communities from Kabuno Bay, South-Kivu, Congo - kab_022012_11.5m | ecosystem: Environmental > Aquatic > Freshwater > Lake | place: Democratic Republic of the Congo...
AACTACATATCCAGCCTTAAGCAGCTCCTCCTTGCTTTTCTTGACAATATTGAAATCATCGTCAATTATCAGCACCTTCCTGGCCATAAATAAAGTATACAACAAAAAAGCCCCCCAAACACCTATTTTCTATATACTAAATCCTAAACTCGAAACTCTAAATCCGAAACAAACCAGAAACCTGAAACTTGAATTTTTGGATTTCTGGTTTCGGGTTTGTTTAGGGTTTCGGGTTTAGGATTTCGGATTTCAATATATTCCACTTTCCTTGTTAGATTATATAGTCATTGCCGTCTATTGCGTTAGAAAGGCAAAATCATGCTTAACCTTATCCCCGAAGAGAAAAAGGTAATCATATTCCTTCTGGCAGTCGCATTTTGCGGCATTGCCTTAAACAATCTTGCCAAGCTGAATTGCCGCGTAAATAAGGCTTTCTCATCCCCCGTGCATCTGGCTAAAATTAACCTGAACAAAATATCTTTGGAAGAGCTGCTTAAAACCAGGTGCCTGCCGGAAAAAGTAAGCCAGCGCATTATTGAATACCGCCTGGAGCACGGGAATTTTACCAGCCTAGAGGAATTGAAGGAGGTCAAGGGAATAGGGGAAAGGCGTTTTGAAAAGCTAAAAGAGCTCTTTTTCATAGAATGAAAAGGCTGCTTACGGTATTAGCCGTTTTTTATTGTCTGGGAATTATTCTAGCCAGCTTGATCCGGGTACATTTTTCAGCTGTCCTAGGATTGGGTATGATCATACTTGTCATTGCCCTCCTGAGCTTCAGAAAAAATCATATATTCCTGCTTCTGGTATTTATTTTGGCCCTGCTGCTGGGCGGCCTCAACCTGAAGAATTCCTATCTGCGGCCTAAATACCATATCAGCAATTTCGTGTATTATAAGGATAATACTGTTTACAGTTTAAGCGGGTTTGTTGACAGCGCTCCGGAGATAAAGAATAGCCGCACCTCTTTTGTCTTTCGCGTGCAAGAAGCCCAGGCCGGCCAACTTAAGTGGCGCTGCTGCGGCAAGGTATTGGTTGAACTGGATTTCCTGCAGGAATTAAATTACGGAGACAATCTGGCGCTTATCGGTAATTTGCGGCGGCCGCATAGTTTTAAGAAGGGAAGGCAGGGTTATAGAGAATTTTTGGCGCGCCAAGGAATATATTTATTAATGCGCATAAATGAACCACGGCAGATGATCCGGAAGGATGGGAAAGACGGTTTGAGATTAATGCGTTTTTCATTCCGGCTGCGCCAGAGAATAGAGAATGTTATCAGGGGTTACCTTCCGGATCTATCGGCGAGTATTATCTCTGCCATGGTCTTAGGCCAGAGGCGCGGTATTCCGTGGCTGGTGAATAATTCCATGGTCAGGTCCGGCACCGTGCATATTTTGGTGGTCAGCGGATTTAACGTGGGTATCGTCGCCTTTATCATTAATTTGTCCCTTAAAATCATGCGCATCAGGCGCAAAATACGCCTTATCCTGGCGGTTATCTGTCTGGTCATTTATTGTTTGATCACTGGCGCCAGCAATCCGGTTATACGCGCTACGGTTATGGGCTCGGTTTTTCTGCTGGCCTATCTTTTTAAAAGGTCCCCGGATATTTATAATTCCCTTTCCTGCGCTGCCTTGTTCATCCTGTTGATCAATCCGAGGCAGCTTTTTGATGTCGGTCTTCAGCTTTCTTTTGCCAGTGTAGCAGGGATCGTTTATCTTTATCCTAAGCTCCGGCAATTTTTGCGCATCAAGGAGTACGCAAGCAGGGTATTAAGGTTTATCTGCGATGGACTGTTGGTTTCTCTTTCGGCGTGGATAGGGACAGCGGGGATAATCGCTTATAACTTCCGCATTATTTCCCCGGTAACTGTTCTTGCCAATCTTCTTATCGCCCCGCTTGCCGGCCTGATCACCTTATGCGGTTTTACCCTGGTTTTGTGCGGGTTATTTTTCCCGTTTTTAGCCGTGCCTGTCGGCACAACCTGTAGCATGCTAGTCACTTTGCTTTTGAATATAAACGCTGCCGTAATTAAGATTCCCTTTGCCTACTTTTATTTCTAGTATTTCTAAGCAAAGATGTCGCAAAATGTAACCTGTCTCTAGTTTTGACAAGTTGTTTACACCAGTAATTGGGGTGAGTGCTGTAGATAATATTATATAGTTAGGTTTCCTTCTTTCTATGTCTGCTAACCGTAGAAGGGGGGATTTTTTATTGTTTGGCAGAGGGATGGCGAGGCTTGATTTGAGCAGGTTAAATAAATGCAGCCGAGGGGTGACGCTGAAGAGGGGCTTCCCCGTTCCGAGGACAAACTTGCCCGCAGGAATGGGGATACTTCAGCGGCAGGACCCCGAGGCCAATCCTATTTTACCTTTGACAAAGCCGCCGGGCTGTGATAAGTTTATAATATGAAACGGATAATTTTAGCTTTGTCAGTCATTTTTTTTCTCTCCCTTCAGCCGGCTTACTCCTATTGGATCTGGACCCCTAAAAGCGGAAAATGGGTCAATCCCAAGAACCTGCCCAAGGATAATCCCAAGGAGCAGTTTGCTTACGCCAAATCATTTTATGATAATAAGAAGTATGAGGAGGCCAAGCGCGAATTCCGCAAGCTGCTTAAGGCTTATCCCAAATCAGCTGAGGCCGCGGAGGGACAGTATTATCTTGGCCTGGCCGAGGAGGAGCAGGGCAAATTATATGAAGCTTATCAGGCTTACCAGATGGTGATTGATAAATACCCGTTTTCCGAACGTATCCAGGAGGTTATCGAGCGGGAGTATAAGATCGCCGAGAAATTTATGGCAGGGGAAAAGCGTAAAGCCCTCGGCGTAACCCTGCCGGTGGAGAACCCGGCTATCGAGATATTCGGCAAGGTGGTGGAAAACTCAACTTACGGTCCCTTGGCTCCCAAAGCCCAGTATAAGTTAGGCCTGGTTTTAAAGGGTTTGCAGCGATATTACGAAGCGGAAGAGGAGTTTAACAAGGTAGTCTCGCGTTACCCGGACAGCGAGTGGGCGCAAGCTGCGGAATTCCAGATCGCTTCATGCCGCGCCAGCCTCTCCAAAGGACCTGCTTATGACCAGGGAGCGGCGCAGGAGGCAAAGGAGAAGTTCGAGGGGTTTGTAAAAGAGCATCCTGATGCCGTGCTCTCCCTTGATGCCGAAAAGAACATAGGAAGCATCAGGGAGAAAGAGGCGCAGGCCTCTTTTAATATCGCCCAGTTCTATGAGAAACAAAAGATTTTTGATTCAGCCAGGATATATTACAATGATATAGTGAATAATTACGCAGACAGCCCCTGGGCTGCTAAAGCTGCGTCAAGGTTGCAGATAATGGAGCGTAAAAATGAAAAACAGAAATAGGTTTGGTTTCTTGCTGCCCCTGACCACTACATTCTACATTCTAACTACTGTTTTATACGGCTGCGGCTATACCACCCGTTCCATGCTCTCCGGCAAATACAGGACGATTTACATAACTCCATTCTTGAACAAAGTGGATATAACCCAGGAATCCTATTCCGCCGGGAAGTACCGCATTTACCGGCCGCTGCTTGAAACTGATATTACTAGGAGAGTAATTAACAAATACCTTTTTGACGGGAATCTCAAGCCGGTTAAGGAAGAATTAGCTGATCTTGTGCTTAAAGGGGAGCTGGTTGAGTACCGTAAGGATCCTTTAAGCTATACCGCGGATAATACCGATGTTACCGAATACCGCATTAATATTTACGTGAACCTAAGCCTCTGGGACAGGAAGGAAAACAAGCTTGTCTGGGAGGAGAACCGGTTTAACGGCAACTATTCATTTTTCACCAGCTTTGCCTCCGGCAATGTTATCAAGGTAACCGAAGATGCTGCCGTGAATAACGCGATCGAGGATCTTAGCCGCCGTATCGTCGAGCGCACAGTTGAGCAATGGTAATATGGTCTATTTACTTGTTGGCCAGGATATCCAGGCCAAAGAAATCCGGCTTCAGAAAATAAAACAGGAATTCCTTCCTAAAGAGCTGCAGGATTTTAACTCCGACACATTATACGCCAAAGACACTACCTTAAAAGAGATCCAGGAGAGGTGCTTACGCCTTCCGCTAAAAGGCGCAAGGAGAGTTATTGTCATCAAGGATGCTCAATCTCTGGATGAGGCCTCCCGGGATTTTCTTAGCGCCTATTGCAGGCAGCCGCGTAAAGAATTGATCCTGGTGCTGGATTTTGAGCATTATGATCATAAGGACAGGTTTGTCAAGGATATGCAGGCCTGCGCGACAATAACGCGTTTCCGCGAAACAGTCAATCCTGACGCATTTGCCCTGGCGCGCCAGATCGAATCAAGGAAGGCCGATCCTGCGCTGCGTCTGCTCAACCAGCTGTTAAATAATGGAGAAGCACCTGAGCGCATATTAGGGGCTTTGCGTTTCGCCTGGGAAAAACAGGATATTGGAAGTAAGGATTCGCGCAGGCGCCTTAAACTGCTTTTGGCCTGCGATATAGAAATAAAAACAGGCAGGTTGAAGCCTGCCTGTGCTTTGGAAAAATTGATCGTCAGCTTATGCTGTTTTGCTTAAGCGCCGCGTTAAGCGTGATTTTCTGCGGTTAGCAGTAGCCGGGTGGATGATATTCTTTTTCGCCGCTTTGTCCAGCTGGGAAAATACCTTAGCGATAAATGTTTTTGCCTCCGTGATGTTTTTCTCGGAGACCAGCTCCTGGAATTTCTTGATCGCCTTCTTAAGCTGCAGCTTGATCTTAAGGTTACGGGCATGTTTCCTTTTATTTACGCGGTTACTTTTCAATGATGTTCTGCGTCTTGGCATTTATTCTCCTTGCCCAGAAGGGCACACTTCGCTGCGTAGCGCACACCGGCGCAATTCAAATAAGCGCCGGGTACCTTTACACGGGGTGTTAGTTTTTGATAGTTTCAATATTAATATCATAATTAATAACTCATGTCAACAGGCAAATATCCGTTAGGCACTCAAAATCAGGCGGTCGCACGCTCTGCGGCTGTTATCAGCTTGGCTACTCTTGCCTCGCGTATCCTGGGTTTCATCAGGGATGTGGTTATCGCCAGGTTATTCGGGATATATATCTACGCCCAGGCCTTTGTGATCGCTTTCCGCATACCCAATCTCTTCCGGGACTTAGTGGCCGAGGGAGCGGCAAATGCCGCACTCGTCCCGGTCTTAAGTGAATACAGCGTTAAGCGCTCAAAGGAGGAATTCTGGGAGCTGGCCAATATCCTGCTTAACCTGCTGCTGGTTGTTTTGAGCGCAATAACTATCCTGGGTATAATATTTTCTCCGCTGCTTGTGCGCATGATCGCCCCGGGTTTTATCAGTTCACCGGAAAAACTTGAAGCAACCATCCGCCTGAACCGGATCATCTTTCCTTATATCCTGCTTATCGGCTTGAGCGCCTATGCCACAGCCATGCTTAACTCTTTAAAGAATTTCGCTGTTTCGGCATTTGCCCCCTGCCTACTGAACATATCCATAATTATTTTCGCTTTAATATTTGGAGAGGGGATAAAGGGATTGGCCAGCGGTATTCTGGTAGGCGGGGTCCTGCAGCTGGCAGTCCAGGTGCCGGTTTTATATAAAAAAGGTTTTTATCCTAAGCTGGCTTTACATTTTAATCATCCCGGAGTAATCCAAGTGAAGAGATTGATGCTGCCGAGATTAGCCAGTTCAAGCATATACCAATTGAATAATTTCGTGGATTCTATCTTCGGTTCATTAGCCGCGGTCGTCGGTGACGGAGGGGTAGCGGTGCTCTATTTCGCCTATAGGCTTATCCAGTTCCCCATAGGCATTTTCAGTAATGCCCTTGCCCAGGCGATCCTGCCCACCTTATCTACGCAGGCATTGGAGGATAGCCGGGAGGGCCTTAAAACTACCCTTTCCTGGGGATTACGCGCGGTATTCTTTGTGATGCTGCCGGTAACTGCGGTCTTTATGGTGTTAGCCGGCCCCCTGGTATTTACCCTTTTCGGCGGAGGAAGGTTTGATTTATCCTCAGGCCTGCTTACTTCAAATGCCCTGTTTTTTTACAGCATCGGCCTGTGCGCCTACGCAGGCACAAAGATACTGCAGTGTTGTTTTTTCAGCCTTAAGGATACGGTTACCCCGGCCAAGATCGCTTTTGTTGCCCTGATCGTCAATATTATTCTTAACGCGATTTTGATGTTCCCTCTCAAAATAGGGGGCCTGGCACTGGCTACATCCCTCTCAGGCATAATTTCATTTTTATTTTTGTTCTTTATTCTCAAATCCAGATTGGCTGGTTTTGGTGAGCATAAAATATTGCCGGCCTTCCTGCGCATGCTGGCGGCGGCTTTTTGCACGGCAGCAGTATGTTACCTGGTCAACCGGGCCCTAAATCTTTGGTGGGCGTTGTTCTGCGCAGCTATATCCTACATCATCTTTTGTTATATCTTTAGGGTAAAGGAGCTTAAGGAGCTTATGCGATGGCTAAAAAGACAGAATGTAGAAGGTAGAATATAGAATATAGGGAAGAAAGCAATGGGTTATCAGCAAAGATTAAAAGAAAAGGTCGTATCCGCTCCGGACAGTCCAGGGGTTTACCTGATGAAGGATAAGTCCGGCAAGGTAATTTACATCGGCAAGGCAAAGTCCCTGAAGAAACGCCTGAGCACTTATTTGGGGCCAGGCCCTGAAGCCAAGACCGCGGCTGTAGTATCAAATGCACTGGATATAGAATTCAGGTTTACCCGGACAGAAGGCCTGGCATTGCTGCTTGAGGCAGCTCTTATACATAAATATAAGCCCAGATACAACGTGGCCTTGCGCGATGATAAGAGTTTTCCCTTTGTAAAGATAACCGATGAGGAATTTCCCGCTGTCTGTATAACCCGTCAAGTAGAAACCGATCGTGCGCGTTATTTCGGGCCCTACACAAACTCCAAATTACTCCGCCAGGCCTTAAAAGTGATCCGTAAATATTTCCCTTATCGCTCTTGCAGGAAGATGCCTAAAGTGCCCTGTATCTATTACAGGATAGGGCTTTCTCCGGCACCCTGTGCGGGAAAAATAAATAAAGCCGAATACGCCGGGACTATCAAAAGCATAAGCTTGATTTTAGAAGGCAAAAGCGATACCCTGATAAAGAAATTAACCAAAGAAATGCATTTGGCGGCAAAGCAGCGTAACTTCGAGGAGGCAGCGGTTTTGCGGGATAAGATACTTTCCTTAAGCAGCTTAGGCAGCGAATATCATCTTCCTCAAACCGGCTTAAGCGATTTAAGAGAGCTCCTGGGCCTTAAGCAGTTACCTATGCGTATTGAGGGGTTTGATGTCTCGGATATTTACGGAAAAGAGGCTTGCGCCTCAATGGTCTCTTTTCAAGACGGTTCACCCGATAAGGGCAATTACCGCAGGTTCCGTATCAAGGCGGTAGAGGGCATTGATGACTATGCTATGGTCAGGGAAGCGGTGGCCAGGCGTTATTCCAGGTTGATTAAAGAGGGTCTCCCTTTGCCGGATTTGATCCTCATTGACGGCGGAAAAGCGCACCTGTTGACCGCGCAAAGAGAGCTTATGAAATTGGGCCTGAAAGTCCCCCTTGTAAGTATTGCCAAAGAAGAGGAAAATATATATACCACAGCCAGGCTTAAACCTTTAAGGTTAAGCCACGATACGCCGGCTTTGAATTTGATCCGCAGGGTGCGCAATGAAGCGCATCGGTTTGCGCTTTCTTATCACCATATTTTGAGAAGGAAAAGGATGCTCGGCAGATGACCCCTTTCGCCAAAAGAGTTTATAAAATTGTCTTAAGCATCCCATTGGGCCGGGTGCGCAGCTATAAATGGGTAGCGCAGAAGGCAGGCTCTCCCGCTGCCTTTCAGGCGGTAGGCCAGGTATTAAAACGCAACCCTTACCCACTGATCATCCCCTGCCACCGGGTAATAAGGAATGATAAAGAAGCAGGGGGGTATGCTTTAGGCGCAAAACAAAAAAAGCTTTTATTGAAATTGGAGAGGGAACTGGCAAAATGCTTACTTTCCAAAAAGTAAGAAGCCTCCTGTTTTATTTAAGCCTGTTTTTATTTTTCGCCGGGCTTCCTTTTATCCTGTTATTTGCCTTGGGGTATAAATTCGATCCGCAGGCCTTCAAACTTGTAAAGACCGGTTTGATCTATATAAAGACCCAGCCTGAGGGAGCAACTATATATCTTAACAATAAGCTCGTCCCGGTAAAAACTCCATCCAGCATCCGGGATCTCCTCCCCGGGTCTTATAAAATCAGATTGGAGTTGGCGCGGCATTATCCCTGGAAAGGGGAACTCAGCGTCGAGGCAGGCAAAGTCATCCGCCTGGATAAGATAATCCTTTTTCCTTTGATCCCGGACATGGAGCAGCTGAATCAAGAGAAATTCTCCCTTTTCCGCCTTGATGCCGAAAGTGGCCTGATCTATTATCTTAACCAGAAGAACGGGGTTGTTTACAGGTCGAGCCTCGAGGGAAGCAATTTTGAGGATATCGCCAGCCTCCCGGAAAATTTTCCGCAAGTAAGCGGATGGAAGGTTGCCCCGGATAAAAGCAAGTTGTTTATTTTCTCCCCCCGCCAGATCGCCGTGGTCTTTTTCGAAGGAGCGGATAATTATGAATATCCGGATACTCCCGTATTCCTGGATTACCCGCGGGAGAAGATAATCCAGGTCTACTGGCATTCGGACAGCTACCACCTGGTAACAATAACCAATAAGCATATCGGGGTGATCGAATCCAGGCCAGGCGCCGTAGCCGTGGGGCTGGTTGAGCTGGGCAACGAGAATACGGAAACCTACTACGATGATAAACGGGACACCCTTTATTTCAGCGACAGCCAGAGGAATGTCGACGGAACTATGTATAAGGATCTTTATAGGCTAAAGTTAAATACCGACCTCTATTTACTGGAAAGGCTGATAGGAAAAAAACCAAATGAACTTCTGCCTTCCGGCGGGGAAGCGATCAAAAAGGAAGGCCCGGGTGAATAAAGGAAAGATCCTGAAACGAGCTTTTGAGATCATCCCCGGAGGTTTATCCTGGGGGATAATCCTGTCGCTTATCTTTTTGTCGGTCGTCTATCCGGTAGCCAGCGCCATAATCATCATTACCTTTGATTTTTATTGGATCATCCGCACGGTTTATTTAACCACGCTTTTGATCATGGCCCACCAGCGTCTTTACCGGGAAAAGAACAAGGATTGGCTGAATCGCTGTTTGGACCTCCCCAAAGAAAAGAATTGTGTGCGGTTATACCAATTAGTTATCTTCCCGGTTTATAATGAAGGACCGGAGGTTTTGCGGCCGTCTTTAGCGGCCCTGAAGGCAACGCATTATCCGAAAGACAAGATCATCGTGGCCATGTCTTTTGAAGAAAGGAATAAGCAGGCTCATGACAACGCCCTGATCCTGGAAAAAGAGTTTGGGCAGGAGTTCGGGGCCTATTTATCCACTTTTCATCCCGACGGCCTAGCCGGAGAAAGCCGCACTAAAGGCGCCAATTCCACCTGGGCGGCTAAAGCTGCCAAAGAGTATATAGATGGCCGTAAGATCGCTTACGAGAATGTGCTTGTTTCCTGCTTTGACGCGGATACCTGCGTTGAGCCGGAGTATTTCGGCTGCCTTAATTATCATTTCCTGACATCCGATAAACCGCATCAGGCCAGCTATCAGCCCATGCCGGTTTATAATAATAATATCTGGCAGGCGCCCTCTTTTGCCAGGTTGGTTGAGATCAGCGGCTCATTCTGTCAGTTGATCGAAAGCATGCGCCTTGAGAAGTTCGTTACCTTCTCCAGCCACAGCATGAGCTTTAAGACGCTGGTGGAGGTTGATTACTGGCCGGTGGATATGATCTCCGATGACTCGGTGATCTATTGGAAAGCCTTCCTGCATTATAACGGGGATTACCGCGTGGTCCCTTTGTATATCACCGTCTCCATGGATGTGGCTTACTCAACCAATATCTGGCGCACCATGGTTGTGCAGTATAAACAAAAAAGAAGGTGGGCATGGGGGGTAGAGAATTTCCCATTTGTAGCCGCGGGTTTCCTGAAGAACAGGAATATCCCTTTGATCAGGAAATTGAGAAGATCATTCCATCTTTTGGAAAGCCATGTTACCTGGGCGGTCTGGGCAGTCATCCTGGTACTTATCGGTCCGCTTCCCATACTCTTTGGCGGGGCATTCTTTAGCTCAATGTCCATTGCTTATAACCTGCCGAAGATTACGGGGTTATTATTCAATTTCACCCTCTTAACCAGTATTACCTGGATATTCTTAAGCTGGACGATCTTACCGGAGAGGCCCAGGGGGTTCGGCTGGCTCAAGAATATACTCCTGGTTCTGGAATGGGCCTTTCTGCCGCTCTTGATACTTGTTCTCGGCTCTACACCTGCGCTGGATGCCCAAACCCGGCTGATGTTGGCCAGGTATATGGAATTTAATCCTACACTAAAAGGGAATAAAGTGTTATAATTAAAAAAATTGGCGCCAGGAATAAATCCGGAGGAAGAATATGGAGATAAAGAAATTACTGCAGGAGATGATAAATAGGGACGCGTCGGACCTTTTTTACCGGGCCGGAGGCACGCCGCGCCTTAGGATTGACGGCAAGATCATCTCGGTAGATGACAAGCCCTTAACCGTAGAGGATGTAAAGCTTGCCATGGAGCAGCTGACCAATGAAAAGCAGCGCGAGGCCTTTACAAAGAAGATGGATGTTGATTTTGCTGTATACATAAAAGAGCTCTCGCGGCGCTTCCGGGTGAGCATATTTATGCAGAGGAATTGGCCTTCCATCGTTATCAGGAATGTACGTAATAATATCTCCAGCTTTGAGGAACTCAACCTCCCCGCCGACATATTAAGAAAGCTTTCCATGGAGACCCGGGGCCTGGTGTTTTTGACCGGCAGTATGGGCAGCGGCAAGTCCAGGACCATCGCCAGCATGGTGGAGTATATCAATAATAACGCCAAAAAACATATCTTAACCGCCGAGGAGCCGATTGAGTTTACCTTTGAAGACAAGCTGTCAATTATCAACCAGCGGGAGCTGGGCATTGATGTTTCCTCTTACCCTTCCGCGCTGCGCGCCTTTACCCTGCAGAGCCCGGATGTGATCTTTATCGGCAATATCCGTGATTATGAGACTGTCTCAAGCGCCCTGGCCGCCGCTGAAACCGGGGTCCTGGTTTTAAGTACCCTGCATACTATAAATGCCCCGCAGACCGTGGAAAGATTGATCAATCTTTTCCCGCCGCACCAGCATCAGGAGGTGAGGAATCAGCTGGCTACCTTGCTCAAAGGGGTGATTTCTCTGCGGTTGGTCCCTACCAAGAACGGCCAAGGCCGCGTACCCGCCTGTGAGGTTATGGTTTTGACCCCGACGATCAGCCGGCTTATCCGCGAAGGGAAGACCTGGGAAATTCCCCAGTTCATTGAGGACGGCGCGCTATTCGGAATGCAGTCATTCAACCAGTCTTTGGTCAAACTGGTACGCCAGGGTAAGATCACCGAGGAGGAGGCCAGCCTGGCCTCGGATAACCGCGATGAATTCATGCTTGCCCTTAAAGGGATAAGAAAGACATAAGGGAGAAACACGAAACTC
>Ga0172370_10009222_pt1 | contig 11606 bp, 8 predicted proteins | sample LakKiv5m_FD_114538 | JGI IMG/M metagenome (GOLD analysis project Ga0172370, IMG submission 114538) | Freshwater microbial communities from Kabuno Bay, South-Kivu, Congo - kab_022012_11.5m | ecosystem: Environmental > Aquatic > Freshwater > Lake | place: Democratic Republic of the Congo...
AAAGTATCCCAATGGTCGCCTGATCGGCGGCGGTGGGTCGCAGCCGGTGGAAAACTACAATGCCACCATTGAGGCCCGCCACAGCAAGGGCGTCATCGTGGGCTTCTGCGATGGCCATGCCAAATACTTCCAGGGTGCGATCAATCTGTTGGACGAAGGCAACGGCGCCGTCCGCGCGCTGTATCATGCCGCGCCCCTCGGCCTGATCGACAACCCGGTCGCCATGCTGCCGTCCGGCGCTGGCATCACCGGCCTGTCCGGCACGGTGACGGTCGGTGGTGAGTATGTCACCTATCCGTTCCTGATGGCCGCCGCTAAGACCTACGGCGACTTCTACACCGCCGGCTTCAAGGGCCAGAACTACTCTGTCGGCCGGCCCGCCAACTACGTGTGGGGCACCGCCAGCGATGCGGAGAACTTCTCCGACACCGCCATCGCCTTCGACGGCGTGTGCGTCATCGTCGCCAAGGGTTGCAAAATCCCCGGCATGCCGTCCCTGACCAACTCCACCTACGCGATGACCACCGCGCAGATCGAAGACCTGTTCACGATCGGGTATGAGAAAGACACGGTGCAGGTCTATCACATGTCCGATGCCTACAGCAGCACCAACCGCTTCATCCATAAGGTGATCGGCAACACCAACTGGGGCACCGATTCCGTCGAAGTGGCGAATGACGCCGAAATGGTCGAGAAGATCGCCAACGACCCGTGGGGGATCGGCTACTGCTCGACCGCGTTTGCGGATCCGGATCGCGTCATTATCGTCGCCCCGATCCTCGGCGGCAAGACCTACGTGTGGCCGCGCTCCAGCACCAAGTTCCGCTGGGTGATGCCGAGCTTCAGCGAGGCCAAGAACGGCGGCTGGCCGTGGCTCCGCAGCCTGGACGTCGCGACGGATAACACCACGCTGTCCGGTGGCATCACCACCGCGCTGCGCACCGGCGCCTTCAAAACCACCGGTCTGAACAGCGGCCCGCTGTTCACCTGGGGGTACTGGGTAGCCCAGTATTAATGGCTGACCAGTCAGTCTGAACTAGCGCACAGATGGAGCCCGGCGAGCAATCGCCGGGCTCCACATTTTGACAGGAAGATATGAAGAACAGTGGCCATGCACGCCGGGTCGGTTACAGATACAGGTCACGCTCCCCCGTCACCGTCCGCGCCAATACCGCTTCGATCACCGGCTCGTTGATTATCTGAGCCGCCCATGTCGGGCAGGGACCGCCATATTCATCCCCTATACGAAACGCCCTCCGTGGCATTCCGTTTTTGTGCACGTGCACAAAAACGGAATGCCGCGAAGGGCGCTCCCCTACGCAATTTATGCTCAATTTAACGCTGTGATAAAACGTTACGCGCTGTGGCGATGCAGCAGGATGCCGCGCACCTTGCTGACCAGCCGCTCGTTGGGCACCGGCCGGTCCAGGTACATGTCGGCTTTGATCCACTGCCGCCCCTCCGGGCTGTTCAGGTCGAAGGCTACCCCCATCTCATGCGAGGTGCTGCTTAACAGTACCAGCGGGGTGTCCGCCAGCGCCGGATCGCGCTTCATCCGGTACCCGAGCACGAACCCGGCATCCGGCCTCTCCAGCATGACGTCGGAGATCACCAGGTCGGGACGCCGCTCGCGCGCCATCGCCAGGCCGTCCGCCGCCGTGGTGGCGGTGATGACCGTGAAGCCGGCCTGCTCCAGCGTCGCCTTTTCCTGCGGCAACCGCTCATCTTTATCGATCACCAGAATGGTGCCGGAAATCGGTTCAGGTGTATGCATATCAACCTCCTCACAAGGTTACGAATACTGTAAAGTGAACACGGTTCTCTTTTACGGCAAGTTAAGTGACTGGTGACTAGTCACTGTAACTCGCCAGGCCTACCTGATTTTCACACACTTGCCACTTACCCAGGACACTAGTCACTAGTCACTAGTCACTAGTCACTAGCCACTAGCCACTAGCCACTCGTCACTTCCCCCGCTTCGTATACCGCGTATGCAGCAGCGCATGCGACTTCTCGCCCAGCGGTTTGCCCAGGTACTCTTCATAGAGCTTCTGGACAATCGGGTTGTCGTGTGAAGCGCGGATGGTCAACGCCTCATCTTCCGTATACACGGCCTTCATACGCGCCTTGCGGGTGGCCGCCGTCGTCGGCATCGGGCTCCCGCCGCCGCCGATGCAGCCGCCCGGGCAGCCCATCACTTCAATGAAGTGATACGGACAGGTGCCGGCCTGAATCTGTTCGAGCAGCGTGCGAGCATTCATCAGCCCGTGCGCCACCGCCACACGCACCTTCGTGCCGTGCATGTCGACCTCCGCTTCCTTCACACCCTGCATGCCGCGCACCGGGGAGAAGTTCACGCGGCCGAGCATCTCACTCGTCACCGGGCCTTCGATCTTTTCCGGTGCGGTCAGCAGGAAGTAGGCCGTGCGCAGCGCGGCTTCCATCACGCCGCCGGTGGCGCCGAAGATCACGCCGGCGCCGGAGGCCACGCCGAAGGCCGGGTCGAACTCTTCGTCATCCAGCTCCTCGAACTTGATACCCGCCAGCTTGATCAGCCGCGCGGCTTCGCGGGTGGACAGCACGTAGTCCACGTCCTGATAGCCGCTGTCATTCATCTCCGGCCGCTGCGCCTCATACTTCTTCGCGGTGCACGGCATGATGGAGACCACCACCATCTTCTCGGGATCGAGGCCTTGCTTCTCCGCGTAGTAGGTCTTCAACAGCGTGCCGATCATCATGTGCGGCGACTTCGCGCTGGACAGGTGGTCGAGCAGCTCCGGATAGAAGTGCTCGATATACTTCACCCACCCCGGCGAACAGGAGGTGATCTGCGGCAACACCTCTTTCCCGCTCGTCAGCCGGTGCACCAGCTCGCTGCCCTCTTCCATAATCGTCAGGTCGGCGCCGACATCGGTGTCAAAGACCTTGTCAAAGCCGCAGCGGCGCAGCGCGGCGGTCAATTTGCCCGTCACGCGGGTGCCCGCCGGCATGCCGAACTCCTCGCCGATGGTGGCGCGGATGGCCGGGGCCACCTGCACGATGACCGTCTTCTCCGGGTCGTTGATGGCGTCCCAGACTTCCTTCACGTTGCTCTGCTCGCGCAGCGCGCCCGTCGGGCACACCAGGATGCACTGCCCGCAGTTGACGCAGGCGGTGTCGCCCAGGCTGTGGGCGAAGGCCGGCATAATCACCGACTGGAACCCGCGCCGGGTGAAGTCCACCGCCGCCACGCCCTGGATCTCCTCGCATACGCGCACGCAGCGCCCGCAAAGGATGCACTTCTCCGGGTCACGCACCAGCGACACGCTGCTGGCGTCGATGGGCGCCTCGCGATGCGCGCCGGAGTAGCGCATTTCGCGCACGCCCAGGTCCTGCGACAGCGTCTGCAGCTCGCATTTCCCGCTGCGCACGCAGCTCAGGCATTCCTGCGGGTGGTTGGCCAGCAACAGCTCGACGATGGTTTTGCGCGCCCGCCGCGCCCGCGGCGTGTGCGTGTGCACCACCTGGCCGTCCGCCGCCGGGAAAGCGCAGCTCGGTACCAGCCCGCGCGCGCCTTCCACTTCGACCACGCACATGCGGCACGCGCCGGAGGGGAACAGGTCCTCAAGGTAACAGAGCGTCGGAATGTCGATACCCTGCTCCCGGCACACCTGCAAAATGGTCTGCCCCTGCTTCGCCTCAACTTCTTTATCGTTAATGGTCAGTTTGATCGTATCTGACATGATCTCTCCTGTCGGGGACTGACCCCGCATTTCCACTCGCTACCAATCTTCCACCTGTTAGAGGGTCAGTCCCCATGCATAGGCAAGCTTTCCGGTTCGTGGGGACAGACCCCCAACGAACTTTGTCATATTCCTGCCGAGCATTAAATTCGAGGTCTGTCCCCCAAGCTTTCTTACTCCGCCACTACCGCGTCGAACCGGCAGGTATCCTGGCACACGCCGCAGCGCAGGCACTGATCCGGGTTGATGAAGTGCGGCTGCTTTGCGCTGCCGGTGATGCACCGCGCCGGGCAGTTCTTCGCGCACGCCGTGCAGCCCTTGCACTTCTCCACGTCGATGGAGAAGTTGAGCAGCGACCGGCACGCCCCCGCCGGGCAATGGCGCTCGAAGACGTGCGCCTCATACTCCTCGCGGAAATATTTCAGCGTGCTCATCACCGGGTTGGGCGCGGTCTGTCCCAGTCCGCATAATGACGTGTCCTTGATCACCGCCGCCAGTTCTTCCAGCATCACCACCGATTTGAAGCGCTGCAGGGTGTCCTCCGGCTTCTCGTCACGGTACGGCCGCACGATCCGCTCGAGGATCTCCAGCATGCGCGTGGTGCCCTCACGGCACGGAATGCACTTCCCGCAGCTCTCGTTGCGGATGAAGTCCATGAAGAACCGCGCCAGGTCCACCATGCAGGTGCCTTCGTCCATCACCACCAGGCCGCCCGAGCCCATCATCGCGCCGGCGGCAATCAGGCTGTCGTAGTCCACCAGCGTGTCCAGCATCGTGGTCGGCAGACAGCCGCCGGACGGGCCGCCGATCTGCACCGCTTTGAACGGCACGTCGTCCAGGATGCCGCCGCCCACGTCGAAGACGACTTCGCGCAGCGTCATGCCCATCGGCACTTCCACCAGCCCGCTGTATTTCACCTTGCCGGTAAGGGCGAAAACCTTGGTGCCTTTGCTCTTCTGCGTGCCCACGCTGGCAAACCACTCGCCGCCCTGCTCCACGATGGTCGACACGTTGGCGAAGGTCTCCACGTTGTTGATGTTGGTCGGCTGGCCCCACAGCCCGCTCTGCGCGGGGTACGGCGGGCGGACGCGCGGCATGCCGCGCTTGCCTTCGATGGAGGCCAGCAAGGCCGTCTCCTCACCGCACACGAAGGCGCCGGCGCCTTGCTTCAATTTCAGGTGGAAGTTGAAGCCGCTGCCCAGGATGTTGTCGCCCAGCAGGCCGACGCGCTCCAGCTCGTCGATGGCGTGCAGCAGCCGGCGGATGGCCAGCGGATATTCCGCGCGGCAGTAAATGTACCCGTGATCGGCGCCGATCGCCATCGCGCCCAGCAGCATCCCCTCGATCACGCGGTGCGGATCGCCTTCCAGCACCGAGCGGTCCATGAACGCGCCCGGGTCGCCTTCGTCGGCGTTGCACACCAGGTATTTCGGGGTGCGCTCCTGCGCGCGGGTCAGCTGCCACTTGCGCCCGGTGGGGAAGCCGCCGCCGCCGCGGCCGCGCAGGCCGGACTTCAGCACTTCATCCAGCACGGTCTGCCCGTGGTCGCCGGCCGCAATGGCCTTCGCGAAGGCCTGGTAGCCGCCGCGCGCTACGTATTCGTCCAGCGAGTCGGGATCGATCATGCCGCAGTTCTTCAGCACGATGCGCCGCTGCTTTTCCAGCACCGGCAGCGAGTAGAGATTGGGGAGCGTGAATTCGTCGCAGTCTTTCGCGGCGTCCGGGGTGTCGATGTATCCCATCGCCATCTCGCGCGGCAGTTCATCGTGCACCAGGTAGCACTCGACGATCTGCACCGCCTTCTTCGCGTCCACATTGTCGAAGCACACGCGCGGGCGGCCGGGCTTCTTCACGTCGAGCATCGGCTCGCGATGACACAGCCCGAAGCACCCCACCTCTTTCAGCACGGCGTCGATGCCGTGCTCGGCCAGCTTGTCGCGCAGCACGGGAATGACCTTGTCCATGCCGCTCGCCAGCCCGCAGGTGCCGGTGCCCAGGTAAATGATCGGCATCTGCTGAATGTGCATCGCCGCATCGCGCGCCGCCGCCAGCTTCTGCGTGCACGCCGGATCCTCATGGCAGATCGGCCCTTGCAGCCGGCAGCGCAAGTAATCCGCGCACGGCGTCGCCGCCGTATGCGTACAGCGCGCGCAACATGCGTCCATCAGCAGATCGTCCAGCAAAATATCAATAGTCGAATGTGTCATATCCCAGCCTCAGCCTTCCTCGTCCCCCAGGAGTCTCTTACTCTTACTCTAAACTATTGCTCTAGACCGTCCCCGACATCTACCAGCCCACCGATCTACAGCACCACTGCCCTTCCTCGGCAATTTCATTTTGCACTTTGCATTTTGCACTTTTCATTTTTCATTCTTATCATCTTTATATTCCTTCACCAGCTTCCCGACCCCGCGCGCCTGCCCCGCGCCGTGGAAGTCGCCGTCCACCGTCACCACCGGCGCAATCGAGCACGCGCCCAGCCAGGCCACCGTCTCCAGCGTGAACTCGCCGTCCGGGGTCGTCTCGCCGGGTTTCACGCCCAACTCGCCGGACAGCGTGTCCAGCAGCAGCTTCGACCCGCGCACGTGGCACGCCGTACCTCGGCACACCTTGATGGTATGCTTGCCGGTGGGCTTCAGGCGGAACTGGTTATAAAACGTCGCCACGCCGTAAATCTTCGCGGTGGAGACGCCCAGGTGTTTCCCGATGGAATCCAGCGCCTCTTCCGGCAGGAAGCCGAATCGCTCCTGCACCGCCTGCAGCAGCGGGATCAGCGTCTCGCGCCGACCGGCGGGGAACTCTCCGAGAATTTCCTTCACGGCGTCCTGGGTGCATTGACAGGTATGGTTACTACTCATATTCAGTCGCTCCGGTTTCGTGAAATAATTCACTAGTGAAATATATCACAATCTTTCAGTGCATGTAAACATTATTTTCCGTATGTCAGGCTGTTTTAACGATAAATATCTGAGAATCTGTTGTGAGTGTGGGCATTCACCAAGAAAATATACCAGATATTTATAGTGGCTTCCGAGCAACAGGCGGAAAATGATAAGAAGAGGACAATTCGTGACAACTGTCACGAACTAAACCGCAGTAAGGGTATTCCTGCGCCGGCACGAGCTGCGGCAGCAGCGGCATATTGATAGCCCATGATGTAAATCATGGGGACCCTCCCACAAATGATGCATCAACGCAACCATGTGTTCGTCACCCCTCGTCCGATACCGGGTATCCATCATGATTGCCGGTGCATAACATCACGATAGGGAGGGATAGAGATGGAAATGCCGATGATGCACCATCACTCGCCGAAGATCATCGTCTTCCCGATGGGGATGATCTTCACCGTGATGGTCAGTTTAATGTTGACCTGGAAGATCGCCAGGTCATTAAAAATCATGGCGATGACCATGGCGCTGGATAAAATGGGCGAACGGCTGTCCGAGGAGGAACGTGCCGAACTGGAAGGCCGAATCCGGCATAAACTGTTCGAGCGCCACTGCTGCTGCGGCGGGTGCCACCATATGTAATCTCACGAGATGGTGACATTGCGACAACGCGAGACGGAGGCAGCCAAACCGGTTGCCTCCGCCCATTCAGGGAATTCGTTCACATCATGGGGCCCCCTCCAGCACCCGCCCAACCACTCGATTCGCCGGTAAATTGACAACGACGATGTGTGCGTGATATGGTACGGTTTGTAAAGGGGAGTAGCTAATCAGGGAGAGTCAACATACTGGCGGCGACGCCTGGCTCTTCCGGCCTCCGACAGGGCTTAGCGAGACTTTTGCGCGATACCCGTATTGGCGGTGCTTGCGCAAGGGTCTCTTTTTTTATGTCTCCCCGACAATGGAGCATGACCATGGATGCGTTCTGGTTAGCCTTGGGGATGGTGTTTATTGCCGAATTAGGTGATAAGACCCAACTGGTGGCCCTGTGCCTGTCGAGCCGGTATAACGCCTGGGTCGTGCTGGGTGGAATCACCGTCGCCACACTGGTGGTCCATGTCTTTTCCGTGCTGCTGGGGGGTGGAGTCGGTCACTTCCTTCCCCAGACGTGGATCAACCTGGTCGCGGGACTCGCCTTCATCGGCTTCGGACTCTGGACGCTCCGCGGCGATGCGCTGGATGACGAAAACTGCGGCGCCAAACCGGCGAGATCGCCCTTCCTGCTGGTGGCCACCACATTTTTCCTAGCCGAGCTCGGTGATAAAACCATGTTGAGCACCGTGACGCTGGCGACCGGCCATGCACTGATCCCCGTCTGGCTCGGTTCCACGCTGGGGATGGTGCTGTCGGACGGGTTGGCGATTATCGTCGGGCAGATCCTGGGCAAGCGCCTGCCCGAGCGCGCCATCCAGATCGGCGCCGCCGTCATCTTCTTTGGCTTCGGGCTCTACAGTGTCGTGAAAGGCGGGATGGCGCTGCCCGCCTATAGCTGGCTGATTGCCGGCGCCGCCACCCTCGCCCTGTTGGCCTGGTATCGCCTGCAGACGTTGCGTGACCAGCGCGTGGCCCTGCAACGGATGACGGCCGATCTCGTGCCCCCTGCCGTCGAGGAAGCGGAAGACCTGCTGGCCGCCGGCAGTAAGCAACCGTAGCCTCGCAGTACCCCGAGCCCCGTCGTCACATTACGGCACCGCGAAGACATACATCGTATTGTCATACGGAATATCCTGCAGCCCGGGCGTGCCGGTCAGATCGAAGCCGGCCACCCAGCCGCCCCAGCCGTTGGCAAAGGCGATATACTGCTTGCCGCCAACCGTGTAGGAGATCGGCGCGCTGTGCCAGCCGGAGATCGCCTGGTAGTTGTACAGCAGCTTCCCGGTATCGGCATCCAGCACCAGCATCTGTTGATCCGGCGTGCCGGTGATGACCAGGCCGGTGGCCGTGCACAGCACGCCGGCGACCACCGGGTATTTCGTGCGCACGTCCCAGGCAATGGTCTTCTTCTCCACGTCGATGGCAGCCACGTGGCCGTAAGCCTGGTTCGGCACCGGAACCGACGTGCCGCCCCAGTAGAGCAGGCCGGGGATGAACTCCTGCTGGATCATCCGGTGGATGTGCCCGTTCTCGATCACCGGGATGAAGATGCGCTTGCGCACCGGATCATACGCCACCGGGCACCACTCCTTGCCGCCCGACGCGCCGGGATACACGGTGACATCGTGATCCTTCGCCGGAAATACCTCCTTGTTCAAGGTCGCCTTGCCGTCCGGCCCCACCGTGCCCCAGTTGTATTTGTGCACGTAGGGGATGGCGTAGATGAACGCGCCGTTGGTGCGGTCCAGTACGTAGAAGAACCCGTTTTTCGCCGCGAACATCACCACTTGCCGGCGGGCGCCATCCACGGTGATGTCATCGATGATCGGCTCGACCACGTTATCCAGATCCCACACGTCGTGCGGGACGGTCTGGTAATACCACTTCAACCGTCCGGTGTCGGCGTCCAGCGCGATGGTGCACTCGGTATACAGGTTGTCGCCCGCGCGGTCGCCGCCATACAGATCCGGGCCCGGGTTGCCGACGCCGGCGAAGATGGTATTGGTCGCCGGATCGTAGGTCGGCGGCATCCACACCGTGCCGCCGCCGTTTTTCCAGGAATTGCCGGCCCACGTTTCGTTGCCGGGCTCGCCGGGGCCGGGAACGGTCCAGAAGCGCCAGAGCGGCGCCCCGGTGCGGACATCATACGCGTCCAAGTGCCCGCGCACGCCGAAATCGGCGCCGGAAATCCCCGCGATCACCTTGTTGCCGATGATCTGCGGCGCCACGGTGGCGCTGTAGCCGTTGCGGTAATCGTCCATCACCACGTCCCACAGGATGACGCCGGTGCGGGCATCAAGGGCGATCAGGTGGGCGTTCAGCGTGACGGCGATCACCTTCCCGTCGCCCACCGCCACCCCGCGGTTGACCGCGCCGCAGCAGAGGGGAATGCTGGTGGGCAGCGGGTAGGCCAGGTGCCAGAAGATCTTGCCGGTCGCCGCATCGACGGCATAATAATGGTTCCATGGGGTGGTAAAATACATCACCCCGTCCACCACAATCGGCGACGACTCGAAGCCGTCATGCATGAAGGTCGGCAGCGTCCAGACCGGCGTCAACCGGCTCACATTCTCCCGGGTGATCTGCGTCAGCGTGCTGTAGCGCCACGCGCTGTAATTGCCGCCATACAGCAGCCAGTTCCCCGGCTCCTGCCCGGCCGCCAATTGCCGCTGGCTGATATTCGCCGGCAGCGGCGGCGCCTGCGCCCACGCCAAGCTCACCACAAGCAAGCATGCCAGTATGAAAAGATGCCGGTAGCGCATCGGGTGTCCCTCCTTCATCAAAGATGTTATTGAAACCGCTGATTTCGCAGATTTAACCTGGAAGCAGCGTCGTTACTATCTTTGCGAAGTAATCAATCTGTAAAATCTGCGTAATCTGTGGTTTCAAAATCGTGTATCAATGTTTCGCCTTGTGTCCGGACAGCGGATCCGGAAGCCCGCCGCGCCAGCGCAGGTAGGTGATCACATCCCAGCGGTCCGTGACACTGAGACTGGCGAACGACGGCATCAGGTTCCCCGGCACGCCCTTCGACACGACGGAGAACACCGCGTTGTCCGATCCCCCACCGTAATACCAGATGCGGTCGATATGGGGAGGCGCCAGGAACGAGCCCTGTGCCTCGACCCCGTGGCAGCCCGAGCAATACAGGTTGTAGATCCGGTGCCCTTTTTGGACCGCCACCTTATTGTCGGGCGCATACTTATTGTGATACAGGTCCAGATCCCCGCGCGATATGGTGGCGGTTGAGTTCGGCTCATACATGCCGGCCACGTAACCAGCCAGCTCCCAGCGCGCCTGGGCGGGGATGTTCTGCAGGTGGGGCGGCATCATGGTGCCCTCCCGGCCGTTGGTGATGATGTAGTAATCCCGCCCGATGTCCGAGTTGCGGGCATGGAAATTGGCCGGTTTCGGCCAGATATGCGCATCATTGGCTGCCCACGGCCCGTCGCCGTTGCCCGTCGCCCCGTGGCAGCCCATGCAAGAGGTGACAAACAGCGTCGGCGCAATGCCGGTCGGCTGCGGGGTATTATTCACGCCCCACGGTGTGGCCCATTGAATGAAGGTATCCGGCGGCTGGCTGGCCAGAAAGCTGACGATCTCCCGAATCACCTTGTCACTGGCCACCGGGCCGAAGGCCGGCATCTGCGTGCCCCGGATGCCGTGGCGGACGATGGACCCGATCATCGCCGGCGAATCATGGATCAGCGTCAGATTGGCTGGCGGCGGGATGAACAGGGTGTGCTGCGGACCGTCTCCCTGGGCGTTAATGCCGTGGCAGGCGCTGCAAAACAAGGCAAAGCCCTTCTGCCCGTTGGCGGCATCGGCCCGCTGCCTGCTGTCCGCAAAGGTGAAAATCAGCAGCAGCAAACTCAAGCACAGCAGACCGGCCAACGACACCATGGAGCGCCGTTGCAGGCATCGGCGTTTCATACGCCCCCTCCCTTCTCACACGTGCATGCACACTGCCGGAACGGGCTAACAGGTGACGCGCGCGTTTCCTGATATTTCTGACGGATTAATGCTAGGACGATGGAGTGAGAAAGGAAGGGACGATTTCCTGACATATCACGTCAAGGTGCTGAATTCATGCAGGTCAACACCCGCCAGCTGCGGCAGCAGCGACACATTGATAGCCCACGGTGTAAACCGTGGGGTCGCTGTCACCGGGGGTCGCTGTCACCGGGGGTCGCTGTCACCATGGGGTCGCTGTCACCATGTGGCCCTCACCCCGTCCCCATCATCCGCCCAATCGCCCGTCCCAGGCACTGCACCCCCTCTTCGATCCGCTCCGGCGAGGCATTGGAAAAATTCAGCCGCATACAGCGCTGGCCGCTGC
>Ga0172370_10009225_pt1 | contig 11604 bp, 12 predicted proteins | sample LakKiv5m_FD_114538 | JGI IMG/M metagenome (GOLD analysis project Ga0172370, IMG submission 114538) | Freshwater microbial communities from Kabuno Bay, South-Kivu, Congo - kab_022012_11.5m | ecosystem: Environmental > Aquatic > Freshwater > Lake | place: Democratic Republic of the Congo...
CATTATAGCTACGGCTTTTGCATGCTCGGGTTTTGGAATTTTTATCGCTGCAATCAGTACAAGCCGTAAACAGGCCGAAGGCATGGCAACCATCGTAATTTTGCTCATGTCGGCAATTGGCGGGAGCATGATCCCCATATATTTTATGCCTGGATTTATGCAAAAAACTGCGGTTATCTCGCTAAATTACTGGTCGATACAGGGATTTTATGATGTGCTGGGAAGAGATGCCTCATTCGGGCAACTCATTTACAAAGTTGGAATCCTGATGGGAATTGGAGCGACGATGATGACTATTTCAGCATCGTTGTTTAAAAGAAATTTGTTGAAGGTGGTTTAGCTGTGCTGCGCAAATAAATTACTGCCCTGCACTGAATAATTTCAAGCCTGCGCGAATCAATTACCGCATTGCGCAGGTCAATTACAATGGTGCACACTATCATTAAAGCACTACGAAGACAAATTATAGTAGTGCATAAACCAATTAAAATGCTGCGCTGAATAATTACAATGGTGCGTGCAATCATTAAAGCATTGCGAAGGCAAATTATAGTAGTGCATAAACCAAATGAACCACTTAGCCGCAAGCGGACGAGGTATCAACGAAGGATTTCATTTTTATTTCGCCCCAAGGGGCTGGGAATATGACCCAAGGGATCCCCCGACTTAGTTCGGCAGGCTCACCAACCATTGCTAGGGATCCCCGCCTGACCGGACGGGCAGGAGTTCGACTAAATAATTTCAGTTCTCCGTCAGTTGACGGAGAACTGAAATCATAGTCTCACTGATTTAATCTTGCTTTTACCACAAAGGAATGCGAAGAAAACGCAAAGAGCCGCAAAATAGCTATCGTTTTAATGGTTTAGAAAAAAAACATATGCTTAAAAAAAATATTTGTTTAATAAACGTTTATTTTTCTTATACCTTTACTTCAATTTTAAAACCCAAATATTATGAACGATAGAGAAATTTTACAGCTTGCCGCCTATGAACGTACGCAGGCGCTGTTGAACAAAAATCTTCCAATCATTCAGGGCATAGTAAAAATTATTGAAGCCAAAGGAGCCCTGGATGTAAGCATCACTGCAATACGACTGATTAATGTGGAAGCGGAAAAAGGAACCGGCGGTGCAATGGGTAATTTTAATGATTCGAGAGCCGACCTCACCGGGACCACACTTGCCGTGCAGGGAGCACTTGTTGCACTTGCTACCGGTGAAAATAACCATACGTTGCTTGAAGCAGCCGATTTTGGGACATCACATCTCAAAAAAATAAGCCATGAAGCACTCTACGACAAATGCAAGGTGGTTTATGACCTTGCATTACCCTTTAAAGTTGTACTTACAACCGATTACCAGCTTCCGGAAGCCACGCTCGACCACTTAAGTGCCTCATTAGAAACATATCGTCTGGCACTACCTGATAAAGGATTAGCAAAAAAAGAACAAACAGCCAACACAAAAAAACGCAAAGAAGCCTTTGAACAAGCTACCGACATCATGACGAAACTTGGCAAACTGTTGCTGATGTTTCGGAGTACAAAGCCCGGATTTTACGACGAATATCTCCAGGCGGCACATATTGGCGGGTATAACCGTAAAAAAGCAAAAAGCGAAACCCTTGTTACAGGGCAGGCCGTTGATTTTGAAACCCACGAAGCCATTGCAGAAGCCAAAATTAGCATTGTCCTGCAGCAGGCCGAAACTTACAGCGGCGCTGATGGCAATTTCAGTCTTGCTATACCCATTCCGGGTGAAGTAACTATTAAAGCTGAGAAGGCCGGCTATAATTTATGGGAAGATGATATCATTATAGAAGAAGGAGAAAAATTGACAGTGCTGGTGGAGATGGAGAAGGGGGAATAATTTAAAAAAGATGATAATAATCCCAGCAAAAAGTTACAACTTTGTGGTGATATTTACTAGTTTACCACCAATGCTAAAAAGACATTTTACCAATAATGTAGGCATAATAAAAACTTAAAAATGAACACTATGAACAATAAACATTCTGGACTTGAAAAAGCAGAAAAGATATTTTCTATCATTTCTTCATTTTGTATTATAGGCGGTATAATAATCGCACTAATTCAATACAATCTATCAGCAAGCTCTGAGAAGAGAGAAAGAGCTATAGAAACAATTAATAGAACATATAATAGTGAGTTCTTAAAAAGTTTGACGAATTTAAAAGGTTGTGAAAAAATAGATAATGACGGATTAAATAATGACATGAATTTAGTGTTTAACACTTACTACATTATTTCTATTATTTATAACAACAATATTGCAGATAATACCATAATTAACAAAGCAATAATGAGTGGTGTTATAGATTTTATAGGATTGGATGTTTATCGCGATAAAAAAGGTTGGGATTTGGAAAAAGCTGAAATAGAAAAAATGACTGATAATACGAATTCTAAAAATTAAAGCCATGGAAAAAAAATATCTTTTGATTGTTTTAGCTGTTATTTTTATCTCAGTCAATGGATTCTCACAGAAAGTTGATCCCTCCCCTAAGGATACGATTAAGAATAAACAAAAGCTACAAAATCCTCCAGTACAATCTACTACTATAAAAATAACACCCACGCAGACAGAGAGATCAAAGCAAGACAGCAATGTACTATTCAAAGAAGATTTTTCTACTAAGGAATGGGCAAAGACATGGCAGTATAATTCAAGATCAAAATACATTTCAATAATTGTGGATAAATTATACGGAAAGGTTCTTAAAATTTCTAAATCAATTCCATCTGGAAATTGTTTTGTGAAAAGAGACATAACGAATCTTGTTCGTGGAAAAAAAATAATGATTAGGTCATTTATTAAATGTGATAATATTCAAGGTGGACAATTAGATTATGAAATAGGAAATCTAACCTTAGAATTTACAATGGATGATATTAAATATTACCCAGCTGTTCAGGGCTTAAAAGGTTCTTCGGACTGGAATCAGCATTACATTCAAGAAGATGGCAAAACGTATTTGGACAACACAATTGATGGACCTTTTGTTATTTTCATTCCAGAGGAAGCAACAAATATTATTCTATACTTTGGACTCCAAAATTGTTCTGGTTCAATTTACTTTTCTAATATTGAGATTATCGAAAAAATATAATGATAAAAAGCACATGGTGGTAACAAAAACTATATGTCAATTGGGGTTTCGGTGGTACGCGAGCAGCAGTTTTCCGCACAAACATTAGTGGTACGCGGACAGGACAACACCCGCAATCCGCCTCTGCGTATAGCTTCAGACATTATCGGCAACCCTTTAACGACAATAAAAACAATAAATATGAAAGAGAACATCATTATTAAACGAGCTACAAAAGACGACTGTAAGACACTTGCGAATGTGATAGAAACAGTAGTACAAGCCATTCCTTACTACAATGATTTAGCAAAGCAGAGTGAAATTGCAAAATTTCAGACTTCAGATTTGATTAGTAAAATTGAAGCAGACAAACATTCTGTAATAATTGCCACAATCAATGACGAGATAGTTGGTTTTTGCATGACCAGGTTTGATGACTATATAATTTTGTTGGAGTGGTTTGGTGTTCTTGAAACTCACCGAGGAAAGGGAATTGCAAATCTACTCTTAACTGCACTTAACGAAACAATTTCAATTAGACAATGTCATAAAATATGGTGCGACTGTAGAACATCAAACAAAGCTTCAATACACATCTTGACAAATCATGGTTTTAAACAACTTGTTACAATTCTAAACCATTGGTACAAACAAGATTTCATACTTTGGGAAAAAGAAATCAATAGATAGAACAATGCAGTTTGCTTTGTACTTCATCCGACAAGTTTATAAGCAATGGTTTGTTATCTTTGGAATAACCATAGGTTTGGTAAGTGGTATCCTGACAATTTTTCCAATACAAGAAAAATCAAACATTAATAATCTTATGATTTTTAGTGCTTGTTTATCCATAAGCATAATTGCAACACTAGTCATATATCATATCAAACACATTCCAGATGATGAAATTTGGATGCTTGAAAAACCAAGTGGAAAGCCTACAATTGTCTTCCCTTATAACAAATCATATTTGAAAGCAGCAAATACTTTGGCAAGAAGTCACTACGGGAAAAATTCAATCAACTATGATATAGTCAGAAAGTGGTATGAGAAAAATCCATTTATATTAACAGTTTTAACCGACTCACATAATAAATTTGTTGGTTACTTTGATATTCTTCCATTGAAATCTGATTTCGGTAGAAAATTAATAATCGGAACAGTAAAAGAAAATGACATTCGTCATTATCACATTTTGCCTCCTGGCCAAATGTTTAATGCAGAGTATATTTATTTTGCTGGCATTTGTGTAAAAGACCAACACACACAAATAGGAAGAAAACATGGGGCAATTCTAATTTATTCAACAATGGTTTACCTTGAAACATTTTACAATTTAGAGAAACCAAAAAAAATTTATGCTATTGCAGCAACTGATTGTGGGAAAAATTTATTAGAAAAATTGGACTTTCAAATTGAAACTGACGAAACAAACAGAAAGGACAAATTAGATTTATACTCACGAACAATTACGAAAACAGATATTGTTAATTACAAAAAACAGTTAGCTTTTTGTGATATTAAATTTGATTATTCCAATTACTCAAAGCATTTAATCAATGATAGCGTCAGATTTGGATAAATTAACAAAAAAAACAGGATTATGAATATTAAAATATTTGAACCATGGTGTGATGAAAACATAGAGACTGTTTATAATCAGTCAATAAATGGTAAAATTCCTGTTTTATCTTTGGATTTAGGTTCTAAATGTACTTTTTGTTCGTGCCTTTACTGTGATACACCAGTAAATCAAAATGATACTAATAAACTTTCCTTTAATAATATTAAAAGTTTAATTAAAGATTTACATAGCCTTGGACTGCACTGGATTTTTATTTGTGGATTAGGTGAACCATCTCAGGATGAAAATTTCTTTTCTATATTGAAATACGCATCCAACTTAAATATTAAGGTTGTCTTTTTTACTAATGGACTTGGATATGAAGATAACAAATATTTCGATACATTATTAAATACATTAGCATATCCAATTGTAAAATTAGACGCACTTGATTATAATGTTTTTGATAAAATAATTAGAAAAGACAAAAGCAGTATAAAAATACATAGTTTTATTAATCGGTTAATTAGCTGTGATTTTATCAAAAGCGCTAATACTAATTCAACAAATTTGGCTGTTTCTATTGTTCCTACCAGAATTAATTTCGAATGTATTTCAGATGTAATTGATTTTTGTAAGCAAAATAATATTTTTCCTTGTATTGGCGACTTGGAACTCTCAAATCAATCTATATTAAATAAAGATAAATTATGGCTTGAAGAAAAGGAAATGTATAATCTTCATAAAATGATTAAAGTAAAAATAGGTTATTACCATAGAAATCTTTGTCCAGGTATTTTTATTTCTCTTAGAGTAGCTAATAATGGAGATGTATTGGTTGGCAAAAATACCGGATTTAGTTGTTCTTGGTTTCTTCAAACAGAATCTTCATATGAAATATTAGGCAACATTAAACATGATGCTATTGATTATATTATTAGTAAAATAGACAATTATAGAATGAAAAATCTTAAAAATGCTGAACTATTGGCATTAAAAGTTAATCCAATCTTTTCAGCAGGGGGAGGTAGTTTTCCCAAAGAATGGTTTCATAAATATCTTCATTATGTAAATTTTAGAAATAGTGGATGAAATACTCTATAATTTTCCTGAAGAAAAATAGAGAGTTTTCTTATGAAAATGGTATATTTTTACAATATTCACATCATGCAGATTGATTTATAAAGAAAGCATACAAAAGAATTGAAACGATAAAATTATGCTTGGTATTATAGCTGGTATTATTTCTGTTTTTGCTTTTTTCCCTTATGTCATTTCTATTTTTAAAAGAAAAACTATTCCTAACAGAATTACTTGGTGGATTTGGTCATGGACTAAACTACTCCCCATCCGTAGGACCACTTTTTTTCTTTTCTTAATTGAATTAAAGAATATGATGATGTAAAATTAGTGTTAATAAAGGGAAATAACTCGTTTAGAGTTATTCTCTTTATTAACATTTTTTCTTTTTTGTTACTTTTTTCTTTTGTTAACATCGGTTCATTCTGTTAATAACTATGCCGCTACCTTATATAAGCTTGCCGGAGTTTGTCTTCCAATTCCCTGGTGAGCCAGTTTGTTATTGTAGTAGCCGAAGTACCCTTGTAATCCTTTAAACAACTCTAATCCATCATTTGCTGGCCACAGGTAAACGTGATCATACTTTACTGACCGCCACAATCTTTCAATAAAGATATTGTCAATGGCACGGCCCTTACCATCCATGCTTATTTGAATAATCTCTTTATTGAGTAGCTCAATCCAATCGTTACATGTAAACTGACAGCCCTGATCGGAATTGATTATTTCAGGTTTGCCATGCATTAAAATAGCGTCTTTTAAAACCATATGGCTGCTGCTTGCTTCAAGAGAGTTGCTCAGACCCCAACCAACAACATATCGGCTGTAAAGGTCTATAATGGCTGTTAAATAAAGGAACCCTTTGGCCATGGGAATATAAGTTATATCAATAGCCCATACCTGATTAGGTCTGATTACTTTTAACCCCTTCAACAGGTAAGGCCGGATATATTTTGCCAATCCCAATTTGCTCAGGTTCCGCTTTGGATAGATAGCCATCAGTCCCATTAATCGCAATAACCTTCTTACTCGTTTTTCATTGATTAAAAAACATAGGCCAAATAAATAGTCCTGCATCCGTAATACCCCATAACTCGGATGTTCCATATAATGCTCATCCATTAACCGCATCACTTCAAGGTTCTCTTTACACTCTAACAATGGTTTGTATGAAAGACTGCTGCGATGAACACTCAACAACGCACATTGAGTCCTGATGCTGACATGGCTTCCTGGATCAATCATTAATTTGCGTTCTTTCACAGTCCGGCTCTCTTTAAACTTTTTTTTAAAAAGTCATTTGCCATCTCAAGCTGTCCTATCTTTGAGTACAACTTTTCAACATCTTCAACAGGGTCTTCGACCGCTTGCTTTTTTTCAAATACCTGAGATGCTAACTCGAGAAACTCTTGTTTCCACTTGCTTATTATGGTAGGATGAATCTCAAATCGTACCGATAAATCTGCTAATGATTCACGCTCCTTGAGCGCTTCAATAGCTACTTTCGCTTTAAAAGCGGCAGTAAATTTCCTTCTTGTTTTTTTCATGTCCACGGGTTTAAAATTATACAAATTTTTCAACTTAACCAGTGGTCCTAATTTAAGGGAGTACTATAGACAGGTGTTTTGCTTTTTTTTAGTTATAAAGCATCTGGAGCAAACGATACACTTTGGGTTGCTCTATCTTATATTATTGGTCCTTTAGTTATTGCGCTGCTTTCAATAAAGTATGGAGTTGGAGGATGGAATAAATTTGATATATTTTGTTTATCGAGTTCTTTTGTCAGCACACTTTTTTGGTTTATTACAGGTTCTCCAATAATCGCTTTAATATTATATTTACTTATAGATTCTTTTGGAACACTTCCAACAATTAGAAAATCATATTATCATCCTGAGCAAGAAAATAAATTAGGTTGGTTATTAATGATAACAGCAAATCTCTTTAATTTTTTTGCAGCGAAAGAAATGAAATTCTCTATTACTATTTATCCTTTTTATATGCTTATCACTGGATGCATTATATTTGGACTGTCATTAAGGAAACCACAGATTAAAGTTATCAAATAATGAAAATAGTACATTTCGGAAAACATTTGCTGACAAAAATATTTATTAGATTGAGAAAGAATTACAATAAATAAAAAGAAGGGTATGCCTATAATAAATAGGGCTTAATGTGATCGGCACGACCCAGCGAGGAGTCGGTGTAGAAATCTACGCCAGAGGCCAGACGGGGATTTATTTAGGTATGTTTTGGCGGTTTTTGATGTTTTTGGATGATAACCAGAACAGACGTTTTTTGAAGTATTGCAGGTTTTTGTGCTTTTAATAGCTTTTTACAAAGATAAAATTGGCTGAAATGAAGATGATTTCCTACTTTTCGTTTTCAGCCCGGAAAGAACATTAAATCAAAGCCCGGCTTGCGTGTAGCTGTGTTTAATTCTTTTTTTATTGTTGAAGAACGCTATTCCAGCGGGCGGATGCCGTGATAAAAGAATAAGTGACGTACTGCAAAGAAAACATTTTTATCCTTTTAATAAAGAAAGCTGGTAATCGAAAAAAATATTTGTCTAATATTCATTTATTTTTTTTATACCTTTACTTCAATTTTAAAACCCAAATATTATGAACGATAGAGAAATTTTACAGCTTGCCGCCTACGAACGTACGCAGGCGCTGCTGAACAAAAACCTTCCGATCATTCAGGGCATAGCAAAAATTATTGAAGCCAAAGGAGCCCTGGATGAGAGCATCACTGCAATACGACTGATTAATGTGGAAGCTGAAAAAGGAACCGGCGGTGCAATGGGTAATTTTAATGATGCGAGGACCGACCTCACCGGGACCACACTTGCCGTGCAGGGAGCACTTGTTGCACTTGCCACCGGTGAAAATAACCATGCGATGCCCGAAGCAGCCGATTTTGGGACATCACATCTCAAAAAAGTAAGCCATGAGGCGCTCTACGACAAATGCAAAGTGGTTTATGACCTTGCGTTACCCTTTAAGGTTGTTCTTACAACCGATTACCAGCTTCCGGAAGCCACGCTCGACCACTTAAGTGCCGCATTAGAAACATACCGACTGGCACTACCTGATAAAGGATTAGCTAAAAAAGAACAAACAGCAAATACCAAAAAGCGAAAAGAAGCTTTTGCGCAAGCCACCGACATCGTGACTAAACTTGGTAAACTGTTGCTTCTGTTCCGGAGTACAAAGCCCGAATTTTACAACGAATATCTCCAGGCGGCACATATTGGCGGATATTCGCATAAAAAAGCACAAAGCGAAACCCTTATAACCGGGCAGGCGGTTGATTTTGAAACCCACGAAGCGATTTCAGAAGCCAAAATAAGCGTTGTATTGCAGCAGGCCGAAACTTACAGTGGCGCCGATGGTAATTTTAGCCTCACCATACCCACTCCGGGTGAATTAACTATTAAAGCTGAGAAGGCCGGCTATAGTTTATGGGAAGATGATATTATTATAGAAGAAGGCGAAATGGTGACGGTGCTGGTGGAGATGGAGAAGGGGGAGTGAGGAGTGAGGTATGAGGCATGAGGCGTGAGTCTTAAAGGCATGAGGGGTAAGGCGAAAGACGTAAGGAAAAAGGAGTGAGGTTATAAATGTGTCGAGTGAAAATAGTTTCGATGAATCTGATAAAGATTTCATAAATTTGTTAAAATTTTAAACTTGAAAGCAGTATTAGAAATTGGAAAAGATCAGTTAAACATTCATTTAGTTGATGTCATAAATGCACTTTTCAAACAAGATGTAACCGCAGTTATAATTCGCAAAAATGCAATTAAATCCGAAGAGTTTGATAAAAGTATGAAAATTGAGGATGTTGTTTATTCACTCAACGAATACCGACACAATGAATTCTTATTGACTGACATTGAGTATGGTTTAAGAAATTCTTCAATTTATACCAGGCAATAACTATAAAAGATCTTGTATTAAATACAATTCAATCTTATAAAGCTTAAAGCACAAATTTTGGAATACAAGGTGATGGCTTATTTGGTTCTTATGTAAGAGAAGAACAATTCGTTAATACTGATGATGATATTTTAATTGACTTTGCGTCAGCTAAAGAAAATTTTGATAATTTTACGGCCGCTTAGGCCTCTTTGGAGAAATTTTTATAAACGAAGAAGTTGAAATTGTTACCATAATTGGATTAAATCCCTTCATCGGCCCAAAAATATTGAAGGAAGTAATGTATGTCTAAAGAACCTATCGAATATTTACCTGAATTGGTAATGGGAGAAGGAGTTGAATTAAAATAGGTCACAAATAAAACAATAAAAGTTACATGAATTTGCTGAGTTTTGCTTATTAATTCGCTATAAATCAAAACCATCGTTCTAAAAACCCAAAACATTATGAAAAAAATTGCATTATTAATTGTCGTGATTTTTATTAGTACTGTATCATTTTGCCAGATTAATTATCAACCCGGATACATTATTTTATTAAGAGGAGACACTTTACATGGCTATATCGACTATCGAAACTGGGAAAGAAATCCTGATAAAATATCCTTTAAAGAAAAGTTAAATAATGATGTCACAATCTATGGTTCTATGGATATTAGAGGATTTGGTGTTCTGGATGAAATATATGAAAGTGCGATAATTCCTGTAGAAATCAGTCCCGATATGACTAATGATCTCAACTTTGATCCGGAATTAAAATTTTCCGTTGATACTGCATTTCTTCAAACAATGATCAAAGGGAAAAAGAGTCTTTATTTTTATATGAACAAGTTTGGAAAACAGCAATTCTATATTAAAAATGATTCCGTTTATGAATTATTGGTTGAGAAAAAGTATCTTAAACGTTCCGATGGAACTGCCGGAATGATAGAAAACAAAAAGTTCTTGGGTCAACTATCCGTTTATCTTCAAGATTGTCCAAAAATACAGTCTAAATTGAAGAATACCATATATAGTAAAACGAGTATGGAACATTTGTTTCTTTTTTTCTACGATTGCACTAAATCAGAAATTAGCTTTAAGAAAGAAACGGAAAAAACTTCACTGCAGATTGGTATACTGGCAGGACTATCCATGACCACCCTAAAATTTAAAAGTGCTGATTTTGCATATCTTGTAAATGCTGACTATAATCGATCAACAAATTTCTCAGGCGGTTTGTATTTTGATGTCGTTTTGCCCAGGAACCATGGAAAATGGTCAATAAACAACGAATTGGTACTTGCCTCCTACAAAGTAAATGGTCGTTACAATGACTATGAGAATGAAAACAAATACGTAATTTCCAGCACAACTTTTAGTTATTCCTACCTTGTAGTAAATAATATGCTACGTTATAAATATCCGGTAAGAAACTTTTTTATCTTTTTAAATGGAGGGATTTCAAATGGATTTGCAGTTAGTGAAAAAAATTACAGGAAACAAGAATCAAAGTTTTATGATATTCTTAAGGTTTATGAAGATAAAGCACTTAATGACACCCGAAAACATGAAATTGGATACATCATTGGTTTAGGCACATCCTATAAAAAGATTTCATTTGAAGTTAGATATGAAAAAGCAAATGGCATGTCTGAATACGGCAATTTGAATTCATCCACCACCAGGTACAATGTTATGTTTGGATACGGTTTTTGATTTTTAATGTATAGTTTATTTGTCGGTTTGATGGTGATTCGCATAAAAGAAACGCCGGTAGAATAACAATAACAAAGGCAATGATTTGTCAGCAATTCAGCAATTAGGAATTTTCGAGTCAGGGAGAATATCCAGCCGAAGAGGGCACAATAAAGCTTGAGCACGAGTAGAATCCGGGCTATCGTGTTTTGAATTTTACGGAAGCATTTTA
>Ga0172370_10009234_pt1 | contig 11593 bp, 10 predicted proteins | sample LakKiv5m_FD_114538 | JGI IMG/M metagenome (GOLD analysis project Ga0172370, IMG submission 114538) | Freshwater microbial communities from Kabuno Bay, South-Kivu, Congo - kab_022012_11.5m | ecosystem: Environmental > Aquatic > Freshwater > Lake | place: Democratic Republic of the Congo...
AGAAAGACACGGCTTGGAAGGATCCGAGCCGAACGATTTTTCCGTAAGAGACGCCGCGTCGGGCTTGGAAGCGCTATCCTCGGTCACTGACGCTTTAAAACTTTTCTTGTCCGCGATTGCCGCCGTGTCCTTGATAGTTGGAGGAATAGGAATAATGAATATAATGTTGATATCGATAAGAGAAAGAACAAGGGAAATAGGTCTTAGAAAAGCAATAGGCGCGACAAAAGACGGAATACAAACGCAATTTTTGATAGAAGCGCTCGTTTTGACGCTTTTGGGTGGAATAATAGGAATAATTATCGGAGCTTCTGTTTCCGCGCTTATAGCTTTTGTCGCGAAATATCTCGGATATGATTGGGATTATGTTGTTTCTTTGGGTTCAATAATAATGGGAGTCGGCGTATCCAGCGCGGTTGGAATAATTTTTGGATGGTATCCGGCAAAACAAGCATCAGATCTTGAGGCTGTCGCGGCGCTTCATTATGAATAAATTATGAGCATATTAAATCCTCTTAAAATAGCCTACAAAGCGATTAAGCTTCACAAAGTGAGATCAGGTTTGACAATACTCGGTCTTATGATTGGCGTTGTTTCCATAATAATAGTCATAAACTTGGGATCTGGAATAAAAACTTTTATTTTAAACGAAGTTTCCGTATTTGGGAGCGACTATGTGCAAATTGAAGTAAAAGTACCTTCAACAAGCAAAAACGGATCAGACAACGCTATGGGCATGGCAAGCGGAATAACAATAACAACTCTTAAATTTGAAGACGCGAAAGAAATCGGAAAACATCCGAACATAAAAGATTATTACGCAGGAATAGTCGGCCAGGACATAGCAAGCCGAGACGGAGAGCACAAAACAACAATGATATGGGGAGTTAACGCTTCTTTTTTCAATCTTTTTAACGCAAAAATTGAAAAAGGACGCCCGTTTGACGAAGGCGAAGACTCTTCTCAAGATCTGGTTGTTGTGATAGGAAGCGAGCTTTCAAAAAAACTTTTCGGGCAAGAAGAAGCCGTGGGCAGAAAAATAAAAATAGGAAAAAAATCTTTTCAGGTTGTCGGGGTTATGGAAAAACAAGGAAGCACTTTTTTTATGGATATGGACAACGCTACATTTATGCCTGCCAAGACTTTGCAAAAAAAAGTCATGGGAGTGGATCACATACAATTCATCACAGCGTATCTTAAAAACCCTTCCAAAGCCAAAGAAACAGCCTCTGACATAGAATCCATAATGAGATCTCAGCACAAAATAACCGACCCGAACAAAGACGACTTTGCGGTAACAACAATGGAGGAAGCAATGGGAATGATAGAAACCATAACAGGCGGAATAACACTTCTTTTGGCAGCCATAGCCGCGATTTCCCTGCTTGTAGGAGGAGTTGGAATAATGAATATAATGTATGTTTCGGTGGCTGAGAGGACCTATGAAATAGGGCTAAGGAAAGCAATAGGCGCGACAAACTCAAACATATTGTGGCAATTCATATGGGAGGCGATTTTACTCACCACGCTCGGCGGAATAATAGGCGTGATAACAGGAGAAGCTCTGAGCGCGACAGCCATGTTTGCGATAAACAAATACGGAATAAACTGGGGTTATACTTTTTCAAATTTCGGAATATTCTTGGGAGTCGGATTCTCGGTCGCGACAGGGCTTATCTTTGGAATATATCCGGCAAAACAAGCGTCGCAAATGGAGCCAATAGAGGCTTTGCAAAAACAATAAACGCCAAACGCCAAGAATTTTTAATAACGCCTTTGACCGAATACTTGGTATATGGAAAATTTTTGATTTATGAATTATTTTTCAAGGCCTGTTTTTCTTCTTTCGTGATCTTTGGAATCGGATTCTATAACACCGTCTTTGAGTTTTATTATTCTTTCCGCGTATTCGGCCGTATATCTCTCATGAGTGACTAAAATTATCGTCTTTCCGTTTTCAAACAAATTATCAAGTATTTCCATAACCTGAGCGCCTGATTTTGAATCCAGGTTGCCTGTGGGCTCATCAGCAAAAATTATATCCGGATTATTAACCAAAGCCCTGGCTATCGCAACCCTTTGCTTCTCCCCTCCTGAGAGCTGGTTTGATAAATTATCAGTCCTATGAGAAAGCCCGACCGATTCAACCGCTTTTTTAACAAGATCTGTTTTTTTTGATTCACTGTGTTTTTTTGAATACGAGAGCGGCAGTTTGACATTATCAAAAACAGAAGTCCTTGGGAGTAAGTTGAATTGCTGAAAAACGAATCCTATTTCGCTGTTTCGCAAAGAAGCCAGTTTCTTATCGTCAAACTTGGAAGTATCCTCGCCTTTGAAAATATATTCTCCTTGTGTAGGTCTGTCCAAAAAACTCAAAATATGCATCAAGGTTGACTTCCCTGATCCTGATGGCCCCATAATCGCGACAAATTCGCCTTTTTCTATAGAAAAATTCAATCCGTGCAAAACTTTTGTGCTCAATCCATCTGACACATATTCTTTGTGAAGATTCTTTATTTCAATCATAAAATCGCGGATTATTTCTCTTCCACGAAAGTGACAACATCTTCGCCTTCCGAAACTCCTGACAATATTTCAATTCCGTCGTCTCCTCTCATTCCGACAGTAACCGTTTTTTCAACCAAAGACAAACCCTGCAAAACTTTAACATATTTTTCTCCATCTCTGGAATGAATCGCTCTTGCAGGAACATAAAGCGCTGAATCTTTTGAATTCGTTATTATGGAAACATTTGCGGTCATTCCGGGTTTTACATCCTCAGAAGCTCCTGTAAAAGCGATTTTTACTTTGTAATAAACAACATCAGATATTAATGTTTCAGCCGGATCAACAAATGTCACATCACCGGTAAAAACCAAATCCTCTCCAAAAGCGTCAAGAGTTATTTCCGCTTTTTGACCTGTTTTTACTTTTGATATATCAGATTCGGATATATCAACCTCTATCTCCAAAGTCGCGTCTCCTATCATCTCTAAAACAGGTTTTGACATTGACGATTGTTCACCGGGTTGAAAATATTTCTTTGTTATGACTCCAGCAAGAGGCGCTCTTATTATCGCGTCTTCAAGATTGGCAAACGCCAAGCTAAGCGCGGCCTCTGATTGCGCGATTCTGGCAAGCTGAGAATCTATTTGGAATTTTCTAGGGCCTGATTTGGTGTTCTCCAATTGAGATTTGGCAACCGACAAAGCCGCCTTGGCTTGCTCAACCGAATTTTTAGCTGATGACTCCTGATCATTGTAATATGCTATCCTGTCGGTCCAGCTTGTTTTGGCGGAAACAACTGTTGAGATGGAAGTTGTGACAGAAGATTGTCTTGTCTGAACTTCGGTTTTAAAAGCGTCTTGCTCGGTTTTTGTAAAATCTGTGGTGATATAAAGCTTGTCAACGAATTCCATTGTTTTTGAAAGCGCGTTTCTCATGTGATCAAGCATTTCCAAAGCGTCCGTGGCGCAAGAAAGAATCTCGCTGTCAGACGACGAAGAATTAAGCACGGAAAGAGCTGACAAAACATTTGCCTCTTCTTCTTCAGCGGATTTTTTGGCTGATTCAGCGTCTCTTTTGTAAGGAGAAAGAGAAGTTGGATTATAAGAATAACTAAGGTTAACGTCGGTATTGGTAAAAATATTATTTATTGTTTGAGAAGAAAAATCAGACACAACTATTTGATTTCTTATTTCCGTAAGAATTTTCTCTTTCAGACTCCTTAATTCAACATCTCGCTTGTCACCAAGATTCTCAACATTATTTTGAGCCACTTCCAAATCTTTTTCTCTTTGCGACACAGTGTCTTCCGCGACTTTTATAGAAGTATCGGAAGATCCGGCCATTATTTCGTCGTATCTTGCTTTTTCTTGATTGACCTGAGCTTGCGCGTCCGAAACTCTGCTCAAAAGAGCTTTTGATTCAAGCCTTGCCAAAATTTGATTTTTTGTCACTTTGTCTCCCACTTTGACATAAATATCTGTTATTCTTCCGGTTGATTTGAAATTAAGATTTATTCTTTCCATTGATTCCACTTTTCCGGTTGCTTCAACTGTTTGTTTTAATGTTCCTTTTGCCGCTTTTTCGGTTTGATAAGAAGGAGCCGGTTCTGGTTTGAATTTTAAAAACCAAACAACAGCTCCGACAGCGAACAAAGAAAAAATCACTATGAATATTTTTTTTACCATACTAACATCTGTTTAATGCGAAAATGATTATTCCAAAAGCTATTAAAAAAGCCATGCCGAACATTATGAGTTTTTTAATTTTTGGATGATGACATAAACTTTCTTGAAAGCTCGCGGCAAAAATATAAAGACCACACAAAAGCGCGACTGATTGATAAACCTCTTTTTTGACCAAATCAGTCATTCCATAAGCCAAAGTCAAAAATATAAGCGTGATAGAACAGGTTCTTATTATTATTTTGGCTGTTTTAGGGTTACATTGAAGCATATTTTTATATTTTAAAAATTTAGAACGCTATAATATTATAGCATATTTCGTAAAAAAACAATAAACAGCCTGTTTTAATGGGCTGTTTATTGTTTAAGGATATGTAATTACAATTATTCGGCTTGTTCTTGTTGGGCGCGATACCCGGGACCTTTTCCCCTGCCTTCACCCGGAAAAGGAGGATTTTCACCTTCAACGAATTTCATAACAGGCTCGTCCGAGGAATTAAGTCCCAAATAAATCTTCTGTCCGTCCGAATTTGTATATTTAAGAAACTTTACAGGCTCCATTTCCTCTCGCGCCTCTTCGCGCTCTTTTATCTTGTTTTGTATTTCTTGGGGAAGGTTCTCCAAGTTATCAAGATCGTTCTTCATCATTTTAAACCCGAACGCTCTTCCTGCTTTTCCAAAAAATCCTTCAACCGGCATTTGGTCGGCAGCCACAACCTCCAAATCAGACGCGCTTTGCGCTTCGGCCAAAGAATCAGCCAAAGAAGCTTTCATCTCTTCGTGCTTTTTTTCTCTTTCTTCTTCTGTCATCTCATTCATGCCCAAAAAAGGCCTGTCTTGAGATTCTTTAAAATGCACTCTGTCTTGAAATCTTGTCTGCAATTCGGCTTTTTCATCATCAGACAAATCCGTAAAGCGCGCGAAAGCTCTTTTAATGGTTGTAGTAGCTTCGGCCTGCGCCACGTCAGATGCGGTCGGACCGAAAATTCCGGCTCCCAAAACCAAAGCGAAAAGCGATAAAGTCGCAAGGGCCGTGCTCTTTTTTCCTATTGTCATATTTTTTATTAAATCATTGATAAACATTTTGAACGAGTGAATGCTGGAACGATTTTCATGATATTCCAAAAGCGCTATTTTAAGACGCCTCTTTCGCGCCGGCGAAACTACAACCGACGGAAGTGTTATGTTTATTTTTTTATCGTCAGTATTCATAAGCTCAAAAATTTTTTGAAGCGGGACCAATCGCTTCTTCTGTATCTATAACGGAGGAAGATGGTTTTGGTTGCGTCTTGTTATTCATTCTCTCTCTTAATAAAGAAACTCCTCGTGAAATCAAAGATTTTATCGTGCCTTCTTTTTTACCCAAAATTTCCGCGATCTCTGAAATCTTTTTTTCTTCAAAAAATCTTAAGCTCAAAGCTTCTTGATATTTTTCCGGCAAACGACTTATGTGTTTTTGCGCTTCGCGCCATGACTCGGCTTTTTCTATTTCTATTTCTTGATTTTCCATTTCTCTCACCAAATCCGTTTCATCTCTTAATTCTATTCCGCTCTTTTCAATAAGATCTTCTATTGAAACATGGTTTTTCTTTTGTTTTCTGTAGTATTGATTTATTTCATTCGTGGCTATTCTGTAAAGCCAAGACGAAATTGATATATTTTTCCATCTGAACTGCCAAAGCCTGTCCAAAGCCTTAAAAAAGACCTCAGACGACACGTCTTGCGCCACGTGGATATTACCGGTCCTTTTAAGACAATAAGCGAAAATCTTGTCGTAATTTTCTTCAAAAATAACCCCAAAAACTGATGGGTCTTTTTTGGCTTTTTGTATAAGTTTTTTCTCTTCTTTTATATCCATGTTTTATGTAAAATAGGCATTATAATATGTAAATATATAACGCCTTTTCTTAAAAAAGGTTGCGTTTTGCGCGTTAAACAATAAAACTTTGTCCCAAATAAGGAATTTCCAACTCAAATTTTGGATTTGATTTTAAGACCTCGCCTGCCAAAACATTGATTGATTCCTCCTCTCCGTGCACTAAAAATAATTTTTTTGAAGGATTTGCATTTTGAATGTAGTCCAAAAGATCGGATTGATCAGCGTGAGCGGACAAAGAAGGAACAGTGACAACATCGGCTTTTACTTTGTATTTTTGATTGAAAATTTTTATTTGGTTTTCTCCGTCCTGCAATCTTCTTCCCAAAGTGTTTTGCGCCTGGAATCCTGTTATCAAAACAGTGTTCCTTGAATCTGAAACATGATTTTTCAAATGATGCAAAACTCTTCCTGCTTCCATCATTCCGCTTGCCGATATAATCATGAAAGGACCTTCGCGATAATTCAAATCTTTTGATTCTTGAACCGTTTTCGTGTAAGCGAGGTATTTGAAAATAAAAGGTATTTCGGTTTTAGGATTAAAATCAGACCATGTCTGATTGTCAAAAATATTTGAGTGTTTTTTAAACACCTCTGTCACTTTTGTCGCGAGCGGACTGTCCAAAAAAATCGGGATTTTCAAAGCCGCGGCTTTTTTAAACATTCTGTGCAAAACATAAATAAGCTCCTGAGTTCTTCCGAGCGCGAAAGCCGGAACTATGACTATTCCCTTTTTCAAAACCGCTGATTTGATTATTTTCTCTATGACGCCCTCGGTTGCGGTAATAGGATCATGAAGACGATCTCCATAAGTTGACTCGCATATCAAAACATCAACTTTCTCTTTTATGTGCTCCGGATCTCTTAATATCGGAATCCCTCTTCTGCCCAAATCTCCTGTGTAAGCTATTGTTTTTTTAACTCCTTTTTCAATTATTTCAATTACGACAATCGCGGAACCCAAAATATGACCTGCGTCATAAAACTTAAACCTTATATTGTCGTTTATTTTCATCCACCTGTTTCCCAAAAAAGAATACTGGAACCTTGTAAAAAGAGAAACTGCTTTTTCCGCGTCAAAAGAATCGTAAATCGGCTCTATCGGATCCTCTCCTTTTTTAAGATGTCTGTTCAAATAATCAGCATCATCCTCTTGTATTGACGCGCTGTCTTGCAACATGCATTCTGTCACATCGCATGTTGACGGAGTCGCGAATATTGGTCCGGAAAATCCAAGCTTAACCATAAGCGGCAAAAGACCTGAGTGGTCAAGATGCGCGTGAGAAAGAATCACGGAATTTACTGTCTTTGGATCAATCGGAAAATTTTTATTAAGCTCGGCCGCTTCCTTTCTGTGACCTTGAAAAAAACCGCAATCCAAAAACATTTTGTATCCATCATCTGTTTCTATCAAATGCTTTGACCCTGTCACCGATCTTGTGGCTCCGAAAAAAGTTATTTTCATATATGATTAAATGCAAGAATCTCGAGCGTTATTTACATTTTTTATAAGACTTTACCTATTATGTCATTCCGAAAAGTTAATTTCTCGGCGAGTAATCGAGCCGTTAGAAATTAACTTATCCGGAATCTATGCTATATATAGCTACAGTCTTGCACACAATCTGGATTCCGGAAAATAGATTTTCCAGGAGCTCGCCAGCTCGCTCAGAAAATCTATTTTCCGGAATGACAAAAATTGTTTTTATTATTTTATCTTAAAATTCACGCTTACATCCATTATTATCTCCTGCGTGCCGGATGGCGTCTGAGGAGACATTCCGGATTTGCTTTCTTCGTAATATCCGTATTGATAAGACAAATCAGGCGATTTTACGACATTCTCCCAAAAACCGGTTATTTTCCCGAATTTGGTGCCAAGAGCTTTTGACATTTCCGATGACTTGGTAAGCGCGTCTTCAATGGCCTTAAGCCTTGCTTGTTGTTTTAAATTTTCAATGTTTGAAGCTTCAAACATGACTGAATTAATCTCGTTGGACCCGGCTTTGCTTGCGGAATCTATAACTCTTGAAACAACATCCGATCCTTCTTCAACATTTTTTATCTTTATTTTTATAAATTGCTTAGCTGTGTATCCTGACGTGTATTGCGCGCCTTTTTCATCATATCCGTATTCCGGCGCAAGGCTGTAATCTTGGGTCGTTATGTCGTTTTTTGAAATTCCATTGGCTTCAACGGATTTAATCACTTTATTCATTTTATCGTTCATTTCCGAAAGAGCTTCTTCGGCCTTATCTTTTCTTTCCACTTTTACGCCAAGAGTGACAATGGTTGTATCCGGAACGTATTCAACAATACCGCGGCCATTTATTGAAACACTGACATCATAGTTGTTTATTATTCTCTGCTGAATAATGGCCACGATAACCACAACAGTCGCCAAAAACATACCCAAAATTTTGATTATTACTGAAGGATTTTTCCATGTTGATTGTGCTTGTTCTTTTTCAGGCATATTTTTTAATTCCAGCGGTTATTTTTTACGCTCGAATGATATTATTTTATTATAAACTTGATTGTTTTTGTTTTTTCCGGCATAACGCTTTCCCATGGTCTTAAATACGAAAGCTTTACTTCCTCCTCGCCTTGTTCCAAAGTTTCAAAAATAAAATATTTGAACCCGCCAGAGCCGACCAAACTTTCAGAAGTATCGCTTCTTAAAAAACCTTCTTTTGCTTTTAAAATTTTTTCGCTTTCCGCCTCTGTCATCCAATCAAAACCTGTTGTGGGATTTGACTCCAAAACAACAGCGATTTTTTGCCCGCTCCCGATTTCAAATATTTCCTCGTCGTCTTCAATGACTCTGATTGAGGATACTATATTGACAACACCTGTTCCGAAAAAATATTCAAAAACAGCTTTTCTCGCTATATGCCCGTCCTCATAAAAAACCAAAGCAATATCGTTTTCGTAATCAACCATTACCGAGGTTGTGTACCAAGATCCTCCCAAAACAGGATCCTCGGGCGCGTAAGACGATATGTTTTCTTTTATAAATTCAGAAACCTGCTCTGCTTCATCTTGCAAAGGCTTTGCGTTTTCATCCGCGACATATTCTTCTTCTTGCGCGTATTCGGAGACTTTGGATTGTTCTTCGCTTGTATTGAAATTTGGATATTTTTTCATTACAAAAAAAACCAAAACCCAAACGCATGCCAAAAGCAATATTGCCACGATTGATATTGTTTTTATTTTAGATTGTTCTATGTTCATATTCTAATTATATATTATTTATTGTTTTTTTCAATCTGCCTCTCAAATTCTTCAGAAATTTCTCCGTACATCAAATCAGAATACAACAAAACATCGGATCTTGGCGCGTCAGGTCTGTTTTTTCTGACAAACTCAACCAACTCTTCAAAAAATTCTTCTTCTTTATCAAACATCCAAGACGGAGCGTTTCTAAACACAAAAGATCCTTCTTCTTGCATTGATAAAATAAAATTCCTCAAAAACTCAACAGGATCGTCTATTTCTTTTGGCAGTTGTCCGGCCTCTTGCATCCTTCTAAGATATTCAACAGCAACATCAAAACCCTCAGAAAGAGCCCTATCAAGATGAAGAGCAAAATGAAAATCTTTTATCTCAAGATGCTGAAAAGCATCTTTATCAGCTATATCAAAACTCCTGCCCCTCAAAGACTCTGATGCGCAAAGACGTATCGCCTTTGCCATAAGCTTATCATTTATAAAATATCCACCATCCCACCCATCTATTGGATTATTAGGTCTTTGTTTTTCATATTCAGAAAACCTAACTATCCTTCTTACTGTGTCCAACAGACATTGTTTTGTCAAAAACACAGACCCTTCGGAAACAAGCACTTCATTTATTGTAAAATCTCTTGTTTCAAAATATTCCTCCTCCAAAATTTCAACACCATGTCCTTGTTCAAAATCTTCAAGAGAATATTTTTTTGAAACAGCATCATCTTCTAGATTTTCACCCTTGTTAATTATTCTTACAGCGTCAACATCTCTTGCGTAAATCTCACCAGATAAACCCAGCTCAAACAAAAGAATCGATCTCGCGTAACCACCCTTAAACCCATATCCTTTGGGAAGATCATGTAAAAGATTTTTAGATTTTCTCAAATCTATTCTAAAAAGATTATGACCGACTTTTCTGACATCAACTCCGGTGACACCAAGCCTCTCCAAAAAAGAACGTAAAGTTTTTTCATATTCAGTCATCTCTCCAAAAGCTTTCTCTCTCGCAAAAACACAATCTTCCCCGCATTTTATTCTCGCTTTTTTTGATTGCTCTATTATTTTTATAAGAATATTTTCAGCTTCGTTAAAATCCATGTTGTCTTCAGGAATTTCCGCAGACACCTCTTGTTCTTGGATTTTTCTATTATCATGGCAATCGCCACCTGAATTTTCAACAAAAATTTCGTCATTTGTAAAATTTTCACGCATATTTTTTATTTTAAATATTTTTTTGATTTTAATTCTTCTGGTAAAAAGCTTTCATTTGAATATTTTTCATAACCTTCTCCATAACCAAGATCTTTCATAAGACCGGTCGGCGCGTTTCTCACTTTCATTGGAACAGGAAGATTGCCAAAATCTTTTACGTCTTTTTGCGCGCTTCGCAAAGCGTCGTATGACGACCTATCTTTTTTGCACGAGCACAAGTAACAAACACCATGTGCCAAATTTATCGCGCACTCCGGATACCCTATTGTCTCGCAAGCGCGAAACACGGCATTTGCCACAACAAGCGCGGTTGGTTGAGCAAGGCCTATGTCTTCGCTCGCGAAAATAACCATTCTGCGCGCGATAAACAAAGGATCTTCGCCTGCGTCAACCATTCTTGCAAGATAATACAACGCAGCGTCATGTTGCGAAGCGCGCATTGATTTTATAAAAGCGGAAATAGTGTTGTAATGTTCTTCTCCGGCTTTGTCATATCTCAAATGCTTTGATTGAAGAGTTTGTTTTAATGTTTCAATTGTGATTTTTTTGTAAAGCAAACTCGTATTTTCAAGCATCCCGATAGCCTGCCTCGCGTCCCCGTTAGCCATTTTGACAAGCCAATTTTTAGAATCTTCATCCATCTTAAAACCGGTTCTTTCTATTATTGATTCCATTTCTTTTTCCGAAAGCTCGTTCAAAACAAAAACTCTGCACCTTGAAAGAAGAGGAGATATAACTTCAAAACTGGGATTTTCCGTTGTAGCGCCTATCAAAGATATAACGCCTGACTCAACATAAGGAAGCAAAAAATCCTGCTGAGCCTTGTTAAACCTGTGTATTTCATCCAAAAACAAAACCTTTGGCTTTTCTCCACCTCCCCTAACCTCTCCTTGCCAAGAAGTGGAACCAGATGCTCTCCCCTTTGCTAAGGGGGAGTCGGAGGGGGTATATTCAATTATCTTCTTAATATCAGCCTTGCCAGCCGAAACAGCTGACAGTTCAAAAAACTTCGCATCAAGAGCGTTTGCGTAAATTTTTGCCAAAGTCGTTTTTCCGCATCCCGGAGGGCCCCACAAAATAAAAGA